>Ga0316192_10000942_pt1 | contig 21384 bp, 23 predicted proteins | sample MerIslwburrow_MG_FD_204931 | JGI IMG/M metagenome (GOLD analysis project Ga0316192, IMG submission 204931) | Coastal sediment microbial communities from Maine, United States - Merrow Island worm burrow | ecosystem: Environmental > Aquatic > Marine > Coastal > Sediment | place: USA: Maine...
CGGTGGGACGACCCCGATGTGATCGCCGCCTACCTCCGATCCCTCGCCGATGACACCGGCGCGGCCTACGCCACCATCGAACGCCGCAAGGCCGCCATAGCCAAGCTCGTCGCCGTCCAAGTCATCCACCACCAACGCGCCCCCGATGATGACCCGACCCGCCACCCCCGCATAAGCCTGACCCTCAAAGCCATACGCCGAGAACTGAGCACCGACCAAACCCGGGCCCGGCCCCTCACCGCCGAACGACTCCTGCAGGTCCTCCTCGCCATTCCCGGCGACACCCTGGCCGGCCAACGCGACATCGCCATGCTCCTTACCGGCTGGTACGCCGCGTTGCGAGTGTCCGAACTGGCCCGGCTCACACCCACCGACCTCGAAATCGACACCCACGGCCTCGTTATCGCCGTGCGGCCCTCCAAGGGCGCCGATCACACCGCCTGGGTCCCGATCCACCGCCAACCCGACTCCCAATGGGATCCCGTCACCCACCTCCAAACCTGGCTCACCGCCCTCACCGAAGCTGACATCAACACCGGCCCTGAGCGCTCTGACGGTCTCGACCCCGACATGGCGATCTGGCGGCGGGTCACCCGCGGCGACACCCTCTATCAGCCCTCACGATCGATCACCCCCCAAGCAATCACCAACCTCATCCGCCGCCGGGCCCGCAGCGGCGGCCTGGCCCACGTCGATGACTACTCACCCCACTCGTTGCGGGCGGGGTTTGTGACCACGGCCAAAGACCGGGGCATCGATGAAGGCGCCATCATGCGCCACACCCGCTACCGATCCGTCACCGTCATGCGGACCTATGACCGCACCACCGACTGGTGGAACCGCAACCCCACCCAACAACTCACCCTGTAGGCCAGTGCTCGGATCCGTGCCTCTCGCCCGATCCTGTAGGGGTGGTGGCTTGTTGTACGATGATGTTTATGGCTGCCAGCACTACATCGGGTCCCGGGCGGGGCCCGATGAGCGTCGAAGAGGTCGCCGCCCTGTATGGGTGGGACGACGACCAGATGGCAGCCCATCTCGCCGACAGAGAAGCTGTGCACCCCGTCGAGCCCTCACCAGCTGACCGGGAACGAGTGGCCCGTGTCCAGCTTGAGGCCCGAACAGCTGCCGGGGGTTGAACGTGCCGGGTTGTGACTGTCGGCCCTGAGGGCCTCGACTGGTGGTCGCTCGACACAACAGTCGATGGTCGAGCTGCCATCTTTGACGAACGGTTCCCCGGTCGCTTGGCTGAGGCCATTGCCACCGCCAACAACCCCGAAACGGCCTGGGAAGCGTTCACCCCGCTTTACGCTCTTGGTCTGCTCGACACCTTCGCTGGGGCTTGGGCTGCGCTCGGCCCAGCAGGTGGCTGCCGCCGGTTCGTGTACCGAGCCCTACCAGACACCCCAGACTCGCGAGATGTGTTCTGGTTCCGAGGGGTAGAACTGGCCCCCGGACAGATCGTCGTCGAGACCACCCAATGGGTCCCAACCACCTGAACCAAGAACTGCAGTTGGTCGACGCCTCTGAACCGTCCATTGGTGAGGGCATTGAACGGGGCGGCCCGTGCGTCACCGGGCCGTGAGCGGATGTAGACGTATGCTGGGAGCGCATGAGTAGGGGAGTGGAGAGCTTCGATCCCGAGGCACTACGGCGAACACGACAGCGTGTCGGGTTGTCACAAGCCGCTGTCGCTGATCGGCTTGGCATTGCCCGCACCAACTATGTGGCCTATGAGACTGGCCGCCGGCGGCCGACTTCGCCGGTGTTGGTTGCGATGGCGCGTATTGTCGAAGCTGCTCCATCGGATCTGACCACGGTCGAACCGAGTCGGGCGTCGCTGCGAGATCTGCGTCAGTGGGCCGGGCTGGAACATGTCGACGTTGCCAGAGCACTCGGGAACACATCAGCCACCAGCTACGGTCACGTCGAGCGCGGCAGCCAATCGCTTCCTTCTCGCCATGTCGACCGGGTCGCCGAACTCTTTGGAGTCACCGTCGAGCAGCTGCACGCTGCGCTCGGGGTAACGACATGAGAAACATCGTGCATCGTGGTTGCAGTCATCACGTTGGGTCGGTTTGCGCCGCCATCATCAGTCATCGCTCCAACCCTGTCGCGGCGGTGGCGCTGGCTGGGGGAGTGGCCACGCTCGGAGCCCTCGCCGCCATCGACTTTCGCACCCATCGGATGCCGAATCGGATCGTGGGGCCGCTCGCTGCAGCAGCGGTCGCAGCTGATTTCGTCGCCGGGCTCGGCATAGACCGACGGTGATGGTGTCGAGTTTGTTGTGGAATGGGTATTGGCCGATGAAGTGTCGGCCGACGCTACGGGGGTTGGACGTGTTCGTCGGCGATTGCTACCAGGTCGGCGACCTCACGAACGCGGGCGATATCGGTCTCGGATATGGCCATGTCAGGTCTGTCCGGTCTCGTCGACGACGGGGAAGCCTTGGCGAGTCGTTCGGACATTGGTCACTTCGTCACGGGCGAGGAGCTGTTGGATGCGCTGCCCCGAGAGGCCAAGGACGGTGCCGGCATCGCGCAAGCCCATCCCTTCGACCTCGGTGAGGTGTCGAGCGGCGCTGCGCAGCAGGTGGGCTGCCTCGTCCTGGCGCTTCACCGCGAGCTCGCTGGCCGCGATCGCCGACTCCACGATCTGGGTACTGTTGGACGATAGGACCAGCTCGAGCGAGATGTCATCGGAAGGCCCACCTTCAGCGGCGATGAACTCGGCAGCGACACCGGCGGCGAACTCCAACCGTTTACGGCTCGAGGTGACCCAGTCATGGCCAACCACGGCGAGTACCCATTCGGGCTTGGTGGCATGGCGACGGATGCGCACGGTGTGGGCCATGCCGCACCCTACCACCTCAGATGTCAAGACCTATTGACGTCGTCCTGCCCTTGCTGGGAATGCTAGATGGCGACACGGACTCCGGCTCTGTCATCTTGGGGTCATCTAGCCATACGAGCGAGATGTGTCACTTCAACTTCATCTAATGCGCGAAATTCGACACTGAGAGCGATAATGGACCACTAAGAGTCGATCTTCGCGCCAACCAACCTGTCGGCCGACAGCCTCCACAGCCATCCGAAGACTCCGCCAGGTTGAGTACCCCCTGGGAACTTCACCTAATCCGCGATTCACCCCGTTATGCGAAGTCCAAACGACACATTTAGCGCGGATGGCTAGATGACCCCGAAACGCTACCAACGGATGGGCGTGTCGCGAACGATCGTTACCGAGACACAAGCAGAGGAGACCTTGGCTGGAGCCTTACCTGAGCTGACATGTCCGGCGTAGCTAGTCGGCATTGCGGCTTGTTGAGGGCTCGAGTTGACCCAGTGGGCCGACGACAATTGCAAGAACAAGCACCACAGCAGCCAGCGTTGCCATCGTCACCGGCCACCCTGGAGTCACCATCCAAGCCGAGGATGCATCATCTCGAAGCGCCTGGGCCGATAGGATCCCGCCAAAAAGCGGAAGCATGAGCACGAATAGGAGGGGGCTGAAGACGGCCCGAGTGCCAGCGGCAATGCACCTCGACCGACGAACTCCAAACAGGCGCAGGGCCGTGAACCGGGGCTGTACCCGACCGATGACGTTTGCGATTCCGGCCACGTAGGCTACCGAAGTGAGGGAGAGGCCTGTGACGAGAGCTAGGAGCAGGGCCGCTCTCACCCGCTCGAATTCGAAGCTCGCGGCGAGTTCTTGGTTCCTCGGGGACTCAACTATTGCGACCGGTGCCAGATCCCGAACACTATTGACGACATCGCTGGGCGGAACGGTCCAATCGAGTTCGACTAGAAGTACAGACCCGTCGCCGCCCTCGTGGGCCCCGTCATCGGCAGCGGCGATCGCTTGCTTCTCCTCCCTTGCTGAGGCCACACCCGCAACGTGATCGATGATCGGAACTTCCGGGGATGTGAGAACGAAACGGAGGTCCGTCCCAGAGGCGACCCCATCGACCGCTGGAAGTATCCCGAGAACTAGACCTGCGAGAAGTGTTCCCCAGCCGAGCGGTACGAGAAGTACCCTGAACTCCGAAGCCAGTCTTGACGTCACGGCGGTTGTGATCGCTCCGGTAGGGCCCCTATTCGCCATTCTGGAGAACGCAACGGCGAGTTCCAGAGCCAATCTTGAGGACGTGGTTGCGAGACCGACAAGTATCGCGAGCAAGCTAAGTACCGCGATCGCGTCCGGCAAGTAGTCCCTCAACCGTGTGTACGCGAGGACGGCGGCAACAGCGACGGCACTCAACATCAACGCACCTGTAGGCCCGTGCTGATCGACTGGCTTGGATCGACGCACCGATCCAAGGGGATCATCGATCAGGCTCCGGCTGGCGAGCAGAGCCGCTCCAAGAGCTACTCCGGCGCCCGCCATACAGATGACTAGGATCTCGGCGCGATGCAAGTTGAGCTGGACGGTCGAGACCGCGACAGAGTCGAGGCGGACGATCCAACCAGTCCTTCTGAGCGCTGCCAGTAGGCCCGTAGCAACAAGGACCGCCGCTAAGGACGCGCCAGCGACGGACGCTGCGACAGCACCGGCAGCGCTATGGGACGAGACGCCGAAGAGGCGAACCATGGCGATAGTGCTGCGGTTCCTGGAGACGAACAGCACCGCAGATGCCCGGGCCAGAGCGAACGCAGGTAAGACGACGGCCGAAGCAGCGACTAGCCGGAGTGTCAAAGGAGAAGACTGACCGCGAAACGGTTCGTCAAAGCCGCTCGCTAGCGGTGTCCCCCCGGGTAGGGCTTCGGCGGAGTCGACGAAGCGTAAGACGACGAACTCCCCTGGATACGACTCAAGTCCATCAGGCAACAACCCGGGTCTCGGGTGACCGCTCAACGCAACGATGTGCTCTCGGTCGAGCTCGAGAACGGCGGCCGACGCAAGGATCGAGCCCGGCTCCAAGGTGTTTTCGAGGCCAGGCCATTCGAGGGCTTCGCCACTTAGAGCACTAACGGTAACGATCTGAACTGGTCGGTCATCGCTCTCTGCAATCGGTCTTGTGAACGAGGAGCGAGAAACTGTCGGCGACAATCCCTGGGCAGTGTCGCGCTGAAATCGAACCCACGCCTGCTGGTCGAGCGCTGACTGAACCGACAACGCAACACTGAGCGAGACCATGGCAGGCGCCAACGCGATAACACACCAGAGAAAACCCCAGCGGCCGCTCGGGGATTTCATCAAGAGTCGAAGTGTGTCAATCATCCCTGGTCGTCTAGGATCTCACCGCGACTCATTTGAACAACACGGCTGGCGTACATCGCCACAATCGGATCGTGGCTCACTACAAGTGACGCTACCTCAGCATCACGCACCACAGACGCAAGGGCTACGCAAACGTCCTTTGATGTGCTCTCGTCCAACGCCGCAGTCGGCTCATCAACGAGAAGTAGATCGACATTCCCGACGAGTGCACGCGCAATGTTGACACGTTGAGCTTCGCCGCCAGATATTTGGCCCGGAAACCGAGACACGAGATGATCAACATCCAACGCTGATAGACGCGCCAAGGCGGCCGTCCGCGACTCTCCGCGGCTGAGCCCCCGGAGCCGACCTACCCAGATGACGTTCTCCAAGACGGAGAGTTCGGGGAACAATGTCGCACTTTGGAACACGAAGCCCATACGACGACGGATGAGTGTGGCTTCGGGCTCTCCGACATTAAGAAGTTGCTGCCCATGGAGTGTCGCACTCCCACTATTGACAGGAACCAGACCAGCGAGGGCGTTCAAGAGCGTCGTCTTGCCTGCACCGCTTCGCCCCGTAACTGCAACCAACTCGCCCTTCTCAACGGTGAGGTCCACCTTCTGCACGGCAACGTGCGCCCCATAACAGATCCTGAGTCCGTCTACTATCAGCACGTGAACTAGTCCGCTTGAGCGCATTCGTCAGCATCGTGAGCGAACTCGTCCACAACACCACCGTCGTCGTTGAACACGGACTGAGCAGGCTCCCAATAGAGAAGGTTGTCCTCGTTGGGGGGAAGGATCCGGATATCCCAGCCTCGTGCTTCAAGGCACGTCGCCTGACTCTCGGTCTCCCGGTTGTGGGCCTCCACAAACTCTGGAATGTCAGCGACATCAATCTCCACGATGAGCGCCTCCTCCAGACCCGTTTGCTCGACGCACTCATAGTACAAGTCACGATCCTGTTCGCTGAGACCCTGCCTCAAGCTAGCGTCCGTTGTCTCGAAGCGATCAACAACGTCGCCACCAGCGCAAGATCGCAGCATTGCATGTTGCTCCGGCGTTGTAGATACCGGTCGTTGGCGAGCCTCCGCTAGCGCGGCTTCTCGCACCTTTACGTCAAGAGAATCGCGCTCAGCAGCTGCGCCGCTGTCGCCCGAGCAACCTGCTGCGGCGGTGACAAGGATGGCCACCGCCGCAGCCAGCAGCAACTTCCCGATCAGCACCAAGCGCTAGAATACCAGTAGTTGTGGGTGTCGTTCTTGCTGTGGCACTTGATGTCAAACGCCGTGATGACGTGTACATGGTCAAGCCGATGAGAATCGTTGTGAAAGTTCGACCAGTGCCAGTCAGTGTGCGAACTTCCAGAGGAGTGCGCTGCCGCTGGAGTTGCGGTGCTTTCGCCGGTAGGACCGTGCTCCCGGCGAGCGGAAACGCCATGGCCAAGAGTATCGCAACCAAGACACCCGCTCGGCGCCTCGAGGTCTGCCCCCAGCTGGAGGCTTCGATCGCCGCCCGAGCTACCTGTTCGAAGAACAGGTCCCGTCGACTGAGCCCTGTCTTGGGGTCACGGGTTCTGAAGGTGTGGAACGTCGTCCCGAGCTTCTGTGCTGCGGCGGTAGATCGAGCTTCGTAAGTAGTGACCCAGCGATCAGCTCTGTTCTCAAAGAAACACAGCGCAGCCGATCGAGCCGGCTCTTCGAGTCCACCGCACAGCTCACCAACCCCAGCCGCCCACTCCTCGGCCCCTTCAGCGCCAACGATCGCTGACAGCTCCGGGTAGGCGGCAACATCGAGCTGTGCCCGATTCGAAAGCTTTGCCAGCGCCTCGAACTCGAGGCGAAGAGCCTCCACGCGATCTTCACCGCTGCCAGTAGATCTTCCGGTCACTCTGGTCGACCGGAGCCGCCCCAGTCCTCTCACCGCTGGTTCGGGTTGTGGCGGTTGGTGAGCGGCTCAACGTCGCTCATCGCCCAGCTCCGGAACCCATACCGGGGTTGAGCAAGCAATTGGACAATTCGCGTCGGTTTCGTGAACGGATGGCGTGCCGCTGCGAGTATCCGTTGGTCAGCAACCTGGAGCCATCGCCTTGCTCGCCTGAAGCTCTGACCGAGGCACGATGCCCGTTGGGCTTGTGGCCAGGTGATACTCGCCAAACCGACGTCGTTTGTCCACTTGCTCGGCCTACCCCCTCATGGCCGAACGCACCAAAGCCGGCCTCGAAGCAGCCCGACAACAGGGCCGCACCGGTGGCCGCAAACGCAAGATGGGATAGCCGTATCAAATGGCCAGGATCGGGCGGTTTGGCGTGTTCTCCCTGGTCACCGGCTTGCGCCGGAGTGGCCATGGTACGTGCCGCTACCGGACGACCTTCGCTACTAGCGGCGCTGTGACCAGGTCAAACGTCGTCGTCCGAGCGCTCAACAGATGAAACCGCCCGGTTTCGACGCTGCTATGTCTGTCAAGGGGCGAGGTCAGCGCCGAACGTGGGCGCGCGTCGACGTTGCCCGTCGCCGAACGCCGGCAAGCCTTTCGACACCTCGCGGCGGTGTTGCTATGTGGCTGGTGGGTGTGCGGTGAGGTGTCGGTGGAGTTGGCGGGCGACGTAGCGTTTCAGGCAGCGCCGGATCTCGCGAGACGACTTGCCTTGTAGGGTCCGACGAGCGGCGTAGGCCTTGGTTTCGGGGTCTGCTCGGAGCCGCACGAGCACGATGGTGTGGATCGCTGCGTTGAGGAGCCGGTCGCCGCCTCGGTTGAGTCGATGCCGCGTCGTCTGCCCCGATGACGCTTCGATCGGTGACACGCCGGCGAGCGCGGCGAACGCTGCCTCGGAACGAAAACGGCCCGGATGAGACCACGCCACGATCACTCGAGCAGCTGAGATCGGCCCGATCCCTGGGAGCGCAGTCAGGTTGGTGCCGGTGTCATCAACGATCTTGGCGATCGTCGACTCGAGACAGCGAGCCTCTGAATCAAGATCAACGATCCGGGAGGCAGCCGATCGCATCGCCTGCACTGTCGCGTTCATCGCTACATCACCACTCGGACGGGCCCGAAACTTCGCACACACCGCGACCTGACGACGAGTACTCAACCCGCGGAGCTGGTCACGGATCTCCTCGGGTGCGGTCACGATGAGGCCCTTGAGCAGGTTGATCGCCTCGACCCTGGCCGACAGCGCACCCTTCCGAGTTGCCAGAAGGACACGGAGCGCTTCGCGGGCCGATCCCTGCTTCGGGTTCGACAGGCCATCATCGGCGAGCGCCTGGCGTGCAGCACGGATCGCATCGAGTTCGTCAGACTTCGCATGCGAACGCCTCGCCGGCCGCTTGGGCCGCTCCACCTCAACAACCTCCTCTCCTTGCTCGACGAGGAAGCGCGTGAGCCCGGCACCGTAGCTTCCGGTGCCCTCGATCGCCCACCGACGCGCATCAGGCAGGTACTCGACCCCGAAGTCGTAAAGGCGCCGAAACCCGCCGCTGTCAGCCGACTCCCGCCTTTCCGCGAGCACTCCGCCAGTTCCGGTCAGCGCCGCCGCGGTGTGGGTGTCTCGATGCGTGTCAACGCCGATCACCCCGACCATCGTCTCGGTCATGTTCATATTTCTCCTGTTCGTATCAACGGATTTCGTTGTGGCCGAACAAGGCGTCACGCTCCGGGCAACACTGTGATGAGTCACGACCGCGTCGGGTCGGACAAGCTGCTTATCAAGCCACCATGGAACCGACACCTAGCGGCTCGATGATCGATGGCGGACAAGTCGAAATCACGGCACCCCGACAAGCGGAGGCCAGTCCAATTGGGGGTCACACCCTCGATCACCGAACCAACCTGGCAGACCCCGAAAGGCCACACCCGCATACTCACAGTCCAGTTGATACGCCTATCCCTAATGGGACTGGAGTGAAGGGACCGGACAGACCAGAGGTTCGCTGATACCAACTCGGCACTAGCTGTCAGGGGATGAGTTGACCGGGGATCTCAAGATTGAGTGGAAGGTATGAAATCGTTTGATATTCCGAAGCGTTTGATCGTTTCGGCGTGGGTGACTCTGGTCGTGACGGGTGGGGCTCGGGCGGTGTTCCTGATGATCTGTCGGCGGAGATGTGGGACGTGGACCCGGTCGATCGTGGTGCTCCGGTTGACGCCGGGGCGTATGTCCATCCCGAGGAGCTGGTAGCGGAGTCGTTGTCACGGTGGGCGTGTCTGGAGGAGGAGAGCTGATGGCTGTGGTGGTAGGGGAGAGCGGAGCAGAGCAAGGGAGGGAGAAGCGGGACCGCAAGGTGTACGTGGCGCGGGCCGAGATGATCCTGTCCCGTGATGACATCTGGCCGCTGCGGGAGGTGCCGCTGAAGCCGGATCCGTTGACGCCGTTCGCCTACGCGTTCGCTGAGCTTCGTGACGATCTGGGTGATACAGCAGAGGTACATCTCGATCTGCTGCCGGTGTCTCGAGGAGCGATCGCTCGTCGTCGACGTCGCGCTACCGCCGAGCTTGGGCGTGGGGGCGAAAAATCGAAGAACGCCGGTGGCGGGACCGGGAACGGGTTCGTAGAGCAGGTCATGGTGGGACTTGGTCACGGGTCGGCTGCTCGCAAGTCGTCGCCTCGGGTGAATCGGGCCGAGGGCGTCGCTCGGCTCGACGAACTGGATCGAGAACGGACGCTGGCCAAGTCGCTCCGGGTCACCGATCCTCACTTCCAGATGCAGGTCCTGGTCCGAACCCAATCAGAAATCAAGGGTCGACCGCAGCTGCTGATTCAGTCGTTCGTATCGTGTTTTGAGCAGTGGGGCGACGAGAACTATCTCCGGGTTCGAGGCCGACGCGTCCTGGGTCGGTACCTGGCCGCTGATGCTCTCTGGAACCGGGCGCTGTTCGACCGGCGACTCGATCAGGTCATCTTCCGCCCAGGCCGGCGGAGCCAAATAGTGTCGGCCGCTCAGATCGGGGGGTTGATCAAACCGGCAACGGTGCACTGTGCGGCGACGAATGTTGTCCGGACCGGTGGTGTGGTGCCTGCTCCGCCCAGAACGCTGCCGACATTCACTCCGCAGAGCCGGCATCTGATGCCGTGGGGAATCGTGTCTTATGACGAGTCCGAGCGCCTGGTGGGTGTCCACCTGGACGAGACGTTCTTCACCTGGACCGGTGGTCGCTCGAGGTACGGGAAAACTGAGACTGCGTTGTGCCGGTTCGTTCACACCGCCCGGGCCGGGCATGGTTGTCTGTTCCTGGATCCCCACGCTGACGCCTTGGCCAGGGTGAAACCGCATCTGGTGGGGGAGGCGGACCGGGTGATCGAGTTGTCGATTGCGCGGGGCTCGGGTTCGGGTCGCCAGGTCGGATGGAATCCGTTCTCAATGGCGGGTTGTAGCCGGGAGGAGATCGAAGACAAAGCAGCGGCCATCGTGGACTCGTTCGCCGCGGCGATGAACTGGTTCTCCGCCGGTGCGCCACGGGCCTTGACGTTGATGCAGAACTCGACGCTGTCACTCCTGGAGCTGTCGCATCTGCTCCCCGACGACATCGCCCCAACGTTGTTCCAGATGACGACGCTGCTGTCGGATGAGGACTGGCGGGAGGCGGTGCTGCCGAAGCTGTCGCCGTCGCTGCAATCGTTCTGGGTCAACCGGTTCCCCCGCATGAGCGAAGACGCCATCACGCCAGTGACGAACGTGGTCGACCGCATGCGAGGCTCGGATTCGATCGCGGCGCTGCTGGGGTCGAGCCGATCTACCTACAACCTTCGTGAGGCCATGGACGACGGCAAGATCGTCCTGGTTAGGCTCCGAGGTACCGGCCAGATTGACCAGCTGATGGCCAGCTTCGTGGTCTATGACCTGTTGCGGGCTGTGCTGTCCAGGTGGGACACCCCGCCCGATCAGCGGCCGCCGCTGCACGCATACATGGACGAAGTGCAGTCCTATGACCACTCGGTTCGGGGGCTGCTGGCTTCGGCGCTGGAAGAAGGGGGCAAGTTCGGGCTCAGGGTGCACCTGATGAACCAGCAACCGACCCGGCTCTCGACCCAGACACTCAACGCGATACTGACGAACCGGTCACACCTGATGTCGACGAACCTCGGGTACGAATCGGCCCGCTTGATGGCCAAGGAATGGCAGGGCCTGGTGACGCCGGAAACGATTCAGGAGCTGGGCAAGTACGAATTCATCACTCAGGTCACATGGAGGGGTGAAACGACCACCCCCTTCCGAGCGAGAGGTCTGCTGCTGGAAGACATGTACGGCGAGGGCGCCTCCGGCGCCGACCTCCGTCGGCTGGAGCGGGCGATTGACCGGAACTCAGGCCGTCGACCAATACGAGACACCCTCGATGAGCTCGCCCACCTTGATCAACGGATCGTCGACTACCTCCAAAGCGAGGGCAGGGTCACACCAATCCGAAGCAACGGCAACCGGTCGCGTAACACCGCCAGCTCGTTCCGGCCGGACCAGGTCCGTAACTACGGGCATTCAGGCCGCCGAAACGAGGAGGACCGCTGATGGCGGCCACAACGTCAACGTCGTCGGCTCGGTTTGTCGCTGAGCTTTCGGGTTTCGAGGTCGAGGTCCTGGCAAGCCTGTACCGGCACCGGCTGATGACCACCTCGCAGATCTGCGCGTTGCATGACCCCGGCGCCCATCGACGGTGGGTTCAGCGCCGACTCCGCCGCCTGGAAGACAAGGGCTACATCGTGCGAGCGACAGGCCGACCCCCGGCCCGTCACGCCCGCTGGTTCCTCTCCTCACTCGGCGCCGACCTGGCCGAAGCGTCCGGCGACGTCCCAAAACGCGACTTCCGGATGGACTCCCACCGTGCCGTCACCGGCGCATCCCAGCATCTCCTGGCCGTCAACGACGTCGGCGTCGCGCTGACTGAATCGGCCCGAACCAATCAAGATCTGTTCGACCACCGCAGCTGGGACCACGAGATCCCCCACCTCTACGGCCCAGGCAAGCGGGACCTGTTGATGGTGGACGGAGTCATCACCTACGACGTCATGGGCAACAACGGTGTGTGGTCAGAGAAACGGTTCATCGAACTGGACCGGGGAACCGAAACCGTGCACGCACTAGTCGCCAAAGTCGTGGCCTATGACCAGATGCTCAAATGGGCTCCGCCCCGGCGTGACTCGACCAGTCACCTACCGAAACTGGAGTGGCGGCGAAGCTACGTGGAATTCCCCGGGGTTGTGTTCGTCTTCGCTGGTCTGTCACCGGGCAAGGCCCGGCAACGCACCACACATCTCGCCGGGTTCTTGTCATCAGACCCTCGCCTCGCCACCTCCAAGGTCGAGGTGATGGCCACAACCGTCGAGGCCCTGACCGCTCACGGGCCATTCCAACCGGTCTGCTACGACGTCCCATCCCTTGAAGCGGTGCCGCTCTTCGGGCCCAGAGACCGATGAACGCCCCCCGCCTGCCGGCCGACGCTGTCTACCACCTCGTCGACCGACACGAGAACCTCAAGACCCGCCGGTTCGAGCTGCTACCCCTCAGAGGTGACGGCGCCGCCTTCACCGACGTCCAGGGCAGGGGATGGGGGAGCGATCCGACCACCTCCCCCGCCGAACTCGCTGACCTGATCTCCTCCATCGGAGCGGTCGGGCAGCTCCAACCGATCCTCGTTGAGGAGCTCCCCGACGCCGGCGGCCGCCGAGTCGTGTCGGGCGAGCGCCGCCTCCTGGCGCTGAGATGGGGCTCGATCAACCAAACCCGAAAACCCGCACTTCGATTCTGTCGCCGCGGTTTTGGTCGACGGGCCACTCACCGAGGAAGGAAGGCGGTGCTGCCAACTCGTCGAGAACCGAGCTCAAACCCGGCGAGTTGGCCGCGGCACTGATGTACGGACGCTGCGCCGTGCTGGCCTCTCGTCGTCGGCGGCGTCGACGTAGCGACCTCCGCGATGGCCCACGATGCCCCCATCGAACGATTCTCGGCGCTCGATCGAGTACGGAGAGAGGCCGGTCAACACAGCCTTGGCGCCACGGGACGCGAGGTCATCCAACTATCTGAACACAACGCCCAGGAACTGGTTCGTGCCTTCCGAGCACTTCCCGGCGATCTCTCCGCCGACATGGACGCCGAAAGAAGTCTCACTGGTGTCACGCCTCGAATTCGCCAAGCTCCATCGAGGCCGAGCCGATGTCACCGATGAGATCTGGGCCGCGCTCAAAGACCGGGAGCGACCAGAGTTGTTGACCCGGGCCGTCGCCGAAGCCCTCGATCACCCCGGGGCCGGCCCGGCCGACATCGTCGATGCAGCCGAGCCCTTCCACGAAGCCTCGGCCGATTCCCGAACCGAGTCTCTCCGTGCCCTTAGGGGAGGCGAGACGACCATCGGGGGTGATCCTGCCCCCCCGATCGTCGTGGACCTGTCAGATGAGATCACCACGCAGTTCCGCACCGTCGCCCAATCCCTGCTCGCTGCCCTCCGAGCTGGCGCCACCCCAAGCCGCTAACACCGAGGCTCCCTCCACTTCGTTGCAGCCGAGCTCCTAGCGCTACTCGCAGGTGACGAGCTCGAGGAGAACGAGGAGAACGAGGAGAACGAGGAGAACGAGGAGAACGAGGACGGGATCGAACACGCGGCGTGAAAGTGAACACTGCAGCAATCGACGTCGGCTTCTGCAGTGTGTTCGATCTCGGACGTCATCTGGTCGGTCACTCAGCATTGGCGCGATGTGTCCCTTCGTTATGGCTGGCGCGGTATGGGGTCAGGTGGTTCACCCAGCGTTGTCTCGCTTGACCGGCTGAGGCTGTGACCGGGGAGAACGCCACCTCTCCTTGATCGGACCGAGATCAAATCACTGTCATCGGTCGACCACTGAGCACCAACAGGCTCCGTCCGGCCGATATCGAAGACACCATCACCAACACTGCAGGCGCATCTTGTAACCCCAGAAACCCCGCAACGAGGCTCCGTCATGCCTCCACTCTCACCGGCCACCTCCTGGTGGGTGCTTGTTGAACGAATTGTTCACCGTCGCTCGGGTCTGATCGCCGCTTTAGTTGAAGATGGCCATGGAACACCAGTGCTCGAAAGGGCCCCGCTGGGCTGTTGCGGTACCAAGTTTGTTGTCTGTTGTGTCTCGCTCACTACAACGTGAATCCCTCGATGGAGCAGAATACCGAATCGTCCGGCTCGAATTATTCAGTACGTACCCTTTGATCAGCGTCGAAATAGTTCCCAAGTTAGCTTAGGTTTAACTTTCGACAAACACTGAGGTAGCAGGCCTCTGACCTGCGAGTACGCACCGTGTGGTGTGTGTTGTCGGTCTATCTGTTGATGGTTGTTCATATCCAATTCTTGGCAGCATCATCCTGTTGGTTGTCTTGGACGGCTAGGTTCACTGGTGGCTTGGGTTGAATAGGGAGGATCTTCCTTGTATTCCAAGAGTGTCGCGCCTGTTTCGAGGTCTCTTCGCGCTCTGGTCGCGTTAATTGGTGCCTTATTGGTGCCTTATTGGTGTCTACCGCTGTCCAGTCAGTTGGTATGGATCCTGCCTATGCTGAGGGTCTGGAGGTTCCAGGCGTCCCTGTGATTACGACTGTTGCGCCTGACGGCACCGTGGATCCCTTGGGTGATTTGCAAGTCAAAGTCGACGTCGAGCAGCGAACGGACCGGAAGATTCAGCTGGTAGCCGAACGCTCACCGGAGGGTCTGGATGATTGGTCGCATTCGTCGAACCTGTTCCCGTACTACTCAGCTATCCCGGAACTCGATAATTCGGTGGGTCCGACGATCACGTTCGAGGTGCCGAAACGGACGTTGCAGGCAGGATATGACTACCGGTTCCGGGCCCGGCAGTGGATCAACGGGCAGGGCGGGGACCCAACGGAGTGGACTGACTGGGTCCTGGTGACCACGGCCCGGTCGACCAACAACCCGATCGCGCCGTACCCGCTCGGCCCGAAGGGGCCGGTGCCTCCAGCAGGTCATGTCCTTCGAGCTGACGACTCAGCGCTTGAGAGCTGGGATGGCAGCGACATCACAGACCTCGATTTCGAGATCCGCACCCTGCACAAGCCGTTCGTTGCTGATCTGGACACTGTAGCGGTTTGGTCCAAGACGGTTCCCTACGCTACTGCTGGGCAAGAAACCGAAGCCACAGTGGACTCGTGCCAGCAGATCCCAGGATGTCGTGGCGTGGGCGAGGACACTTCCTTGACCGTGGCGGGCAATGTGAAACTACGGTGGAGGGTCCGAGCAAACGACACCGCTGGCCGTACCAGCGACTGGTCTCGTTGGCGTTATGTCGACACCGCTGACACCACTGAGGATTTCTGGTACGTCCCGCATCGCGCAGGGTCCTACGTGGCCGGCTCCGCCGGGGGTGACGAGGCATCAGGTCTGACCGCCTCACCCACCTATCCGGGCGTGTACTGGTTCATCCGCGACAACGGCGGGAACGAAGACCGCCGAAAGTTGTATGCCATCAAGATCGACCCGAACACCAGACGTTTGGACAACATTTCCGGCTACCCCACCCGTGCGATCACCGTCGTCGGAGCCGACAACGTCGACTGGGAAACCGTTGAGGCCGACGGTAAGGGGAACCTCTGGATCGGCGACGTTGGGGACTACTACCGCAAAGACGACCCCGGCCTCCCAGCAGCTGAAGCCGCGGGCCAAGCCCGAGACCGGAACAACTCCGCTGAGCCCGATCTTCAGATGATCAGGATTCCCGAACCGAACCCCTACACCGACACGACAGTAGCCGTGTCCAAAGTCGCCCCCTTCGCCTACCCCGACAGCCAGAGCTACAACAGCGAAGCGATGTTCTGGGTCGATAACTACCTGTTCGTTGTCACCAAATCACAGCCCCAGAAGATCTACGGGTTCAACTCGTGGATCTCGTCCAAGCAGGAAAACAACGTCCTGCGCCTCGTCGGTGAACTTCCCCCCGGTCTCGACCCGCTCACCGACGCTGCCATCACACCAGACAAGAAACGCTTGGCGTTGACCACCGCGTCCAAGCGGGTCGTCGTGTTCGACGGCCCCGGCGGCGACACCCCCCAAACCCGCAACGAAGCCGACGCCTTGGTGAAGGCCCTGCTGATCGACCAGGACCCCCGCTGGCACTACTACTACCGCAGCGCCGGAGCACTCGAAGCTGATGGAACGCTGGCCGTCGACCGCCCCGAAGCCGGCCAAACCCGTCAAACCACGATGCAGGTCGAGGGAGTGGCGTTCAGTTCCGAACTCGACCTGGCCATGATCTCTGAGTTCGGTAAGCACATCATGTACGTACCAGCCGACGACAGTGACGACACCGATGAGTATTGGTGGACTAAGCGCCCTGGGAACGGGACCGATGTAGCCGTTGGTGCAACTCCGAGCGAAGCTGAACGCGCTGACGGAGTGTTCATCGCCCCCGGATCGCAATGGGCCTACCTTGATACTGGCCGCCGCCCCGCCGGCTTCTACGACCCCGACTACCAGCTCACCGCCGACTGGAAGACCGGCTCAGCTCCTCTCGGAGCCGGTGACCCAGCGCAGACGAGCATCAACCGCGACTCGCCGTGGCACACCACTGACTATTTCCGACGTGACTTCGAGATCACCGGAGATATCCCCACCACCCTAGAACTCACCCTTAAAGTTGACGATGGTGCCGTGATTTTCATCAACGGGAAATCAGTGGTCCGCAACAACGTACCGCACCTCCCGATCCTTCTCGGCGAAGTTGACACTGCTACGAGAACAATCACCGGCAATGATGAAGGCAAGGAACCTCGGCCCTACAAGATTTCGAACCCGCCCGTACACGTCGGGATGAACTCGATAGCGGTCGAGGTGCACCAAGCAGATAGCGGATCCTCCGACACCATGTTCGACCTCGGCCTACGCCGAGGAGCCACCCTCGCCCCAGGGAACTTTGAGGTACAGGGCACCATCGACCGTGAGGGCCTCGATCTTGCCTTCACCTGGGACGCCCAAGAAGAAGGCACCGTTTACCACCTCGAACGACGAGATCTCCTCACCGAGAACCCAACCTGGGAAGAGGTCTACCTCAGCACTCTCCCTAACGTCGAATTCGACCAGTACAACCACCGGATCGATGTGTCCGACTGGCGACTACGAGCCGTAACTCCGGCAGGAGAGACAGCCACCACCCAAGCCCGGCGGCTCGTGTTCATCCAAGACGAAGAACAACTCATCTCCAACGATGGCAACGTTCTCGTCTCATCACTGATCGACTCGGCATTCATCGGGACGCCACCTCAAACTGGTATAACCCCCTTCGAGCTAGCAGGTGAAGGCGCCACCCTGATTGCCGAGTCCGAGGTTCCTGGATTGGTCAGAGAGGCCTGGAAAGCCGGCGGGAAAGAAGTAGGTACAGGCACAACACTCATCGCCTTAGGTGGGTTCGGAGCCGGTTTCCTGATCGCGTCAACCTACCTCTACATAACCGCTGATGAAGAGATCACCCTCGACGGAGTGGTCATGAAACCCGTGGATGTTGAAGTCACCCCAGCCCTAGCTGCACGCCAAAGCGCAATTCAAGCCATCACCACAGAACTCAACACCATCAGCACCCTGAACGACAAGACCGACCAGTACAAAAAGACCATGGCCAAACGCTGCCTGAATCAATACGACAAAGCCCGCGAAACCGAAGTCGACCCCAACAACAACCCCGGCGTCACATGGACCCTCCCAGACACTGACGTTGACGGCCTCATCGACGTTACCCAAGCAGACGGAACCACCAAAAAAGTACACCCCTGCGAAGCCCTACCCGTCTGGTTCCCCAGCGGCGGAGACCAACGCCACCCCAACGCCGCCAACTTCCGAGGCGATGCTATCAAGGTCTATCCACCCTGGATCCACCAGAAACGCCGTGCCGAAGGGGCCAACCGCGGGTGGCTCGATGATCAGGATTGGGATGATGGCAAGAAATTGGGAGGAAACGAAGGCATTGAGGCAGCCAAAGGCTGCCTCGTATCGGCCAGACCCGCGACAGGCAGCCCGCAGTGTGACGAGTTCCCCGAAGCAACAACCATGGCTGGCGGCAGTCAAGCTGTCCCTCAACCGGCGTTGCGGTGGATAACGAACGGAGAGAACGGTTCGATCGGGTCGGTCCTACGTTGGCAGCTGTACACCAAGTGCAACGTCACCGAGGACAACGTCCCGTTCCTGGTGGTGCCCCTCACCGAGCGGATCATCACCGTCCCGCCCCCGGTGAGCGTCGGTGTCTGCCCTACAACCTGACAACCGTGATCCCAACAGCAGGGAAGTGCTGAACCATGGCCTTGGCTCAACAGATCGAACGACTCCCCCAGACCTCGGGGAATGAGCGGCCAGCCACAATCGAGTGTTGTCGTCCCGAGCCAACCGAGGACGATATTCGCGACCTGATCGATCAGCACTTCCCCGTCCTAGGCCACGACCTACCCGAAGACTTCGCCACCTGGTGGAGCTACCAAATCGGCACCGTTGTCGCCACACCGAGCCGGATCCCCTCTCTGCGGTTTCCGCAATGATTGTTGGCTCAGAGGATCTTCGACAGGTACTCACTGGAACCGCGCTGGAGGGCAAGCCGGTTTGGGACGTGCCGATGTGTGATGGTGAGCCTCCGGCACTGGAATTGAGGGGCATTGCTGTCGATGAGGCCAAGGCTTCGCTGGAGATCGGGCGCCGCTTCGTCAACGAGACTGGCCGTTGGCCGGTTTTGTCTGCTGACTTCATGGGGCCGACAGAGCAGCAGTGGCGTTTCCCGGGGGAGTTCACCAGCTACGTAAAAGAAGGTGAGGAGGTCACTCCGGCGGCGATCACCGCTCGGGCGCTAGCGCTCGATCTTGACAAGGCTTTGGCCGAACGCTCCAACAGGCACCGTGCGGATCTAAACGACCTGGCGGCCTGGACAGCGCGTGATCCGGCTCGTCGGTTGGCCGCAGACCAGCTTCGTTCTGCTGCAGGTGCCGGTGAGGTAACGACATTTGGTGACGGGGAGCGCTGGCTACTCGACTGGGAGGTCACTCACACCAGACCGACGAACGACGAGATTCAACAGATACGACAGGGCTCTCTAGACTACTGGCACCGCGAGTTGAGTTTCCGTCTTCTTCTGCTGCCAACCGCTGAGCCGTGGCGCACAACCTCCTACCTCGACTTGTTCGGATCGGGTGGGGAATTCGCTACCGCGTTGCTGAAGCGGTGGTACGAACGGTGGGGAGCGGTAGCCGTCACCCACCACGGGACCATGATGAACTTCGAGGTCGTCGACCCGCCTACCGGCATCGCCGATGCTGTCGAACTAGCCTGGGAGCACTATCAACTCGCCTCAGACACAATCCGAAAACCCCAGCTCAAACTCTCCTCGTATGCGCAGGCACTCATCGGTCACCCTCGATGGTCGCTGATGCAACTACCCTGACTCATCCCCTCCGTCAGGTTCGGCGCTGACTTCGGGCCTTAGGTCTGAGCTACGCCGGTAGCCTGCGAGAGCCCCTCTTTAGGCCCCGGTATTTCCGAATACCCAGTTCGTGGCCGAAGACGGGGAACCTGTCGCTGTCCGGGGCGCCAGGCCACACCAATCCGGACGAGGCAACGTCAGGCTAAATATGACGTTGGTCCGTGCCCCGTTCGCCACCAGACATCCGGCTCGTGGCCGGTTCCTGGTGTCGACTCTTGTTGATCGTTGATAAGAGGGTCTGACTGTCGAGCGCTCGGCTGGCAACGTTCTCGCCGCCGCGAGCGGTGAGACTCTTCCGGCAGAACCCTGAGCCATGGCCACTCCAGCTCAGGTCTGTGACCAGGGGAACACACCGAGCCGCCCGATTCTGGTCATTTGATATGGCATACCCCAACTTCAGCTGAATGAGGACTGGGGCTGACCCCTGATTCCGGAGTGTGGTTTGGTGTTGGTCAGGTTGCCCGACGGTTGATGTAGTCGGTGTACGCCTGATGTGGTGTCCGCATTCCTATAGTGGTGTGCAGTCTTTTGCGATTATACCAGGTTTCGATCCACTGGAAAATGTCGATACGAAGACATTCTGGATCGTCCCAATGGTATCGGTCAATTAGCTCCCGCTTAAAGGTAGAGAAGAACGATTCCGCCGCCGCGTTATCGAAGCAAACACCGGTCCGTCCCATCGACTGGCGGATCTTCAAAGACACACAGAGAGCAGTGAACTCTTTCGAGGTGTACTGCTTAGATTCAACTGGTGGTGGCAACACCTTGACTGTGGAGGTGTTTATGGGTCGGCCAGCTGGGTGGATGCAGGAGTTGACGGGGCGGTCGGCGATGAAGTCGCCGGGAGCGCCGGCTCATCGGCGGGAGGTGGAACGCGAGTTCTGGCGTGTCATCGCGACTGGGGTGACGACTGAGGAAGCAGCAGGAACTGTTGGCGTGGCGCCCGCTGTCGGGGCCCGCTGGTTCCGGCATGGTGGTGGGATGCCTCCCATGGATCTTGCTGCGACCTCTGGCCGTTATCTGTCGTTCGCCGAGCGTGAGGAGATAGCGATCCTCCGAACGCAGGGGCGTGGTGTGCGTGAGATCGCTCGTGAGGTTGGCCGTGCCCCTTCGACGATCTCGCGAGAGCTACGCCGCAACGCTGCCACCCGGGCTGGCAGGCTCGACTACCGGGCCTCGGTAGCCCAGTGGAAAGCCGATCTGGTTGCCAAGCGACCCAAAGAAGCCAAGCTCGTGGTGAATGAGCAGCTGCGGGACTATGTCCAGGAGCGCCTGTCGGGCGAGGTGGATGACGACAGCGGGGAACCGTTGGGGCCCGAAGGCCCGGCGTGGACAGGACGGAACAAGCCCCGCCGTGGTGATCGTCGGTGGGTGACGGGCTGGAGCCCGGAGCAGATCTCGCACCGTTTGAAGATCGACTTCCCTGACGATGAGTCGATGCGGATCAGTCACGAAGCGATCTACCAGGCCCTTTACGTTGCTGGTCGGGGTGGACTCGAACGAGAGCTGGTGGGCTGTCTGCGGACAGGGCGAGCGTTACGAGCCCCACGCAAGCGGTCCAGGCGGAGGCCGTGGGCTCACGTGGGCAAAGCGGACACCATCGACAAACGACCAGCCGAGGTCGAGGAACGCTCAACGATCGGGCATTGGGAAGGCGACTTGATCATCGGCCTGAAAAGCTCAGCGATCGGCACGCTCGTTGAACGCAAAACGGGTTTCACGATGCTGGTTCATCTCCCACGCGAGGAAGGCTACGGCATC
>Ga0316192_10000943_pt1 | contig 21379 bp, 24 predicted proteins | sample MerIslwburrow_MG_FD_204931 | JGI IMG/M metagenome (GOLD analysis project Ga0316192, IMG submission 204931) | Coastal sediment microbial communities from Maine, United States - Merrow Island worm burrow | ecosystem: Environmental > Aquatic > Marine > Coastal > Sediment | place: USA: Maine...
TCAAACTGTATCGTGAAGTGCGTGATCGTTTGCATAATTCAAACATGACACAGGACCATCTGGATGATTGCCGGGAGCAGTGTGAATACCTGGTTTATGAGGGCTTTGTGCATGACATCCCGCCACGGAACCTGATACGGCTACCGGTTTATTTTCAGGCCATGTTGAAGCGGCTCGATAAAACCGAGCAGGACCCGAGACAGGCAGACCGGGCATTGCCGATAATCAGGGAGCTGTGGCAGCAATACCTGGAGCTGGAAGGCAGGGCAGAGGGGGCGACAGAGAAGTTGCAGCAACTTCGCTGGACGATCGAAGAGTTCCGTATCAGCTGTTTTGCGCAGCCAATGAAAACACGCGGACCCGTGTCGGAAAATAAAATACGTAAATTAATTGATGAAGTTCGATAACTCATCCTCAAACAGGCATAAGAAATATTTCCTGTTCATATTGATCAGTGTTTTCGCGTTCCAGGTTTGTAATGCGGCTGAAATAGACAGCGTAACCCCGAGAAAGCTCAAGCTTGATAACAGTATTGGTCATATTAACGAAATCATTAATCAACGTATCGAGGAGGGAATCCGGAAAGCCAATGCGCAACAGGATTATATTGAAGATATAGATGACATTGAGGATATAGAAGAAGCTGTATTTTGTGATGAGGACGCTCTCTATACGGAACTCAGAAAAGCAATTTTTCAATCCTTTACTGCATCCTGGGGTCTCAAGGGCTACGATCTGGACGAGCAATTACGCGGTTTACTCGCCAGGCAAAGTTACTCATTATTATTGAATGACTCTATTTATCGCGACATTGATTATATCGAAGGCTTCTCCCTGAACCTTAAGGAGTTGAGTGATGTCGTCAATATCAACGGTCATCTTGTCGGGCTGGATAAAATAGGCCATTTTTTTGCTCAGGGCTGGCAGTATTATGAGATGACCTATTATGATGAGAAAACGATCGATGAAGCTATGGAGTGGGGTAGGCAGAAGGAAACCGGGATGTTCGGTTATACCACGACAGGCGTTTTTTCCTATGCAGATCTTGTCGCCAACCTGAATGGCTGGCGATTCTGGAACAAGGTATTACTCAACCAGGATGATCCTTTAAAGGGTGGCATCGCCAATTTCTTTAACAGGCCATATGTAACATGTGACGTTCAGATTCTTGATTCAATCAGGAACAGGAAATTAATCAGGGCATGGGAACACAATACCCGGTTTGATTTATCCGATTACATCGACGGTGCCTGGGACGAGGGTAATAACTGTAACAGCTACGCAGACCCAATAATTGAAGAAAAAGTAACATCACGGATAAAAAAAATAGATCCTGATTTTGTCTGCCCTTTAATACCAGACTACTGTCAGGATGCCCAGGATAAATATGGCTATTATGCAAAATATATTTTGCATCCGTATTGCCTGATAACGGATTAAAGGAGCCAAAGGGTCAGAGTCACTGCTGTCCCACATACGCGTCATTCCCGCGAAAGCGGGAATCCAGTTACTTTCGGTGCATATACTAATCAATGACTTGCTAGATACCCGCTTCCGCGGGTATGACATTATTCTTGTTCTGTAATTTCATGTCCATTGGCAGTTCAAAGACATGAAATCACTGTAATAACAGTGTTAAACACATCCTGGTAACAATTATGTGGGACAGCAGTGGGTCAGAGTCGATTGAAATTTAATTAAAAGATGTCAGACTGAAGCGCTACGGTTTTAGAACAACAGGCGTCAGAGAACAATGGTTTCTAATATTAGAGTTAATTGCTCTCTGCCCCGGGGTTTTGCCCCAGAGAGGAGATGATGGATACACTGGTAACTACCGAATGGCTTAGCCGGCACCTCGATGACCCGGACCTGGTGGTGCTCGACTGCACTGTCTGCTCGTTGCCGGAAGCTGACGGCAGCTTCCGGAATGTAAGCGGTCGCACTGACTATAATAAAGGCCACATACCGTCCGCCGGGTTCGCTGATCTCAAGGGTGATCTCGTCGATGGCAATAGCCCGATCGAATTCGCCGTACCGACTCCTGAGCAATTCTGTTCCGCTATGGGTGCGCTGGGTGTCGGCGACGATTCCCGGGTGGTACTTTACGACGCTAATTATTCGGCGTGGGCTGCCCGAGTCTGGTGGATGCTGCGCTGGGTCGGGTTCGACCAGGCTGCATTGCTCGATGGCGGACTGAAGGTCTGGACCGATGAGGGCCGTCTCCTTTCTACAGAGCCAGCCACCCGGCCGGCGAAACATCTAACACCCGCTCCCCGACCCGAAATGATCGCTGACCGGGACGAGGTGCTCGCAAGCATTGACGACGGTGCCGTCTGCATCATCGATACAATGCCTGAGGAGTATTACCGGGGCGAAAAGTCCCTGTACCAGCGACCCGGTCATATCACCGGGGCGTCGAACTCCAGCGCACTCAATCTGTTCGACGAATCGGGCCGCTTCCGGCCAGACGAGGAATTGGCAGACTTGATTGAGGGTGACCGCAACGCCCGCTCCATCACTTATTGTGGTGGTGGGATCATGGCGTCATCCAGCGCTTTTGCTATGACTCGACTTGGCTTCACCAACGTCGCGGTTTACACCGCCTCGCTGCAGGAGTGGGCTGCCGACCCCGCCAACCCGATGGTTGTCGATACGCCCTGAGGCTGTAAACGATTAAAACGAATAAAAGGGATAGAAATGTTCAAATTTCAAACACTCCTGTCCCTTTAATCAACAACAACACAGGAGGCTGATATGAGTGACCATATTTACAAACACATAGAATTAACGGGCAGTTCTGATGTCGGGTCAGATCAGGCCATTAAAAATGCGATCGTAAAAGCAGGCAATACAGTAAAACATATGGATTGGTTTGAAGTTGTCGCTACGCGCGGTTATATCGACGATGGTGCAATCAAGCACTGGCAGGTAACGATCAAGATTGGTTTCAGGCTGGACGATTAAAAGATCGGATCGGGGAACAATCGTTTCAAAATTAGGGTTAATTGCTCTCTGATCCGGTTTAATGTATACGAAACCAGTAATTTTATGCCCGAGAGATAAATATGAGCACTAATGATAAAGAAGTATCAGCAGACACCACCGCAGTTTGGAAAAATCATGTATCCGTCCCTGATACACCGGAAGGCTTTACCGTCAGAACGACCTATCCAGGCAATCCGGATGGCGCCGAAGTCATGCTGGAGCGGTGGGAGGCCGGCTCAGAAGAGCCACCGCATTCGCATCCAGGTGACGATATGACTGTTGTCATCGAAGGTAAAATGTCGATCCAGTTCTACACGAAATCAGCCGACGGCCTTGTTCCTGATGGTCAGAAAATATATCTTGATAAAGGTGATACAGGGTATATAAAGGCCGGTCGAATCCACGATGCCAAATACATCGAAGACTGTAAACTGGTTTACGTTCACGACAAAGCCTTTGGTTTTAATGCAGAAGCAAATTAATTGTAATAATCAGCATTTGATCTGAGAGTTAGTGTCATATCAACTCAAACTCCGACTATGAGTTTTTGTTGTACAACCTAGATTGGCTTTATAGAAAAGGCTATAGATATTTACTCTCGCAGAGGCGCAGAGGACGCAAAGAAAGATGAATAGAAGATACTTTCTTTGCAAAAATACATGATACCTCTGCGTTCTCTGCGCCTCTGCGAGAAAACAGGATGTTAAACGTCCAACATCTGCTGGTTTATCGGCCAGGCGAACACATGCGGCAACTATCAGATCAAGTCGGAACCAGAAAAATTTAATCTAAATCACTCAGGCTTCTGTGAATACTTTGATCGTGTATTTTTTTAATTGACATTCTCGATAATGTATATACACTGTCGGTAGCTAGAAAGAAAGTCTATTGTTTATCAGCTCCACTTCGCCGTTTTATTCGTAATTCTCCGTCCTGCAGTTTTTAAGTACCAGCCAATTATTTCCGCTATTCAAGCCAATTGTTGGCACACTCTAAATTAAATAACAGGATATTATTATGTCTAATACAATCAGTGGAACCGTGAAATGGTTCAACGAATCTAAAGGTTTTGGCTTTATCGAGCAGCAGTCCGGGCCAGATGTATTTGCTCATTTCAGTGCAATTGCCAGCACTGGATTCAAAACTTTAGCTGAAGGTCAGCGCGTTGAGTTCACGCTCGCGCAGGGTCCAAAGGGTCCCCAGGCAGAGAATATTGTTGCTATCTAACGCATCGATATATTTACTCTGCAGCTAATACAATTATCATTGTTAGCAAAATAAAAGGGCAAGGCTATACAACCTTGCCCTTTTTTACATGCCAAGTCGAACCATGCATGCACCTGCCAGAACAAAACGCATATGCAGATAGACCTGATAGAAACGGGGAATGTACTGTTGTCGAGTCGCTTCTTATCGCATTCAATAGATTGATCATCAGGTACATATTATGATACAGGCTACAGCGTACGTGGATCACATGTATTTACAATTTGAAGGAAGAGCCGCTGTTACAGTAGGTGTGAATAGCGGTTCTGAGAGCATATACCCATTTGTATACGAAAATAATAGCCAAATACCAATTGGCCTTATTGCGATGTCCGTAGATAATGTTTCAGACTCGGCTGCAGTCGATATTTATCACATTAGTACTTTCAAGCCCGGCAATGGCCAGGGATCTGAAATAATGAAATATTTATGTAATGCGGCAGATGAATTTGAAGTTCGTTTATGTGTACAGGCAGAAGCTCAATTCAGTGGCAGGCAAACACTGGCGGGTGCTGATCTCATTAGCTGGTATCGAAAATTCGGGTTCAACGGAAATGGCACAATGTACAGGGAGCCTAAAGCCTGGCAAATACCGCAAGCCACTTACACATAAAAGACATAATAAATATTGATGTCAAATGAGAGTCATCTGTTTCACTAATAAATCAACCATAAGCCTATAAAAGCCGGCCTGAGAATTGTGTGACAGGGAACAGTAGTGTCTCCAAAGCCAGTTATGCACCTGCATGCGCTGCTATGCCATATCCTTGAAAGTTTTCATAACCACTAATCAATATATTATTCTTGATAATCAGGACCAGACTCGATTAGTTATATTAACTGTCATTGATTGTTGATTGGGGTCGCCATATCTGACCAGGTTTGTTTATGAATCCGATTAATTAGCCAGTGATCTAATACGAATTATGTTTACTGCGACATGGAAAAGGCGTATTTTGTCATTTCCCAGTGTATTTCACTTAATCCGGGCCAGAGATAATCTCCAGCTCTTATAAGGGGCTGAAGATGTTAAGGATGCTACAGATGATAAAGAGAAAAGATTATGTGGAATCATTGCGCAATGAATTAAAAATTATACGCAGAAAACTTCACAATTCTACTCATGGTGATTCTGTGTGTTCCACAGATATAAAAAACGGAACATCCAGTTTGCCGAAACACTATGAGGGTATGGAGTATGTTGTCAGAGAAGCAGTCAAGAATCTGGAAATGGGCAGGGCGGCTTGTGAGGTTGAAGAAGCCTTGCTCATAAACGAAGCGCGCTTCAATAAAATTATCCAATCAAAAGTTGGAGATAAATCCAACTGGCAATCTTATGCCAGGGGTGGGTTGGAAGCTGTGGTGGTTGTGAGGGCGTTAATCGCTTGAAAGGCAACGGCGACGAAATGATCTGAGAAACCAATCTGGACAGAGAACAATTATTTCAAGTATCGGGCATCATTGCTCTCTAATATCTAATAGTCAGGATTCAATCTGGCAGCCAGTGTCATATTAACTCAAACTCAAACTTTGATTTTTTTGTCAGTACAGCCAGGATTGGCCATATAAACGATGATATGGATAATTACTCTCGCAAAGCCGCCAAGCCCGCAAAGGAAGACAGATAAAACGATATTTACCTCGCACAAAAACACATCACCTTTGCGTTCTCTGCGCCTCTGCGAGAAAAAGGATGTTAAACCTCCAACATAGGTTGGTTTCACAGCTATACGAAAATCGACAACAACTGTCAGATCAAGTCTGGACTACTACATCTAATACTATTTTCTACTCATCGAAATTCAACCCTGCAATAATCTTATTGAGTCGCCCCTGTTCTCCCGTCTCTTCCAGCACGTCGCCCATCTCTGCTGCAGCATTCGTCTCCGCTAGAACGCGCGCAATATACTCTTCTTTACATGTGCTGACGGCACGCTTAAGACTTGCAAGCGCTTTTTCTATTTCTTCGGGCTTACGCACCCAGGTTTCAATGAACAAACCTGTATTCGCTTCAATTTTTACGGGGTAATCTCCCTTCGAAACCAGGTGGTTAAAGTCTTCGCACCACTTTTTTGGAGCCTTGTGGGTGAGTTTGAAATACAGGTTGATATAGGGTTCTTTGTGTATGCGTGGTGGGCGCATTTCATCAATACTGCTAATCCTGATATCGCTTATGCCTTCCATATTCAGACCTCGCCATTACCTGGGTGGTGAATCAAAATTGCCCAGCAAACGCTATGCTTATCAAGATAACTGAATAAGGGCATGCAGTTAATTATAAATAAACACAAGAAAATACCGAGTGAAGTGATTATAGGGGACAGAATCCTTTAATGCGTCTGATCGCATGGTGAAATAAATTTAAATTTTCGCGCACTTTTTCAATAATAAAATGCCGTCAGAGAATAATTGTTTATTTTAGAGTAAATTGCTCTCTGACCCGGTGTATTGGCCCATTTCACTTTATATTTACGCATGTCTGAGTCTCGGTTTAAATTCGATAAAGCTATTTGGAAAACAGTTTCCAGTATAAAGAGCGGTCGAGTTATGAGCTACGGTCAGGTTGCACGCATAGCCGGTTATCCACGTCATGCAAGAATGGTGAGTAAAGCCATGAGTCGATCAGTTGATTCGCTGCCCTGGCATCGTGTTGTAAAGTCTGATCGCACGCTGGCTTTTGAGGCTGGTAGTGAGACATATAATAAACAGAAAGAATTGCTGGAAAAAGAGGGTGTACGGTTCATCGCTGGGAAAGTCGTGCCACTTGACGCTGATGAGGGTATAGACCTGGATGAGTTACTCTGGGGGCCGTCAGAATAAAAGGGCATGCCCGGATCTGGGGCTTAAGCTATGATTCGTTCAGTTTCAGGAGTGTCTGTTAGATGCTGACTTCGATTATCTAACATAGACGATGATTGCCGCAAAATGAAAAATGGAACCCGCAAGAACAAATAAATGCCAGATACCATGAGAATGTCTTAACAGTTGCTTGTGGTCTAAAACATAAAAAATAATACCGAAGGTGTAAGCCAGTCCACCCGCTGTTAATAGATATACACCCATCTCCGGCAGCGACTTGTAGAGCGCATCGAAATCAAGCACAACCAGCCATCCCATGATCAGGTAAATGACGATTTGAAGTGCCTCGATGCGGTTTTTCAGGGCCAGTTCCAGCGTTATGCCGAAAATGGCCAGCCCCCATACGGAAGCCAGAATCCATAATCCGTTACTGTCAATCAGTGACACCAGCATGAACGGGGTATAGGTTCCGGCGATCAGCAGGTAAATCGAAATATGATCGAGTTGCTGAAATACTCGTTTTACAAATGGGCTCCTAGTGCTGTGGTACAAAGTTGACATGCTGTAAAGCATGACTAATGTCAGGCCAAAAGTGAGGTAGCCAATAAAAAGCAAGATATCCTGTTGTTGGACAGCAACTGTAATTAGCGCGCCCAGTCCCATGACTGCCAGCACGGCGCCAACCATGTGTGTGATGCTATTAAATTTTTCCGAATAGTACATGTTGTAATGAAAGGGGTCAGATGTATTTGCTGAGTCTAATATAGTAGCGATTTAGATCCAATTACAAAATGGGGCAGAGTCGATTGAAATCAAAGGGGTAGAACTCTAAACAATTGATTGGCATGGTCTATTGCTGCTATGCTAAAAAATCATAATATTTTATGAAAAAATGCATATTTAACTGGAAGGAACAATAATGAATGAATCCGAACATGCCGAAGATGTCGGCGCACCTGATCCCGAACTAAACACGTCACCGATTGCGGAAGAAAACGACGATGAAACTGAAGTTCTACGTCAAGAAGAACCGGGTGAGCCCGTTTGTTACTTCAATAATAAAAGCTTTAAAACTGGCGCCTATGTAAAAAGTGGGACATCAATATTGAAATGTGACTATGGCATCTGGATCCCGGCGGGCCCTGCAGATCCTGATAACCCTTGAGTGTAATAGTCAGGATTCAAGCTGCAGTTAGTGTCAGATTTATTCAAACTCCGGCCATGATATTACGTCAGTACAGCCGAGATTGGCTATATGGAAAACGAGTATAGATATTAACACTCGCAGAGGCGCAGAGAGCGCAAAGGAAGATGAATAAAACGATATTGTCTGTGCAAAAATACATGTCATCTCTGCGTTCTCTGCGCCTCTGCGAGAAAACAGGATGTTAGATCTCCAACATAGGTGGTTTTCCGATTATACGAAAATAGACAACAGCTTTCAGATCAAGTCTGAACTACTACAATTTATTTATCTGGATAAATAATATTCTCTCAGTCTCCCTTATTTATTAAGCCCACGGCTCGAAGTCTACATTAGGGTGCTCAAGCTCGATCAGCATGTCGCTGCCTGCATAGCCAACACAACACAAGCCTTTGCCGGCTTCCAGGTCCTCATCGAACAATGCAAATGGCTGGCCGTCCGGGTATTCGACACTGCCTTCAATGATCGTGTAAATACATGCGCCGCAGACACCATTGTCGCAGCCATACGGCAAGGTCACGTCCTGGCGTTTGGCAGCATTTAAAATGCTTTCACCCGGTTCTACGCAAAAGCATTCACTACTGTTTTGGATAGTTACTTTGTAAGACATGAACATAAAATACCATAAAGGGGCCGGTGGCAGGTCAGAGTGGCGGAATGGCGAATAGTGAAAATAGTTCTCATTTGTTGTCGACCCATTTTATGATAGTGTACAAATAGTAACGAGTTTGCCGGTTTTATACTGAAATCCCGGTAAGTAGGGAGCCATGATCGAGAACATGCCCGACAAGCAACATACAGGTCTGTACGAACGGTACAAAAGACTTTCAACAGGCAAGAAGGCCATCCTGATCGTTCTGCTGATCTGGCTTGCCCAGGCTTTACCCAAATGGACCGCTGCCATCACTGCCGATGGCGAGCTTTCAGCGAAGATAATGAAGGTGTTCGTGACACCTCGTTCACTCCATTAAACAACTCAGACTGAACCCCCCTTACTGATACGAGTATGTACATGAAAAAGATAACTTGTCTGTTTACAATGTTGTTTGCGTCTATCTCAGTCGCGGTTGCAGAGGAGGCCGATACACGCAGCGTAATCCAGCTCTCATCTCAGCATCGTACACTGGTGCTTACCGAGATGCGGCAATTTCTTTCCGGATTGCAGCAGATGACGGATGCCCTGTCGCGCGACGACATGGAAACTGTCACTCGCGAGGCGCGCACCCTGGGCACTTCAATGTCGCATCACATGCCCGCGGACCTCAAGCAGGCGTTACCTCTGGATTTCCGCAAACTGGGTCATGCGGTACACAGCAGTTTCGACCAGATTGCACTGGATGCCGAATCACTGGGCGATAGTCAACACACCCTGTCACAACTGGGCGATATATTATCCCGCTGCGTCTCCTGTCACAACGCGTATCAAATCCAGGTCATCAATGACCATTAAACTGCGAAAAACGTGGTCTGCTCCCGGTCCACGCACGATTTAAATCCAATCTGGCCAGTCTTATCAAACACTTAATAGCCTTGTGCTGAGTTTACTCTGCAATATTCATATCTAATGTGGCCTGGCCACACTCGGTGAGGCTGGGCGTCATAAGCTATGGAATCAAAGGCAACGAAGTATCTCCCCACGGCGTTTTCGCTATTCCATGGTTAATCCTTATGAAATCATGTCAACCAAACATGTCCCTGTGCGTTATCAATATTGAGAGTAGTGAAAGTTTAAAAAAGAGGAGATAAATATCATGAAAAAATTAACTTACACAGCTGCAATTTTTATGGCGGTGGCCGCAACGAGTGTGTTTGCTCATCACCCTTCAGAAGGTACAAACCCAAACTTTGAAATGGTCGACGATCAACTGGAGGCAGTGGAATCGCCTCATTTCGATATGGATATGGATGCTATGGGCGCTACCACTACTTTTGCCGATGGCAACAGTGAAATGTTACCCGCAACAACCCGAGATTCAGCCGGTGGGATAACTACGGCTCGCGAACAGGCCGCATCTCAAACTGGAGATGGTCCAGGAATGGATGCAGCCGCTGCTGCAGGCACCATGGACCTGATGGAAGTGGTTGATCCGTAGCCATAATCTGGAGGTCTGATTAAAGCTGAAGGGGTAAACCGCTTAAATGGAGGCAGCAAAGTGTTGCCTCCATGCTGTTTTTCCAGTTCAATTCCGGGTCTGTTGGATTCAAGTAATGGTCACCCGTCAAAATGGCATCATTTCAAACCAGTACACCCCGAATGCATGTGCACCGCTGTTTCTGCTGCCTGAATACATTCAGGTCAATATTCATTATTTCCCTGTGCTTACTGTATTCGGCAGTCGCACTGGCTTCTGCAAAAGAAGATTACAACGAGGGAGTTGAGTTCTTCAAGAAAGGGGATTATCACTCGGCCATTGCCAGCTTCAAATCGGCAGAGAAAAAGGGCATGGAGTCAGCAGCCCTTTTTTACAACCTGGGCAGCGCCTATTTCAAGATTGAACAATATGCCGCTTCAAAAAAATATTACACCCGCGTCAAGCAGTATCCGGATAAGCGTGCCCTGGCTGAATTCAACCTGGGTATGATAGCGCTTGAGCAGAACCAAAATGAGGAAGCTCTGGCCCATTTTAAATATGCTGAAGCGAACAGCAGTGATAAAAAGATTGTTGATGCAGCAAAACAGACGATTGCCGAGCTGACCGGTACAGGTAAGCGTTGGGGCGCTTATGTTGCTGCCAATTTTGGTTACGACGATAACATCAGTGTTACACCGGATAATCTGGCATTAGGTGTAGATGATACCTTTTATAATATCTATGCCTCCACTGATCTTGTAATACATGGCAGAAGAAAAAGCGGGTGGCTGCTGGATGCCGCATTGTTCACGATCGACTATAGCGATAGTGATAATTTCGATCAGGACTTCTACACCATCGGGCTAAGAAAGGAGCATGAATTCTCCAGCTGGGACACGATAACACACCTCAAGTACGGCAATAGCAAATTCGGTGGAGATGATCTTCAAAGTTTCTATAAGCTGGATATACTGGGTGCAAGGTCATTGTCCGGCAATGCAAAAATAATATTGAAATACAGATTTGATGACTTTACCAGTAAGAATTCCATTTACGATTATCTCGAGGGTTGGCGCCAGCGCGCGCAAATCAGGTATTCCCGCAGTACAGCAAGCAGCAACCAGCAAGTCTATTATGAGGGGGAATTGAATAACCGGGGTGAACTGGTTACGTCCTTATATAGCTATGAATATTCGCCTACTCGTCATACGCTTGGCGGCAGGTACACCCATAAATTCAGTGAAAAGTGGTACCTGACCGGCGATCTGGCCTACCGAGCCAGTGATTTTCCTGCATCGCCAACAGTGGACCGCGATGATACCCGGTGGACTCTCGATGTTTTACTCGATTATCGGATAGATCCAACCCTGGTATTGAAAAGCAATGTTAAATACATTCAAAACGATTCCAGCGTCGATATCTATACGTATGACAAAACACTCATCACTCTGGGTGTGAGTAAATTGTTCTGAATTATCCTGCCGAAGTAAGGTGAGGGATGGATTGGTTGAATTATAATTACATCATCACCATTTTTTCTTTTTCGTTCTCCCGTTGTTTATACTAATCTTAGTAAATCTCACAAAGCAAAATAAAGGTTAACGATATGGGCTGGGAAGGCTGGTATTCTATTGCTGTTACCACCCTGTGTTTTACCACGCTGGCACTGACCCGTTATTCGCCTGATATTGTCATGGTCGGGGGACTTACACTGCTGCTGCTGGCTGGCGTTCTCTCACCCGAGCAGGCACTGTCGGGTCTCGCAAACGAGGGGATGGTGACTGTTGGCGTGCTCTACGTTGTTGTTGCCGGCTTGCGTGAGACAGGCGGTATCGGTTGGATCGTACACTCGGTACTGGGTCGTCCGCGTTCAATTCAACATGCACAGATTCGGCTGATGGCCCCGGTGGCCGCGATGAGCGCGTTTCTAAACAATACGCCAGTGGTGGCGATGTTCATCCCTGCCATCAGTGACTGGGCCAAACGTAACAGCTTGTCTGTTTCGAAGCTGATGATTCCGCTGAGTTATGCCAGTATTGCTGGAGGCACATGTACTCTAATCGGCAGCAGCACCAACCTGGTCGTTAACGGTCTGTTGATCAAGGAAACTGGTTCTGCTGGCCTGACCATGCTTGAGCTCGCCTGGGTCGGTGTCCCGGTGATGTTGATTGTCTTTATTTTTATCTTACTGAGCAGTAAATGGCTGCTGCCTGAACGGGAACCTGCTATCAGCCGGTATGACGATGCTCGCGAATACACCGTTGAAATGCTGGTAGATAAGGGCAGTGTACTCAGCGGCAAATCTATCGAAGAGGCAGGACTGCGCCAGTTACCGGGGATGTTCCTGATCGAAATCGATCGCGAGGGACAGATAATGCCTGCGGTATCTTCCTATGAAGTGCTACGTGACGGTGACCGGCTGGTATTTGCGGGTGTAATCGAATCGGTGGTTGATCTACAGAAAACACTGGGTCTGACGCCGGCGTCGGACCAGATTTACAAGCTGGGTTCTTCACGCCAGGACCGGGTACTGGTTGAGGCGGTGGTTTCTGACAGTTGTCCACTGGCAGGTAAAAGTGTCTGTGAAGGGCGATTTCGGAATTTCTATAACGCAGTCATCATCGCCGTTGCCCGCAACGGCAAGCGTATTCAACAGAAAATCGGTGATATTATTCTACGTCCTGGAGATACGCTGCTGCTGGAATCACATCATTCATTCGCGGAGCAGCAACGTAATTCACGCGACTTTTTTCTGGTCAGTGAAATTGATGGTGCTAATCCACCACAGTACGAAAAAGCTATGCTTGCGATGTCGATACTGGCATTGATGATACTATCAGTAACAACCGGCTGGCTGAGCATGCTAAAAGCATCACTACTGGCAGCAGGCTTGATGATTCTTACCCGCTGTACCTCGGGGCGTGAGGCCAGACGTAGCGTTAACTGGCAGATTCTAATTGTCATTGCCGCATCCTTCGGACTTGGCAGTGCGCTGCATAGCACAGGTGCTGCAGAAAGCATTGCGATTGCGCTGATCGAATTTGCCGGCGGCAGCACAGAAATTTCACTGGCATTGATGTTTGCAGTTACCGCACTACTGTCTGCAGTGGCAACCAATAATGCTGCGGCAGTTATCATGTTCCCGATCGCACTGACAACAGCAAACAGCCTCGGGGTGAGCGTTATGCCATTTGTGATTACGCTGATGGTTGCTGCGTCTACCAGTTTTGCGACCCCGATCGGCTACCAGACAAATCTGATGGTATACGGTGTTGGGGGATATCGTTTTTCTGACTACCTGCGCATTGGTGTACCACTGACGCTATTGGTGGGCCTGACAATTATTTTAATAGTACCGCGGGTCTGGCATTTCTGAAAACCGCTATCAAATAACGGGACAGATAAATTTTTTTTAAAAATCTTTCCCGTTTTACCGAATTATTAAAGCCAGGAAGTTCATACTGATACAAGCAAAATATGTAATACTGTGACACGCAAGTGCTACTTGAAGCAGATATGCCTATATGGTGATTTTTGAGCTATAAAACACTATGCAAACCATATAAACGTAGTGTTCCAGAAACGCATAATACTTTAAACAAAAGCACAGGCAGATCCGCTCCGGGTCACGCTCGATACCGTTCTCGCTGTGCTTCAATTGTCATAAAACCGTCACGTGGATTCGTTATCCTAGCGCGGGCAACTTTGGAGGTAATAGAATGACAAGCAGTAAAAACAGCCGTGGTATGTTGGTGATACTCGGGGCATTGTTAATTCAACTGTCACTGGGTGCGATTTACGCATGGTCCGTATTCGCCAAACCATTGCAAGCTTCGGGCTGGTCGACCGCGGATACGCAGTGGCCGTTCACTGTCGGGCTGGTAACGTTTGCACTGGTGATGCTGTATGCGGGCCGCATGCTTTACACATTCGGGCCCCGCAAGTTGACGGTCGTCGGCGGTATCATGCTCGGCTCTGGTTATCTACTGGCTGGAGTCACTGGTGGAGTTAGTTTCTGGCCGACCTTGATCGGTGTTGGATTGCTTGGTGGTGCAGGGATCGGGCTTGGCTATGTCGTGCCTATTGCCGTTGGTATGCAATGGTTTCCTGACAAGAAAGGCCTGATTACAGGTATTGCCGTTGCAGGTTTTGGCCTGGGCGCAATGATCTGGGTGAAACTCGCGGGCACATGGGGAGGCTTGATCGCGGATCACGGCATCGGCAGCACATTCATGATTTACGGTGTGATATTCATGATGCTTGTCATGCTGGGCAGTCTGTGGATGACATTTCCGCCGAATTTTGTAGCACCGAAGCCGGATCAAGAAGGCGGCAAGTTCGACTTTCACAGCAGTGAGATGATACGGACCGTGCACTACTGGTCCATCTTTTCCACTTTCGCCATCGGTGCCACTGCCGGCTTGATGTGCATCGGCCTGATGAAACAGTTTCCGAGCCAGGCCCTTGTTGCCAGTGGTATGCCAGAATCATCGGCCGACGCGGCCGCCGGCACCGCGATGGTGATTTTTGCGATCTTCAACGCGATCGGACGGATCGGCTGGGGCAAGATCAGCGACTCCATCGGTCACGTGGTCAACTGCGATCACCATGGGCGGAAAAGCTCGCTGATCATGATGGCGGCCAGCCAGGGGGTGTTCGTAATCGCGTTTCCCTATGTAGCAGGCATTGAATATACGCTGTACCTGTTCGCCGCCCTGATCGGTTTCAATTTCGGCGGTAACTTTGCGTTGTTTCCGGCCATCACATCAGATACCTTCGGTCACAAATTTTTCGGCCAGAACTACGGCTACGTGTTTCTGGGCTACGGAGTAGGGGGGAGCATCGGTCCCATGCTCGGTGGTTATCTTGGCGACATGAATAACTTCATGCTTGCCTTCATTATCACGGGTGTGATGAACCTGGCTGCGGCTGTCATTATCTCCACTGCAAAAATACCTTCGAAGCAACAGGATAAAGGCAGTGTGGTAGAAGCACCTGGTGTGACGGCGATAGCGGACCTGTCTGAAGCGAATTAAAAGGACGTTCAACAACAGCGAGCAGACCACGCTTAGCAGGAATAAAAAAACAGGGCCGGGGAGCAATTAACGCTAATACTGGTAGCAATTACTCCCTGACCCGGTTTATTCTTGTTCGAGCCATGTTAAAAGCCATTCTATTAATAGCCCCTGTTTTACTGGCAGCTTGTTCGAGTTCGCCACCCAGTAATATTAATGACAGCTGTGAGATATTCAGAGAAAAGGATGACTGGTATGACGATGCCAAAGACAGTTTCGAGCGCTGGGGTGTCCCGATTCATGTGCAGCTTGCCATCATCCATCAGGAGTCGCGTTTCAAGTATGACGCCAAAACAGAGATGGAATATTTTTTATGGATCATTCCAACAGGGCGTAAATCATCGGCTTATGGTTACGCGCAGGTAAAGGATGAAACCTGGGACTGGTATATAAAATCAACACAAAACCGGGGTGCGGATCGCGATGATTTTGATGATGCCGTGGATTTTATCGGTTGGTACGGAAAACGGAGTTTTGACACGCTGGAGATCTCTAAATGGGATGCATATAACCAGTACCTTGCTTACCATGAAGGTCACGGGGGCTACAAACGTAAAACCTATAATCAAAAGCCCTGGCTGATAAAGGTGGCCAAAAAAGTGGACAAGCGCGCGAAAATCTATCACGCGCAACTTTCACGCTGTGAAGATGAACTGAATTCAGGCTGGTGGTTCTGGTGATTGGAAATAATAAGGAGTAAAAGAATAAACGGGGTAGATAAGTCCGCCCCCAGTATTTTAATTAGCAACCAAAGAGATAGTGGCGAATATGGAATACATTCATTTCTTTTATCGGATACCTCTGACCTTGCTGCTACTATAAGGCCTGTCATACATGGCCCCCGTTCAGTCAGCGGGCTCTGAATCGACTGGCATGAAGACGATTTGCGACAATATATGGCACCGCCCAAATGATGTGCTTCGAATCAATGGAACAGGAACAACAATTCCTCGAAACGCCTGGCAGCACCTCGCGTTTTGAGATCAAGGGAGATATCCTGATGCTATATGCTGCTGACGGGCGTGCAATCCTTCGTTTTGAAGCGGTGTGCCTGTATTAGAAATTAATCAAATAATTTCCTGCTTATACCGTGAAGCTTGTTGATACGCCTGACTCATGAAAACGAAGATAGCCAGGTGCATAAAGATTGATTGTTTAAATAAATATACCTGCCTGATGTTTTATGCGGCCATCACAAGTTTGTGGATGGCCGTGTTCGCGAGCCCGGCTGCGCTTGCTCAGACTGCTGCGCAAATCGATGCTGTTGTGCTTGATGAGATGGCCAGACAGAACATCGTGGGCATGGCTGTGGGGATTGTTCAAAATGGAAACATTTACTACGCCAGCGGTTATGGCCATGCTGACCTTGAGCGCAAGTTGCCTGTCACAACGAATACGATTTTCCGCTGGAGCTCGATTTCAAAAACCCTCACTGCTACTGCCGCATTGAAACTGGTAGAAGAAAATTCAGGCTTCAGTCTGAACGATAAAGTAACGGAACATGTGAGCTACTGGCCTGAACATGGCAACAAGGGAAACATCCGCATCAGGCATCTGTTGTCGAACCGCTCCGGGATTATTCATTACACGCAGAGAAAAAACTGTTACCAGAACCATTCACCCCGCTTCGTCCGAAGTAAACATACCAGCAAGTACTACAACGCAAAACAGGCTGTGGAGGTTTTCAGGAACCAGAAGCTCTGTTTCGATCCTGGAACCGGCTACAAGTACTCCACTTTTGGATTCAGCCTGCTGGGTTCTGCTATCGAAGGCGGGTCAGGTACGAGCTATGCGAACTGGGTCAGAGACCGGATCAGGAGACCACTTGGCATGTATTCCTTGCAACAGGCCACCGGCACGCGCAAGGGGTTCGATCAGCAAGGCCATATTCTGAAGACTGTATTCGCCGGCAATTCAGCCTGGAAACTGCCGGGAGGTGGTTGGGAATCCAGTATTCTCGACCTGGCCAAATTCGCCAACGCTCTACTTCAAGGCAGGCTGCTCAACGATACAAGCCGCCTGTGGACGACCGTGGCTGGAAACTTTACCTATGGCTATGGTATCAAGCACGCGTTTAATAACAGCCAGGTCTGGCATGAAGGCAAGAATGAGAATAGCCGAGCACTGCTGTACCTGTATCCCGGGTCAGCCGATCGTCTGGGCATTGTGCTGATGATCAATAGCGTCCACAGCAATCCGATGCGCATTGCTCATCATTTGGCCGAGCTTTTTATTCACAGGCCCGGTGCCCGTTAATGAGTCGAAGGACCTATATTACTTTCTCCTTATTATCAAGAACATGTAACCGGTTTGCGCTATCATGAGACTAAGCAACTTAAAAGTATCACACTGAATTCCCACTTTAGGCGTCCCAAATGAACCCACCAGCACCTGGCATGACAGTCAAAGAAGCATCGAAAAAGCAGAATGTAAACAGAGATAAACTGGATCCAGTGCGTGATCACATCGCGTCATGCGTGATTGGCCAGCAGCGGGTGGTGGATGGTATGCTGGTCTGCCTGCTCAGCGACGGTCACCTGCTGGTGGAAGGCTTGCCCGGACTGGCCAAGACCACCGCGGTGAAGGCCCTGTCCGAAGCCATTGATGGGGATTTCCACCGTGTGCAGTTCACCCCGGACCTGTTGCCCTCCGACCTGGTGGGTACGGATATCTACCGGCATGAAAAAGGCGCTTTCGAGTTCCGTCCCGGTCCGCTGTTTCACAATATCCTGCTTGCCGACGAGATCAACCGGGCTCCTGCAAAAGTCCAGTCCGCGTTGCTCGAAGCCATGGCGGAACGCCAGATAACGGTGGGCCAGACCAGCTATCCGCTGCCGGAAGTATTCATGGTGCTGGGTACACAGAACCCCATCGAGCAGGAGGGCACCTACCACCTGCCCGAGGCACAGCTGGACAGGTTCCTGATGCAGGTGAGGGCGGAGCACCCTAGCCACGATGAAGAACTGCAGATTCTTGAACTGGACAACAACCGACAGAAAGCCTCTCAGCAGCCCCCTGATACCTTACTTTCCCAGGCCGATTTGCTTGCGATGCGCGCCGCGGCGGCCGAGCTCTACCTGGATCCGAAACTGCACCGCTACATCGTTGACCTGGTGCAGGCCACCCGCAATCCCGGCGCCTACAGCGATGAGTTGGCCCGCTGGATACGCTACGGTGCGTCACCCCGTGCTTCCATCGCCCTGGCACGTTGTGCCCGGTCCCTGGCCTGGATGCGCGGTGATCCCTATGTGTCACCGGAACATATACAGCAGGTCGCTCCGGAGATCCTGCGCCACCGCCTGCTGCTGACCTTCGAAGCCGAAGCCGAAGGCATCTCCACCGATGATTTCATACTACGTCTGCTGGAGCTGGTCGCCATTCCATGACAGACGAGATGCACCCGCGTCTGGATGAGTTGCTTGAACTGCGCCATCAGGCGCACACCCTGGGTCTAGCTTCACACCACCTGGTTAACACCACCTTCAGCGGCCTGTACGCTTCGGTGTTCCGCGGCCAGGGACTCAACTTCGAGGAGGTCCGGGAATACCGTGAAGGTGACGATATCCGCAACATGGACTGGAAGGTCACGGCGCGCACCAACGAACCCCATTTGAAGGTCTACCGCGAGGAACGCGAACGCAGCGTTGTGCTGTGCGTGGATCACGGACCCCATATGTTTTTCGGTACCCGCGGCACTTTCAAGTCGGTACAGGCCGCCCGCGCCGCAGCGTTGCTGGGCTGGGCGGCCAACAGTGTCAATGACCGGGTCGGCGGCATGCTGTTCGGCGATGCCGATACCGGCCTGGTGCATTTCCAGCCCACCAAGGACCGGCGTGCAGTGTGGCGCCTGCTCAGGGAAATGGCCAATCCGGTCCGTCGGGCCCAGCACGGGATCGACTGTATCGACCTGGTGTTGAAACGGGCCGGCCGGGGCAGCGGCACCGGCAGCCTGATCTTCGTGATTGGCGATTTCAATCGTGATCTGCAGGGACTGGACAAGACCCTGGGACAGGTCTGTCAGAAACACTCGGTGGTGCTGATACCGGTGGACGACCCCGCCGATCGTGAGATACCGTCCGTGGGCCGCGCCCTGTTTCGGGATGCCGAAGGACGCATGGTTGAAATCGATACCGACGACGCCGAAGGCCAGCGCGCCTTCACAGAACGCTGGGAAGCACGCCGCGCGAACTTGATTATGCTGGCCAACCGGCTGGGCGTAGCGGTGATCCCGGTGCAAACTTCAGACGATGTGCACCATTCACTGATGTCCGGTCTCGCTATGCGAGCCCGCTCAAGGGCCTACCTGTGACGCCTGACAGCCTGACCAACCGGCTGCACGATATTCACGAACTGGACCCGGTGGGCGTCTGGCCACTGGCAACGGGCTGGTGGATGATGCTGGCGGGTATAGCCCTGCTGGTCCTGCTGTTCATCGGCCTGCGCCGCTGGCGCCCTGACTGGCGGCGTTATCTGCCCCGTTATGGATGGTCAAGGGACGCGGCCCGTCAACTGACTGTGCTGCGTGACCAGATCGGTCGCCGTGAAGCAAAGGTGGTTGCAGATCGGCTCTCGGAGCTGCTGCGACGCATCGCCATTGCCCGCTGCGGGCGTGACAGCTGCGCCGGCCTCCATGGTGAATCCTGGCTGGCCTGGCTTGCGGATCATGATCCCGACGGTTTCGACTGGCGCGACCGTGGCCGACTGCTGCTGGATCTTCCCTATGCACCTCCCGGTGAACCCGGCGACCAGCCGGAAATGCACAAGCTGATTGATGCCGCACTGGCATGGACCACACAGCCCAAAGCATGCGCCATGAGCCCGGAGACAGGCCATGGGGTTTGAATTTTACTGGCCGTGGATGGCGATGTTGCTGATCCTGCCGTTACTGGTACAGTTTCTCTGGCCCAGAACGGATCCGGAACAGGCGGAGACACTGGCCGGACGCCAGGAGACCCTGCTACATCCCTCCCTGGCTCACCTGCAGGAGAGCTTTACCGGCCATCGCCCACGGGCCGCCATCAGCGGTCGCATTCACGGCCTGATGTTAGGGCTGCTATGGCTGTTCCTGACCCTGACCCTGATGCGCCCGCAATGGCTGGAACCCTATACCGAAACCCGTGCCGAGGGTTACGACCTGATGCTGGCAGTGGACGCATCGCACTCCATGGAGGCCCTGGATTTTACCGTCAACAACGCCCAGGTCACCCGCATGGCAGTGCTCAAGGGCGTGTTGAACAAATTTATTGCCAACCGGGGCGGTGACCGTGTTGGCCTGATCATCTTCGGCAGCCAGGCCTATACCATCGCTCCGATGACCTATGATCTGAATGCGGTGCGCCAGCAGCTCGCCGACGTGGTGCCGAACATCGCCGGTCAGGGCACCGCGATGGGCGATGCCATCGGGCTGGGGGTGAAAAAATTGCGTGAGCGTCCGCAAGGGTCGCGGGTGCTGATACTGGCTGCCGACGGTGATAACACCTCCGGTACCATTCCACCCCTGGATGGCGCACGGCTGGCGGCACAGGCGGGAATCCGTATCTACACCATTGGGGTCGGCAGCACACAGGAGAGCGTGCAGATCATCGAAGACGGGCGCCTGGCGGCCCGCGATGACCTGGGCATGGACGAAAAGGTTTTACGCGACATCGCCGGCATTACCAACGGCGCTTACTTCCGTGCCACTGACACCCATGCGCTGGAGGAGATCTATACACGTATCGATGAACTGGAGAAGACCCGTGCCGAGTCGCGCACGGTCATGATTCCTCATCCCCTGTATCCATGGACCCTGGGTTTGAGCCTGCTGCTGATGCTGGGCCTGGGTATGTTTCCGGATGGAAGGGCCCGCATGACGGGGGGCGGACAACATGCCTGAGGCCGGTTTTCACTTCGCCCAACCCTGGCTGCTGCTGCTCCTGCTGGCGCCGCTGCCGGTATGGCTGTGGCTGCGTATGTCATCGCCCCGAGAGCACACCGAA
>Ga0316192_10000944_pt1 | contig 21372 bp, 20 predicted proteins | sample MerIslwburrow_MG_FD_204931 | JGI IMG/M metagenome (GOLD analysis project Ga0316192, IMG submission 204931) | Coastal sediment microbial communities from Maine, United States - Merrow Island worm burrow | ecosystem: Environmental > Aquatic > Marine > Coastal > Sediment | place: USA: Maine...
ACTACACGCACAGAATCGCGCCTGATGATCGTCGCCAAACCGAATCAGTCGGCCACCTGGCGCACCAACCTGCTGGTACTGCTGGCCCTGGCGGTGCCCTCGCTGGGTATTGCCATTGGCTTCGCCCTGCTGGGGGCCTGGCCAATACTACCCTTTGCGGGTCTGGAACTGCTCTGCCTGGGCAGCGCTCTTTACTACGTCAACTGGAAACTGCAGTATCGCCACGTTATCACCCTCAGCGAGGACGAAGTGCGCATCGACAAGGGCTTTTATCTGCCCAGCCGCAGCTGGCAGTTTTCCCGGCAGGGCACCGGCCTGGCGGTAACCCCCGAGAAACACCCCTGGGATGGGCCGGAACTGTCGCTACACGACCGGCACGAAAGCGTGAGCCTGGGTGAATTCCTCAACCGCGATGACAGTCTCAAACTGCTGGGCCTGTTGCGTGAGGAAATACGTATTGGTTCGCACAGTGGCGAGGGGCGACGCCACTTCTGAGTCAGATATCCTCGAAATCACCATGGCGCCCCTTGCCGGCGGCAAAGCGGCTGGCGCCAGTTACCGTCTCGCGGGATGCGATCACCTGCATGCCGCGCTGAAACTCATTGCCCAGGGCATCTTCCAGTGCCAGACCCCATTGCTCGTAGGCGCTTAGCCGGTCCGATCGCAGGCATTGCTGGGGAAACTGCGCCAGCTGCTGCGCCAATGCCAGGGCCGCATCCAGCGCCGTGCCATCGGCGACTACTCGATTGGCCAGGCCCATTTGCAGCGCTTCCTCGGCAGGCACACCGCGGCCGGTAAGAATCAGGTCCATCGCCCGGCTGTGGCCGATCAACCGCGGCAGCCGTACGGTGCCACCATCGATCAGCGGCACACCCCAGCGACGACAGTAAACCCCCAGCACCGCGCTTTGTTCCACTACCCGCAGGTCACACCACAGGGCCAGTTCCAACCCGCCCGCAACCGCGTGACCGGCTATGGCGGCGATAACCGGCTTGCCCAGCACCATGCGCGATGGGCCCATGGGACCATCGCCTTCGATGCTAAGTGCATTCATGCCCTCTTCTGCAGCGACGGCCTTGAGATCGGCGCCGGCGCAAAAGGTACCGTACTCGCCGTAGAGCACCGCCACATCACTTTGCTCATCGGCGTCGAACTCGCGAAACGCCTGGGCCAGGGCCGCGGCGGTGGTGCCATCAACCGCGTTGCGCACCTCGGGTCGCGACAGGCTGACCAGGGTTACTCTACCGTGGTTTTCCACCTTGATCGTCGCCATTGCCGCACTCCTCAGAATCGCTGTACCTGTTTGCGCATCACCTTGTCGCGCAAAGTACGGTACAGGTTTTGCGGATTGGCAACAATAATGAACACCCGCCGCAACTGGCCCTCAGGGCAGCTGATTTCGCGCACCGCGTGCCAGGAGTGCCGGGTGCGCTGAAAAATCAGGCTGTAGTTGCCTATGGACTTCGCCGCTATCTCGCCCTGGAAATCCTCCAGGGCAGGTGCACTGGCAAACTCCATCTGGCCACCGTCATCCAGCACCAGGGTGTCGCCGCCCCAGGCGGGATTCCACTCGCCCTCGCGATTGAAGTAAAACAGTTGTGAACCGTGCTCGCGCACTGAATCGGTGTGCGGTGAAACCGAACAGCCATTGGGTGTGTAGTGCCAGTGAAAGCGCAGGTTGATTTTGCGCGCCCCATAGAGGCGCGCCAGGGTGTGGCGATAATCATCGCTGCACAATTCGGCAATGAACTCCTGCCAGGGCCGGGGCACCGGGACGCCGGAGGTATATTCCAGGGAATACCTGTCGTGGGGCTGCTGCCCGGCGATGCGCCCGTAACCGAACTTTTTCTCGAACAGGGAAACATCCGGCATATTGTCCAGCAACAGCTGGAATCCCTCCTCCGTCAACAGGCCCTGGGGGTTGCTCCAGGGATAGGGTTGGGTGGCGGCAAACTCGGCGGGATCAAGCGCCTTGAACTTGTCAAAATCCAGGTACTGCATGGGCTGACTCCCAATTCTGGCCACGGCGTGAAAAGATCCTGCGCTGCGGCGTGGGAAAAGGTGGAAAAAGAGAAAAAGGGGTCGGTGACAAATGATTATCAGTAGCCTTTGTCACCGACCCCTTTTCTCTTCTCATTTGCAATGTAATGCGTCGGGGCATGCTAGACAAGCACGCCACGGCAGGTATTGATTTGCATCAAGCATGGCAGCGGGAGGCGATGGCATTAGTACCTTTTCCCGCCGAGCTAAACCGGTCTATCGCACGGGTACCAGCGGGAAAAAGGGGTCGGTGACAAATGATTATCAGTAGCATTTGTCACCGACCCCTTTTTCCTTTGTCACCGACCCCTTTTTCTTGACCCCTTTTTTCCCTGCCGGAAATATTGCCAGGCCCAGCGATTTCATACGGCGCGGCAGGCAAGGTATACTCTGCGCCCCTGCCACTCCAGCCCGGCCACGTATTATGTGTAGCACTCATGTCCAGTAACAAAGTCGGCTTTGTCAGCCTCGGCTGCCCCAAGGCCCTGGTTGATTCTGAGCGCATCCTCACCCAGCTCAAACTGGACGGTTATGACATTGTGCCCACCTACGAAGATGCCGAGATCGTGGTGGTCAACACCTGCGGTTTTATCGACAGCGCCAAGCAGGAATCCCTGGACGCCATAGGCGAAGCCATCAGCGAAAACGGCCGGGTGATTGTGACCGGCTGCATGGGCAAGGGCGACGACGCACAGACTATCAAGTCACTGCATCCCAAGGTTTTGAATATCAGCGGTCCTGCGGCCTACGAAGAGGTGGTGGGTGCTGTGCACCAGTATGTGCCTCACACCCGGATCCACGATCCCTACACCGATCTGGTGCCGCCCCAGGGCGTGAAACTGACGCCGCGCCACTACGCTTACCTGAAAATTTCCGAGGGCTGCAACCATCGCTGCAGCTTCTGCATCATCCCCGATATGCGGGGCGACCTGGTTAGCCGGCCCATTGGCGATGTGATGGCGGAAGCCGAGGGCCTGGCCCGAGCCGGTGTGCGCGAACTGCTGGTGATCTCCCAGGATACCAGCGCCTATGGGGTTGATATCAAATACCGCACCGGATTCTGGAACGGCCGGCCGATGAAAACCCGCATGCAGGAACTGTGCGAGGCACTGGGCGAGTTCGGCATCTGGGTGCGACTGCACTATGTATACCCCTACCCGCACGTGGACAAGGTTATTCCGCTGATGGCACAGGGCAAGATACTGCCGTACCTGGATGTGCCACTGCAGCACGGCAGCCCGGAAGTGCTCAAACGCATGAAGCGGCCGGCCGCCGCGGAAAAGTCGCTGGAACGCATACACGCCTGGCGCAGCGTATGCCCGGACATTACCTTGCGCAGCACATTTATCGTCGGCTTTCCCGGCGAGACCGACCGCGATTTCGACATACTGCTGGACTTCCTGCGCGAGGCACAACTGGACCGGGTGGGTTGCTTCCAGTACTCCCCGGTCAAGGGGGCCAGGGCCAACGACCTGCCCAACCCGGTACCGGAGGAAATCAAGCAACAACGCTGGGAGCGTTTCATGATGCTGCAGCAGGAAATCAGCAGCGCCAAGCTGCAGGCGAAAATAGGTAGCACGGTGGAAATCCTGATCGACACGGTAGATGAGCACGGCGCCATTGGCCGCTCCAGCGCCGATGCCCCGGAAATCGACGGCAAGGTCTACCTGGATGGCGTCACCGACCTGCACCCCGGAGATTTTGTCGAAGCCGAGGTCACCGCCGCCGACGAATACGACCTGTGGGCAGGTTAAGGCAACAGTGAACCTGCTGCTGTTCACCGCCATGGATCGGCAGGACGAGAAACACATCCGGGTGACCGACAGACGATTGCAGCACCTGCTGCAGGTGCACCGTGCCAAGGTCGGAGACACCCTGCGGGTCGGTGAGCTGGGTGGCCAGATGGGCGCAGCCGTGATCCTGGAAATTGATGCTGTCCATGCACTGCTGTCTGTGGAGCTGGACACGCAACCGCCGGCAAAACTTCCCCTGTCCCTGGTGCTGGCATTGCCGCGCCCGAAAATGCTGCGCCGTATTTTACGCTCGGTAGCGGAATTCGGCGTGGCCGAGTTGCATCTGATCAACAGTTACCGGGTAGAGAAGAGTTATTGGCAAACCCCGGCCCTGGAACCCGACACCGTGCGGGAATACCTGCTGCTGGGATTGGAACAGGCGCGGGATACGGTGCTACCCGCAGTCCATTGCCACCGGCGTTTCAAACCCTTTGTCGAGGACCAACTACCCGGCATGATCACCGACCGGCAAGCACTGCTGGCCCACCCGGGAGATTACCCGCCCTGCCCGCACGAGTTAGGTAAAAACAGCCTCCTGGTCATCGGGCCGGAAGGCGGCTTCATCTCCTACGAGGTGGAAAAACTGCAGGCAGCGGGCTGCGACGCCGTATCACTGGGACCGCGCATCCTGAGAGTGGAAAACGCGGTCACCAGCATCCTGGGCAGGTTGTCCTAGAAGCGATACTGCAGTTCCGCCCCGTACATCCGCGGCGGCGCCACGGCATAACCGCCCACTCCGGAGGACTCGATCAACGCCGTGCCACCCACCAGGTGATCTTCATCAGTGAGGTTGCTGCCATAGAGTGAACCCACCCATTTCTCGTTCAGTGAAGTCCAGGTCAGGGTTGCACTGAGGTCAAACTGCTCGTCCTCCAGCCACCAGCCGAGTTCGCAACTGGTGGAATCGAAACAGAAATCGATATCCTTTTTCAGGCTCGCCTGAATCCGGGGGATGATCATGCCCAGGGACGAGTCCCAGTTGTACTGCGCAGCCAGCAGGTAGGTCTCCTCGGGCAGGCGCGGCAGGTTTTCATTGGAGCGGTCATTGTCGCAGATATCAACTGCCACGATGCTCAGGTCTTCGCGGCTGCAGCCGGCCGGCACGCTGGGATCGGTTGCCAGCGTCAGCTTTACATCCTCGTATTCGTCGATATCGCCGTCGTTCAAGGTCATATTAAAGGTCAGCATCAACCGTTCGGTAGCCAGAAACGTGGTCTCCAGTTCAAAACCGGTGATGCTGGAGGACTTGGCATTGATGGTCGCGCCGGAGGGGTTGCCCGTATTGGGGTTGATCACCACGGTAGTCAACTGGCGGTTGGTGTAATCGGTGTAGAAAAATGCCCCGTTCACGCGCAGTCGCCGGTCCATCATATCCAGCTTGAAACCCAGCTCCCAGTTCTCCACTTCTTCCGGGTCGTATTGCTCCAGATCGCCGGTGGGCGCCTCAGACAGCCCGCCGGACAGGAACCCCTCTGAATAGGTGAGGTATACAGTGCCGGTGTCTATCCAGCCGGCCTCGTCGATCAGGTACTGCAGGCTGGCCATGGGGGTAAAGTCGTCATCGGAAATCTGACTCTGGGTATAGTCAGTGAACTGGTAGGTCCAGGCCGGGTTGTAGACAAAATCCGGCCGCTGCACGATATAGAGCCCCCCTGACAGGCTGGTGACAGGGCCCCCGTTCTGATCCAGGGAGGCGGGATCAATACCTTGTCGTGTGCGGGTCAGCTTACGCTCCTCATCGGTATAGCGCACACCCGCGGTGGCGCGCCAGTGTTCGTTAAACTCCCATTCCAACTGGCTGAATACCGCGAAGGCCTGGTTGTCCGCCTCCAGTTGGGTATCGCTTGAATTCTGCAGGAACAGGTTGGCAACCGCCGGGTCGTAAGGTCCCACGTAGCTGGGGTTGTTACCGCCATCGGTTTCCTCGCGGTACCAGAACAGGCCGGAGACATATTGCAGCTGGTCGTTGAAGGCGCTGCCGGTGAACTGGAATTCCTGGCTGTACTGGTCCGTATCGCGGGAGTTGTCGTAAATCGGGTGCACGCTCATGGTGCGGTGCAGGAACGGCGTAGCCGTGTGGTCCAGATCATCGTTCTGGATGGCCTCGGTAGCGCGCCAGGCGGTTATACTCTTGATCGCCAGTTGATCGTTGAAATCCCATTCCGCGGTCAATGACGCACCATAGTTTTTCGATTCATAATCGGCCTTGAGGTCGGAAAGCACCGTCAGGTCGTCACCGGCATCCGCCGCTTCCTGACAGAAATCGTCATAGGTCTTGCCGGTGGCGGGCACCACCCCCAGGGTATCAAAGATCTGCGCCTGCCAGCCGTCGATACCCGGCACTGGAACGCACTTCTGTGGCCTACCCAGCTGATCCGTTTTGGACCAGTTGGCATTCAAATCCAAAACAAAGTCATCATCCGCCAGCCAGCGGGTCTGCCAGATCACGCTCTTGCGGTCCTCGTCCATGTATTTATCGCCATCGAACTCATTATCAATAAATCCATCGCGCGAGCGGTAGGCGCCGGAGAAACGGGTATAGAGCTTATCGGTGAGTGGCACGTTCAACACAAAGTCACCATCCAGGCGATCGAAATTCCCCACCCGGGCCCCCAGGGAGCCTTCAAATTCCTCCACCGGCTTGTTGGTGGTAAACACCAGCGCGCCACCGGTAGTATTTTTGCCGAACAGCGTACCCTGAGGGCCGCGCAATACCTGCACCGACTGGATATCGACGATGTCGAGCAGGGCCCCGTCCGGACGGCCCACATACACGCCGTCAATATAAATGCCCACGCCCGAATCGACATTGACCCCGGTATTGCGCGCGCCCACACCGCGTATAAAGATATTGGCCAGGGGCGCGTTCCCGTTGGCGGAGGCCACTTCAATATTGGGCGCAATCTGGTTCAGATCGGCAAGGTTGCGTATGCCCGCCTCGCGCAAGGCATCGGCGTCCAGTGCGGTTACCGCGACCGGGGTTTCCTGCAGTGTCTCCACCCGTTTCCGCGCGGTGACGATAACCTCCTCCAGCATAAAGTTCTGCGCGGACGCGGGAAAAGACAGCAGTGGCGTAGCAAGGGCAGCGACGACAAGGCTCAGGGCGGACCTGCCCCAGGGATTTCTGGAGTACATAAACTCACCTCGATTTATAGTTATCGTTTGCTTGAACGGCAGCACAGGCAGGCGCCACCGCACGATTAACATATAGCCTGAAGCCACTGACCAGACAAGTGTTTGTTGATGACGATCAAGGCATAAGCTGCACAATGGGTCTACCTTTTAAACCAGCTGCTCAGATAACCCCGACAAGATGAGGAAAAAACATGCTTAGCGTCGCTGAGATTATGACCCGAGAGCCCTACACACTGGGCCCGGACAACAGCCTGGCAGAGGCTCGACAACTGATGGCCGAGCACCATATTCGCCACATTCCGGTGGTCAGTGATGAGGGCAGCCTGATGGGCCTGGTATCCCACCGGGATCTGTTGGCGGCCGCGGATTCAACGGTGCTCGCAGAGCAGCGCGGAGCCACAGCCACGGAGAACTATGTGGCGATCTCCTCGATCATGACCTCGCCGGTACAAACAGTGGACGAACAGGCCGGCCTGCGCGGCACCGCGATGCACCTGCAGAAAAATAAACTGGGCTGCCTGCCGGTGGTCAGGGAGGGCAGACTGGTGGGCATTATCACCGACTCGGATTTCGTGGCTATCGCTATCAGCCTGATGGAGCAACTCGAGGCCAGCGAGCCGGATGAGTTTGATTTCGACTGATAGCCCTGCCGAGGCCAAGCCCGATCACGGGATTGCTTGAGCTTCCAGCGGGTCGTCCTCGAACAAGCTCATCTGGTCCAGTTCACTCACCTTGCGCGGTTGCAGGCGCAAACCCGCTCCCAGCAGGCGCACCGGTTTGGCCCCCCTGGGCCAGGCGGTGGCCACCAGGCGATGAAATACGGCCGCATCATTCCAGGGCTCCCCGCTGTCGCCTATGGCCTCTTCCAGGGTGGTCTGGGTAAAGTCACTGTACTTTATCTTGATCACTCTCTTGGTAGGAAAATAGCGCTCTGCGATTTTGCCAAAGCGCGCCGCCAATTCCAGCAGCAGTTCATCCACCTGGGTAATCATGGCCGGCATAAGGTCGATATCCTGCGCATAAGTGCGCTCCACGCTGATCGACTTACGCAGCCGGGAGGTTTGCACTTGCCGGTGGTCAATACCGCGGGCCACATCGTGCAGGCGCTGTCCGTACTTGCCAAAACGCTGCACCAGGGTTTCCACTGCCAGCCGCTGCAGGTCACCGCAGGTCTGCACTCCCATGCGGCGCAGTTTTTCCGCGGTTACACGCCCCACTCCATTGATCTTGTTAACGGGCAGCGCCAGCACAAACCCCGCCACCTGCTCCGGTGCGATGGTAAAAATACCGTCGGGCTTCTGCCAGTCGCTGGCGACCTTGGCCAGGAACTTGTTCGGGGCAATACCGGCGGATACCGTCAGCTTCAGCTCCGCATGCACCCGCCGCCGTATATCCGCGGCGATCAGGGTGGCACTGCCCTGGAACTGATCACAATCGGTGACGTCCAGGAAGGCCTCATCCAGGGACAGGGGCTCTATCAGATGGGTATAGTCGCGGAAGATTTCGTGAAACTGTGCCGAAACGGCGCGGTAAACCTCAAACCTCGGAGGTATTATCAGCAATTGCGGACACAGCGTCAGCGCCCTGGAGGCGGCCATGGCTGAGTGCACCCCAAACTTCCTGGCCGCATAATTGGCGGTGGCAATCACCCCACGCCTGTCGGCCCTGCCACCTACCGCCAGCGGCTTGCCCGCCAGCGCCGGGTTGTCACGGGTTTCTACCGACGCATAGAATGAGTCCGCATCAATATGGATAATTTTGCGCAGTTCAGGCACGCAGCTCTCAGGCGGGCAGACCCTCGGGGCAGCTTACCCCGGTGCCACCCAGACCGCAGTAGCCACCGGGATTCTTCGCCAGGTACTGCTGGTGATAGTCCTCCGCATAGTAAAAGGGCGGCGCAGCCACTATTTCCGTGGTGATATCGCCATAACCCGCGCTTACCAACGCCGCCTGGTAGTGCTTCTTGGAAGCCTGTGCCAGTGCCAGCTGCTCATCGCCAAAGGTATAGATACCCGAGCGATACTGCGTACCCAGGTCATTGCCCTGGCGCATACCCTGGGTGGGATTGTGTCCCTCCCAGAACAGGGCCAGCAATTCCTCGTAGCTGACCACGGCCGGATCATACACCACCAGCACCACCTCATTGTGTCCGGTGCGCCCTGAGCATACTTCCTGGTAGCTGGGATTCGGGGTACTACCGGCGGCATAGCCCGCGGCGGTAGTAAACACCCCCTGCTGTTGCCAGAACTTGCGCTCCACGCCCCAGAAGCAGCCCATACCGAACATCGCCTGCTGCAGGTTCGCGGGGAAGGGGCCTTTGAGCGGATTGCCGTTCACGTAATGCTGTGCCGGTACCGGCATTTCCTGGTCCCGCCCTGGCAGTGCGCTTTCGGCATCGGGCAGCCCGTGTTTTTTGCGTATATCAAAGAGTTTCATAAATTCGGAGCGCTCCCGCCTGGCCAATTGAAGAATGGGTCCTACATTGTTTACGCGGAGTAAGATACAGTAGATGAACCAGGCAGAAAACGATTATAGCCATGCCACTTACCCGCCGCTCCCTACTGGGCCTGCTGTCCACCAGTACCTTCTTCCTGACCGCGAAAGGCGCTATGGCGGCGGGCACGGCCCTGACACAGGACCAGCCGCGACTGGAGTTCCACCAGGGCGTAGCCTCCGGCGACCCGCAACAGGACGCGGTGATGCTGTGGACACGCGCACTGCCCGCCGCGGATACTGTCCCGGGGGAAACAGACCGCATCCCGGTATTACTGCAAGTGAGCGCCACGGACGATTTCGCCCAGGTGCTGCTGCAAAGCGAAGTGCACACCTCTGCGAGCAGTGATTATACACTGCGCGCCTACGTGGACGGCCTGCAGCCAGACCGACACTACTACTACCGTTTTCTGGGCGGGTCCGGCTCGAGTTCGCGGATCGGCCGCACCCGAACCGCCCCTGCGCCCGACCAGGATAGCCCGGTCAAGCTGGCCTTCGCCAGCTGCCAGAGCTACGAGGATGCCTTCTATGGCAGTTGGGCCCGTATGCTGGAAGATGACAAGGCCGCCACCGAGCAGGAGCGCATCCAGTTCGTGCTGCACCTGGGTGATTTCATCTATGAACGCAGCTGGCACACCCGCAGCGATGGCAGCCCACACTCGCGCAAGGTGCCGCCCTTTCCCGATGGTGTGGACCGCGAGAGAAATCGCTATGCCGTGTCTTTGGCGGACTACCGCCATCTCTACCTGACCTACCTGAGCGACCCCCACCTGCAGGAAGCCAGGGCGCGCTGGCCCTTTATCTGCACCTGGGACGACCACGAATTCAGCAATGATAATTTTCAGAGCTACAGCACCTACGGTGAAGAACCCTACCTGGACCCACAACGCAAGCAGGATGCCAACCAGGCCTGGTTCGAGTACATCCCCTGCCTGCTGGAGGAGTTGCAGGATCAGCCGGCACATGATTTTCGCCGCCAACCACTGGTGGGGGAAAACGCAACACGCAACCAGGCAGCCGTAGACAGCCTGCGCATTTACCGCCACCTCCAATGGGGTCGCAACCTGGACATCATGCTGACCGACAGCCGCAGTTACCGCAGCCCGCCCTGCCTGCCCAAGGGCTTTGCCGAATCTGTGGGCCTGCCCCTGAACACAGTGGAGTTGATTGAAATTGCCGACGCCGGCAGCGCCTACAACGACGGCAAACCGCCCGCCACACTGCCTGTCGGGGACGGCACAATACCCAACCCGGCGCGGGACCGCCCCCCAGGGAGCCTGCTGGGACTGGAACAGCGCGACTGGCTGCTGCAAAGCATGTCCAGCTCTCAGGCCCGCTGGAAACTCTGGGGCAATGCCCTGCCACTGTTTCCCATGCGTGTGGACCTGTCAGCATTGCCCTTTAGCGGCTTCCAGGACAGCATTTTGCAGATAGATGCCTGGGCGGGCTATCCCTATGAAGTCAGCTATATGATGCAATATCTGCAACAAAAAGAAATCACCGGGGTGGTTTCCCTGTCCGGGGATCATCACATGCACGGGGCCGGCACCGTCAGTTATTCCGCCAGCGACCCCAAGGCCGCACCGGTGTGCGTGGATTTCACCGTGGCCGGGATCAGTTCCTCCTCTTTGTTTGAAGAACTGGCCCTGATAGCGGAGCGCGGACATCCTGACTTCCAGCCCATTGTCTATAGCCAGAGCAGTAACGGACTGACTCCGGTATGGAACATGTCCATGCTGGACGGGGTACTGGCTGCCTATACCTATACAAAAAGCGGCATGGAAACCCTGGCGCGCTGGCTGGGGCCAAACAAGTCCAACCCCGGGCTGAAGTACGTTGATACTGCCGCCAACGGCTACGGCCTGGCGAGTTTTGATGCCGGCGAACTCCGGGTGCAGATGGTGACCATGGAAGACAGTCGCTCCGACTTCACCAGGGCCCCGGCAGTCCGGCATATTGCCCATCTCACTTTGCCCAATTGGCAGCCCGGTGAGCAGCCGGAACTGCTGGGACCCGAATTTGATGGCGGAGCCCCCTTCCCATTTACGCCCCCATCGGTGTAAGGTAGTACTCAACACAAGGCGCAGCGGCTACAACAGCCAGACCAGCTGAAACACGTTGCTTTCACGCCATTGTCATAATTGGTAACTAATCTGGTCCCTGCAACAGCGTCCCGGGGTGTTTTTTGGCCTCCGGGATAAAACAACAAAGGGATTGCAAACGGAATTTAAAGAACTATGGATACGAGAACATTTAACGCCAGCGAGCTCTGCAGCCGCAAGCTCTGGCAACTGGTGAACAATGCGGCTGAAAAGCAGGTGGACGATGACGCATTGGCGCAAGCCATATCGGAACTGGCCACGCGCCGCCGCTACCTGGAGGAACTGCAGGAAATCGGTAAACTGGAGGATCACAGCCACCACCCCTGAGTACCCAGGAGGTTCCCCCCGCCTATGGCCAAGCCCCCCAGTCGGCGCTCTTCCGCCGGTGAAATCGCCCAGTTCCTGAACAAAAGTAACGCCATCACGCAATTTGTGGAGAAGCAGCCACGGCTGATTTTTGCCATCGACGCTACCGCCAGCCGCCAGCCCACCTGGGATACCGCCTGCCAGTTACAGGCGGGCATGTTCCGCGCCACCAGCGAGGTGGCCACCCTGGCGGTGCAGCTGTGCTACTACCGCGGCTTCCACGAGTTTCGCGCCAGTCGCTGGATCAATGACAGCGCCCGCCTGGGCCAGTTGATGGCAAGCGTCTATTGCGAGGGAGGTCATACCCAGATCGCCCGACTGCTGCGCCACGCCCTGGCCGAGCAACGCAAAAGCAAAGTGCGCGCACTGGTGTTTATAGGCGACGCCGTGGAAGAAAATCCCGATACCCTGTGCGACCTGGCAGGACAGTGCGGACTGCTGCAATTGCCCCTGTTCCTGTTCCAGGAGGGTGGCAACCGCGGGGTACAGCAGACCTTCCGCAGCATGGCCAGGCTCAGCGGCGGCGCATACGCCCGCTTCGATGCGCGCAGTGCAGGCACGCTGGCCGCCCTGCTTGGCGCGGTTGCCAGCTATGCAGCAGGCGGCCGTGCAGCGCTTGAAAACTCCACCGGCGACAGTGCTAAACTGCTGCTTAAGCAACTCAAACCGTAAGGAACCTCGTGTCCCGAATACTACTGCTACTGGCCATCATTGGCGTGGTCTATATCCTGTTGCAACGCGCCCGCAACCTGCCGCCCCACAAACGCAGGGCGGAATACATCAAGTTGGGCGTGGGAGTCGGCGCGGCGGTGGTGATTTTCCTGGCCATCACCGGGCGCATGCACTGGGTGGGAGCGGCGCTGGCCGGCCTGTTGGTTGCGCTGCGCCAGTTGGGGCCAACCCTGTTGCGCCTGTTTCCCATGCTCGCCTCCATGAAGATACTTGGCGGTCAAACTCCCGCCGCGGGACAAAGCTCCACCGTCGAGAGCGCCATCCTGCGCATGCAACTGGACCACGACAGCGGCGAGTTGCAGGGCGAGGTATTGCGCGGCACATACCAGGGTTGGCACCTGGCCGATATGAACCGTGAACAGCTGATGGAGCTGTTGGCATACTGCCGCCAGGAGGACTCGGACTCTGCTCAGTTGCTGGACAGCTACCTGCAACGGCGCTTCCCCGGCGAAGCGCCCTTTCAGGAGTCCGGCGGCGCCACAGGCAGCGGTGCCAACATTGACCGCAAGGAGGCATTGGCCGTGCTGGGGCTGGCCGAGGGCGCAAGCGAAGAAGACATCATTGCCGCCCACCGCAGGCTGATGCAAAAGTTACATCCCGACCGGGGCGGCAATGATTACCTGGCCGCCAAAATCAACCAGGCCAAGGACCTGCTGTTGGGCTGAGACGGGTACTTCCATCACGCCCTGCAAATGCTTACACTTGCGCGCAGCCAACCTGAGGAACCGAGCAACTCCATGTCTGAATTATTTGTCATCCGCAATCAACTTGGTCACTACTGGGGCAAGAGCAAGGCCTGGGTCGATGGGTCCGACCCCCGGGCAGTGATGCGCGCGCGCCACCGGGACGACGCGGTCAACACCCTGTTCGAACTCAGCTCCAAGGATTTCGAACTGCGCGGCGAAGTGTTGCCGGTCGAGCCCAGTGAACGAGGCGAGCCCATGATTGAGCCCAGCCAGAACCCGATTCCACTGTCACCCCAAGAAGAAGCCGAGCAGACAGCAGAAACATCCACGTTATGAGAATTTTACTGTTTCTGGCCACCAATATGGCCGTGCTGGTACTGGTCAGCATTGTTTTCAACCTGTTGGGTATGGAGGGCATCCTGGCGAACAACGGGGTGGACCTGAACCTCTCCGCCCTGCTGGTTTTTTGCGCCATTTTCGGCTTCGGCGGTTCGCTCATATCCCTGTTCATTTCCAAGTGGATGGCCAAACGCGGCACCGGGACCTATATCATCGAAACGCCGCGCAACCGCGACGAGCAGTGGCTGGTAGATACCGTCAGTGAGCTGGCACAAGAGGCGGGAATCGGTATGCCCGAGGTGGGTATATTCCCGTCCCAGGCGGCCAATGCTTTTGCTACCGGCTGGAATCGCAATGCCGCCCTGGTAGCGGTCAGCGCGGGCCTGCTGCAACGCTTTCGCCCGGAGGAGGTGCGAGCGGTAATGGCCCATGAAATTGGTCACGTTGCCAATGGCGATATGATTACGCTGAGCCTGATACAAGGCGTGGTCAACACCTTCGTCATGTTCCTGGCGCGCATTATCGGGCACACCGTGGACCGGGTGGTGTTCAAGACCGAACGCGGCTATGGCATCGGCTATTTCGTCGTGACTATCGTGGCTGAACTGTTACTGGGTGCCCTGGCCAGCACCATCGTGTTCTGGTTCTCCCGCTGGCGTGAATACCGGGCGGACCGGGCGGGCGCCGACCTGACCACCAACGCCCATATGATCGCGGCGCTGCAGCGCCTGCAGTTGGAGCAGGGGCAGCCCCAGGACCTGCCCGGGGAACTCACCGCCTTCGGCATCAGTGAGCAGTTGAAGCAGGGCTTAGCCGGCCTGTTCAGCTCCCATCCGCCGCTGGACGACAGGATACGCGCACTGCAAACCCGTGCCTGAGCAACGGCTATAGATCAAGAGTAGTCGGTCAGCCCAGCGGCTTAACCAGGTACTCACTCATGGGGATGACATCGATGGAATCGAAATCGATGAAGCGCACGCAGCTGTTCATCATTTCGGTCATATGCTGTTGCAATTGCTGGTCATCACCACCGGTGTCATAAAAGTCGTGGTCCGAGGTCATCGCGCCCGGGGGGAAATTCTCTTCCACAATAGCGTCAAAAGCCATGCTGTGCTCATCCAGGGTGCGCACCACCACATTCTGGCGATAACCGAACGTGGACTGGGTATCGATGGCCACCCGGGTATGGCTGCCCTGCCATACCTCCAGCCACTGCTCCCGCGCCAGGGCCTGCGGCTTGCGAAAGAAAACCACATGACACATGCCGTAGACCCGCTCCCCCGGCTGTGAGGGATGTGCCACCTGGTTGACCAGGGGCTCGGATTCCACCACCTGGTAGGCGCTGCGACGCGCCACGCTGGCATCGATCAATGGCTCCCAGGCCGCGGCGTCACCAGCGGCATCCACCCACAGCGACAGCATGGCATCCGGTACCGGTGCATTATTGGTCATACAACGGCCGGCGGCGGCAGCCACGGCGCTGTCTGCGACACACAGGCGAATGCCACGCACGCCGCCCTGCTGCAACAGTTGCGGGCACAACTGCTGCAGCAGCATATCGCGAAAGTCATCGGGGGATTTGTCCTGCGCTCGCCACAGGGGATACAGTAATTTTTCCATGGTGCCGCTCCCGCTGCGTCTCTAGACGCCCACCGGCGGCGTAATGGTGGAGGCGTTATCGATCAACATCTCCGCTCCGTTGATGAAGCGGGACTCCTCGGACGCCAGGAACAGCACCAGGTTTGCTATATCCTCAGGCTCACACATGTTGCCGAACTTGCCTATTTCATCGATATCCGCCTGGGTAGCCGTGTCCTTGCCGGTGGCAACCTTGACCACCATAGGTGTCTTGACCCCGTCAGGGTGAATAGAGTTACAGCGAATACCGTTCTTCTGTTCTTTACAGAACATGGCGACATTCTTGGTCAACGCCCGTACCGCCCCTTTACTGGCGGTGTAGGCGGCGACAAAAGACTGCCCATGAATCGCCGCGACCGAGGACATGTTGATAATGGAACCACCACCGGATTCCGCCATAGCGGGTATGGCGTGCTTGCAGCCCAGGAATACGCCATCGCTGTTGACCGCGTTAATCATGCGCCATGACTCCAGATCGGTATCGACGATGGTACCCAGGGCGATCATTCCCGCATTGTTCACCAGGATATCCAGGGCCCCGAACTTCTCCACAGTAGCCGCAATCACCGCCTTCCAGTTATCTTCATCGGTCACATTGAGACGCATGAAAACCGCATTCTCGCCAATGTCATCCGCCACCGCCTGGCCGTCGCTTTCATTGAGATCCGTCACCACGACCATGGCGCCCTCACGCGCCAGTATGTGGGCGTCAGACTTACCCATTCCGCTGGCCGCTCCAGTGACGATGGCGACCTTGCCAGCTACCCTTCCCATACCTGCAACTCCCTTATCGTAATGGCCACCGCCATAACGGCCGTGTCCTGTAACAGCGCGCCAGTTAAGCAGAAGCCATGATCAAGCTCAAACCCACGCGGCGCAAAGCCTGCGAGGGGCTGGCCAATTGAACCAGCGACAAGCCTCGCCAGCGCGCCGCGGCGGTAGTATTCTTGGCTATCGAAAAACCTTCGCCCATTAAAGGGGTTTTGCAAATGACAAAAACGAATACGCCAGGAGCCCTGATCAACTGGACAGGATACATCGCGGTGACGCTGCTGCTGTTGCTGCCCGTGTCCGTGCTGACGGTGCGCTCAGGCGCCTGGCAGCAGGGACTGTTGCTCTACGCCTTGAGCTGCGTGGGCTGCGTGTTGGTTCTGGGGCTGTGCGGGGTACTGCTGCTGCTGCCGCGCTACGCCAATGCTCGCGGCGCCATCCTGGGGCGCATGCTGATTGCCCTGCCCGGCGCGGTGTTGCTGATCTCGCTACTGGCCGGTAGTGGCGATTACCCTCCGATACACGACGTTACCACGGACATCAAGGACCCACCCGTGTTCACCATGGCCATGGAACAACGCCCAGAGAGCGCAAATTCACTGGAAATCGATCCGCAGGCTATCTCTGCCCAACAGGAGGCCTACCCGGATGTGCAGACCATCCGTACCAGCCTGGACATCGAGGCCGCCTTTGATCGCGCCCTGGCGGTAGCCGGAGACCTGGGCTGGGATATCTACCACCAGGATCGCAATGCCGGCGTCATCGAAGCGCTCGAAACCACGGCGATCATGGCCTTCAAAGACGATATCGTGATCCGCGTGCGCAGCAATGCCCAGGGCACAATAGTCGACCTGCGTTCTGTATCGCGGGTCGGTATCGGGGATATCGGTGCCAACGCCAAGCGCATTCGTGCATTCCAGCAGGCTTTTGCACCGTAGGGGGATACTGAATGTATAGTGCAGCTGCAGGGACCATCACACGCCTGGCATTCATCTTACTGCTGGGTGCCGGACTCAGCAGCCAGGGCCACGCGGAGACGGATTACCTGAGTTTCTCCACCGAGGACGAAGCTAACACCACAGAGATCTTTCGCAAAGCCAGTCCCGCGGTAGTCTACGTCACCAACACCGCACTGCGCCGGAGCTTTTTCACCCTGAACGTGGAGGAGATTCCACGGGGGTCCGGCACCGGTTTCGTGTGGGACAAAAGCGGCCTGGTGGTCACCAATTTCCATGTGATTGCAGGCGCACACAAACTCACCGTGACGCTGCAGGATCGCAGCGAATACGAGGCGGAAGTCATCGGCGTGGCGCCGGAGAAAGACCTGGCCGTACTGCGCATCGCAACGCCTCCGGAGGACCTGGCAACGCTGCCCATGGGCGACTCATCGGAGCTTAGCGTGGGGCGCAAGGTGCTGGCCATTGGCAACCCCTTCGGTCTGGACACCACCCTCACCACGGGCATCGTCAGCGCACTGGGAAGGGAGATAAAGGCCGCCAGCGAGCGCAAGATTCGCGGCGTGATACAGACGGATGCCGCCATTAATCCCGGGAACTCCGGGGGACCTCTACTCAATTCACTGGGACAGTTGGTAGGCGTCAATACGGCCATCTACAGCCCCAGCGGCGCCAGCGCCGGCATCGGTTTCGCCATACCGGTCAACACCGTAAAAGAGGTGGTCCCACAACTGATCAGCTATGGACGCATCCTGCGGCCAATGATCGGGGTGGAACTGGCCAGCGACCGCTGGGTACGTCGCTACGACATAGAGGGTCTGCCGGTAGTCCAGGTCTACCCGGGCTTGCCCGCTGCCGAGGCAGGCTTGCGCGGGGCCTATCGCGGCGCCCGCGGGCAGATCGTGTTAGGGGATATTATCACCCACATAAACGACAAGGTGATTCGCAGCAATGATGACTACTTCAGCGCGCTGGAGGGTCATAAACCGGGCGAGAAGATAATTGTCAAAACCCGCTTCGGGGAAAAAACCCTGAGCTATGAAGTGGAGTTAATCGAGTCCCAGTAAGGGCTCAAGACAGGGTTCCGCCGTCCACCCGCACATCCTCACCGGTAATGTGGGCGCCATCTTCTGACGCCAGCATGGCGATGACGCCGGCCATCACTTCCGGGCCTTTAGCGCCGCTGATGGACATAATGCGCGGCATCAGGTCCCAGTCCATGGTATCCGGGAAGCCCACGTCGTTGGTCATTCCCGTTTTGATATCACCTGGACAGACGCAGTTGGCACGCACCCCGCGCTTGGCATACTCCACCGCGAGACTGCGGGTCATCGCCAGTACCCCGCCCTTGCTGGCCGAATAAGCGACACCGCAGGGCAAGCCCGAAAGGGCCGCAGTGGATGCGGCGTTGACGATACTGCCCTTACTGAGCAACAGGTGTGGCAATGCCGCACGGCACAACAACATGGTGCCGGTGAGGTTGATGTCCATCACTTTCTGCCAGTTGGGGGTCTGCAACTGTTCAGTATCATCAAAGCGCAGGATGCCCGCCATATTCACCAGGGCGTAGAGACTGCCATAGCGATCGACACAGGCGGCCACGCAGGCATCCACACTGGTCTCATCGCTGACGTCGCAGACACGGGCGGTCGCTTCACCCCCGGCAGTGCTAATTTCCTCGACCGTGGCATCCAGCGCCTCGCTATTAAGGTCTACGCAAAACAGTGAACCGCCTTCGCTGGCTATACGCAGGGCACTCGCCTTGCCGATGCCACTGCCTGCACCTGTGACCAGGACGACCTTGTTTTCAAATCTGTTCATACCGGGCTCCATTAGCGATGGCGACAGCATGCCGCGCGGACTCCGCGCCGGTCAAGCCAAGCAGTACGGGGCAGTAAACCGGACGCGCATGAATCGCCAGCGCTGGCTCCCTGTGTTTTTTCGTCAACGCGGACTGACTTATTAAGCCATTGCCCTGCGCGACAGGGGAATTACCCTGAATAGTCTTTATCCGACCGCACGCCGCTCGTACTATAGAGCGCCGAAAACTGCGGCCCCATCCCATGTTGCACCAGGAGTACGCCGTGACAGCACCCGTCAGGAGAGATATTTTGCAGGACCCCGAGGAGTTTCGCAGTGCAGTGCGCCAGTGGCTGCAGGACAATTGCCCCGAGTCCCAGCGCCAACCCATCACCGCCCAGGAACAGTTCTGGGGCGGCCGGCGAGGTGAATTCCCCAGCGAGGATGCCAGGCTGTGGTTCCAGCGCATGCGCGACAAGGGGTGGATAGCCCCGGAGTGGCCGGCACAGTATGGCGGCGGTGGCCTGTCAGCCGAGCAGGGCAAAATCATCAAGGATGAAATGAAGCGCATCAATGCGCGCACGCCGGTCTACAGTATCGGCATATGGATGCTGGGCCCGGCTATCCTGGAGTATGGCAACGAGGAACAAAAGCAGCAGCACATACGCGCCATCATCAATGCCGAAACGCGCTGGGCGCAGGGTTATTCCGAGCCGGGCGCCGGCTCCGACCTGGCCAGCCTGCAATGCAAAGCGGAGGACCAGGGCGACCATTTCCTGGTAAACGGCAGCAAAATCTGGACCACCAATGCCGACAAATGTGACTGGATTTTCTGCCTGGTGCGCACCAACCCGGACGTGAAGAAACAGGAGGGGATCAGCTTCCTGTTGATCGACATGGACAGCCCGGGCATCAGCACCACGCCTATCGCACTGATCAGCGGCGAGTCAGAGTTTTGCCAGACCTTCTTCGACAATGTGAAAGTGCCCAAGGAAAACCTGGTGGGCGAGCTCAACAAGGGCTGGTCAGTGGCCAAGGCGCTGCTGGTCCATGAGCGCAAACTGATGGCCGAAATCGGCAGCGACTCGCCGCGCAAGATCGTGGCACCCAACGAGGCCGCCCATAAATACCTGGAATTCGACAACGGGAAAATAGTCGACGCGCAGCTGCGCAGTGACCTGGTGGACTACAACATGCAAATGCATGCCATCGCCCTCACCCACTTCCGCACCTTTGAAGAAAAGGCCAGGGGCGTGCACAGCGCCGCAGCACTGGTGATGAAATACCTGGGCACTGAAGCGGAAAAAACCAAAAGCGAGCTACTGTTGGCCATCATGGGAAGCCAGGGCCTGGGCTGGGAAGGCGACAGCTTCAGTGCCGAGGAACTGGACACCACCAGACTATGGGCCATGTCCAAGGCTATGACCATTGCCGGCGGCAGTTCCGAGATCCAGCTCAACGTCATCGCCAAGTCGGTTCTCGAACTGCCCAAATCCTAGGAGATTGCCATCATGGCACTGGTTTTAAACGAAGAACAACAGCTGTTGCAGGGTACCGCGAGAGAATTCCTGGGAGCCAATGCACCGGTCAAGGCACTGCGTGAACTGCGAGATAGCGACGATCCTCTGGGTTATGCCCCGGCGCTGTGGCAACAAATGGCGGAACTGGGCTGGGCCAGCATCATACTGCCAGAGCAATATGGGGGCCTGGACTTTGGCTTCCTGGGCCTGGGAGTGGTACTGGAAGAAACGGGTCGCACCCTGACCGCCTCGCCGTTGCTTGCCTCGGCGGTGGTCGGTGCGTCTGCGCTGCTACTGGGCGGCAGCGAAGAGCAGAAGGAAACGCTGCTGCCGGCCATTGCTGCGGGTGAGTTGACTACCGCGCTGGCCCTGGAAGAGACTCATCACCATCGTCCCACCCATATAACAACACGGGCAAAGCGCGACGGTGATGAATTCATTATCACCGGGCGCAAGACGTTCGTGCTGGACGGCCACAGCGCAGACAAGCTTATCGTGGTGACACGCAGCGGCGACGAGCCAGCAGCCAGCAGCGGACTGACGCTGTTCCTGATTGACCGCGATGCCCCCGGTGTGTCTGTGGAGCGCACCATCATGGCCGACTCTCGCAATGCCGCCAATATCAACTTCGAGCAGGTCCGGGTCAGCGCAGATGCAGTTATCGGCGCTATCGACGACGGCTGGTCCATTCTGGAACCGGTATTGGACCGCGGCCGCGTCGCCATTGCCGCTGAGATGATGGGACTGGCACTGGAGGCGTTCGAGCGCACCGTCGCCTACCTGAAGCAGCGTGAGCAATTTGGCGTACTCATTGGCAGCTTCCAGGCACTGCAGCATAGGGCCGCACAAATGCAGGCCGAGCTGGAACTGAGCCGCTCGGTACTGCTGCAAACCCTGTCAGCGGTAGACGATACCCCGGACCAGCTGCCCATGCTGGCCAGCCTGGCCAAAGTCAAACTCAACGAACTGGCCAAGCTGGTGACCAATGAGGCGGTGCAGAT
>Ga0316192_10000946_pt1 | contig 21356 bp, 18 predicted proteins | sample MerIslwburrow_MG_FD_204931 | JGI IMG/M metagenome (GOLD analysis project Ga0316192, IMG submission 204931) | Coastal sediment microbial communities from Maine, United States - Merrow Island worm burrow | ecosystem: Environmental > Aquatic > Marine > Coastal > Sediment | place: USA: Maine...
CAGGTAAGCTGGCCAGAGAATAGTTACGACCATCACCTTTGTCGTTATACACGGTTAAATATTGACCTGCGCGATAAACATAGTCCGTTGGCCGTTCCAGACGGAGTCTATAGATTTGGTCATTAAAGGGTTCAACACTTATAACTTTGGTTTCAGCTCGGTAAACCTGAGCACCAGGAAACTCTACTTCCATATCACCATCAGGCACACACATGCATGAACAGAACATATTCTTTTCAATTTGCGTGGGTTTAAGACCTTTCTGTGATTCGGCACTGGGATTACCTTGGGTCGCTCGCATTAAACAGGAATGACATATGCCACTTCGACATCCATTGGGTACAAATTCACCATTTCGGAGTAAGCACTCAAGTACTGACTCATCGGGAACCGCTTGAAAGCTGTTATCTTTAAATTTAATCAAAATACGGATTCTTTAATACGATAAATGGATGTATAAAATGGCTTGGCATAATTCTTACAGATGGATACGAAATCAGTCGGTTAAATTATCGGACTGAAATAATGCAACTTAAATCTTTCTTAGATGATTTTGCCCTATTGAGTATGCTGTCCATACAACACACAGTGCCGGCAAGGGGATGTTAATAGGATTTATAATCAGAATTAACTGCCGGCACTTTGCATTTCCAAGCTTTTGACTCGGTTAAGTAGGCTTATTTGCCTAATACGTCGTTACGAGTACTTTCCGCAATTGCGGCCGCTTGAGCTATTAGGTCATCAGGCACATTAAGTTCTGTTAATGTTGCACCGATATGCCCCATTACTGCGTCAAAATGTGCATCATTCAAGCCTTGTTTGACCAAGTGTGCATGACCATCACGCATATCTTTACCGGAATAATTGTTAGGACCACCGAAAGCAACGGTTAAAAAAGCCTTTTGCTTTTGTGCTTGGGTCTCCATATCAACGCCTTCAAAAAATTTGTTAATAGTCTCATCCGCCAGCACTTTTCGATAGAAAATATCAACTGCTGCATCTACGGCCGCATCACCACCAATTTTATCAAACAAACTTTCACTCATAATTTCCTCTCTTTGCTTATATTACAGTTTAATAATTCAATGCCAATGTAAGTTAATCCAGCACCAAAGCCCTTTTATTATAATTTAAACCAAAAGTCTAACTTCTATTCGATGTTATTTCTGGTGTCCATGCTTCAATGACTAAACTAGCCCACTTTTATATAGCGACATACTACCCTAATTTTCAATTGAGAAATGAACAATTTCAGTTTGAATTGACATAGATCAATTCTTATGTAGAAAGTGAAGCGGATCGGTGCCTTTATGGTATTTGATAATATTGTTGTGAAACATTATCGATACCATCGATAATGTTTCGAGCCAGTATAAGAACTGAGCAATCCTTTCTTTACCTTTAAACGAGCGCCCATGTTGCGCTAACATTATTTCCACATCTAGTGCAGTGTATTAAACAGATTGATGATTTATAGAACAGCCACAAATCACCAATCTGTTTAATACACTACACTAGTTCCCAGATCATTTTAACATCAATCCTTATTTCTCAAAAACTAGAAATTTTGAATCGAGGTTGGTTTCTCTAAATGAGATCAGTCTAAAGGAGTGAATAAAAGAATTGCGCCAAACCGACGGATATGAATAGTGAAAAAAATTAACACAAATAATTCTTTACATTGTTTTGGATTGTAGCTTTACATTTAGCAAAAACAATATCGGTCACATCCCAAAAAGACAATTTGCTTACGCTTAAAGCTAATTCGATCTAATAAAACAGTCGCCCTCTCACAATTGACAGTCTCTAATTCTGTATGGACGACACCAGTTAGATTATCATTATCTTCGCTATCGACCTCGACCCAATAACAGTTATTTGAATTACTGACTTGCACGAAACAACCCACTCCAATACCTTCTAATTGCCCCTGAGTGGGAGTTGGAAACCTTTCATTAACCATTTGCCCTCCATAATTCAATAAAATCTTGGTGTTATATTACCTTGGAATAAGATCTAGATTTTGTTTCACGTAAATATTTATCAAAAATCATGCATATATTTCGAATCAATAGCCGCCCTGGAGGTAATACGTCTATTACATGATCGTCTATTTTAACCAATCCATCATTTATCATTGGCCCAAATTCACTTAATTCCATAGCAAAATACTCGGGAAATTTTATATTAAATTGATCTTCAATCGCTTTGAATTCTAATTTAAAGTGGCAGATTAATTGTGTAATAACTGCCCTTCGCAACAAATCATCAGCATCCAGCTTTATTCCTCGATAAATGGGAAACACGCCGGCATCGATACGTTCATAATATTCGTCTAAAGTTTTGACGTTCTGACTGTATGAATTCCCAACTTGATTAATTGAGGTGATACCCATGGCGATTAAATCACAATCAGCATGAGTGGAATAACCCTGAAAGTTTCTGTATAACGTGTTGTTTTTCTGTGCAACCGCAAGTTCATCCTCTGGTTTTGCGAAATGATCCATTCCAATGTAGATATAGCCATTTTGTGCAAATTGCTCCATAGTCAATTTCAAAATTGCCAGTTTCTCTGAAGCAGACGGTAGGTCATCAACATTAATTCGTCTTTGCGGCTTAAACATTTCAGGCAAGTGAGCATAATTGAACACAGAGACTCGATCAGGTGAAACCTCGATTATTTTTTCCACTGTGGTGGCAAAACTTTCTTGAGTTTGAAAGGGTAATCCATAGATCAAATCGACACTAATGGATTTAAAGCCCAACTTGCGAGCTTCGTTTATCACGGCTAGGGTTTTTTCCTCGGATTGTATTCGATTAACTGCCTTTTGAACTTGAGCATCAAAATCCTGTACACCTAAACTTACTCGGTTAAATCCAACTTTTCTCAACAGACCTAAGGTTTCATCGGTCACTTCTCTTGGGTCTAACTCAATGGAATACTCACCGCTATCGTCATCGTGCAAATTAAAATGCTGTCGTGTAACGCTCATCAGGGTTTCGATTTCCTGATGACTAATAAAAGTAGGTGTGCCACCACCCCAGTGCAGTTGATCCACTGGTCTATCGGAGTTAAAAATTGCCGCTTGCATTTCGATCTCTTTATGCAATCTTTCCAAATAAGGTGCCGCTTTTGAGCGATCTTTTGTCACAACTTTGTTACAACCACAGTAAAAACATACGGTGTCACAAAATGGAATGTGGAAATATAAGGATAATGGCTGTGGTGTAGCTGCGCGTTGGCTATTTTCATTGCTGACAGTAACCGCTTCTGCGTAAGATTGCCCATCAAAATCATCGCGAAATTGCACAGCTGTGGGATAAGAGGTGTAACGGGGCCCACTTACGTCGTAGCGCCGTATTAAAATTTCGTTGAATAAGTTATTTTCACTCACAGTGGCAATAATCCAGGATGTATTAATCCAGTAATGTTATATACATAGCAAATTGATCAGAAACACGAATTGATTTCAATCAATAAAAACCAAAATAATGGATTTTTCTATAAGACAGTAGCCGATAATTATTGTACAAGCATTATGTGGAAGATTTTTTCACCGTTTCTGCCTGTGTGTTAACCTGCTTGGTGTCGCATTCCAATAATCCGGCAATTCTTTTTAATTCAACGAGATCAAGTATATGAATATTTCGACGCACGGCTTTAATCAATTCTTTTTCCTGAAACTGGGTAAATTGTCTACTTACGGTCTCCACTGCAAGGCCCAAATAGTTACCGATATTGGTTCTCGTCATACTCAAGTTAAATTCTGTAGCAGAAAACCCTCGTTGGGCTGAGCGTACCGAAAGATTAACCAATAAAGACGCCAGCCTTTGCTCGGCATTCATCTTGCCAAGCTGCAATAGCAAATGTTGTTCTGAAACAAACTCCTTACTCATTAAGCGATGAAGTTGCTTTTGCAACCCAGGTACCGAAAGTGATAACTCTTCCAATTGGCTAAAGGGTAACTGACATATACTGGTAGTTTCCAGGGCCTGTGCGTCACAACAATGACTGTCTGTACCAACACCATCCAAACCAATTAACTCACCCGGCAAATGAAACCCGGTAATTTGTTGTTCACCGGTCTGCGAGATAGTGAATGTTTTTACTGATCCTGCACGCACAACAAAAATGGAACGAAATAAATCACCCGTACGATACAAAAATTGGTCACGTTGTAAGGGTTTAGGTCTTTTGACCATTTTATCCAGTCTATCTAATCCCTCTTTATCTAGCCCTAAGGGTAAACACAGACTACGGAGACTGCATTCATTACAAGCAACCTTGATTTGTGATAATCGTACAACTTTATTCGATGCCATATTATATGAGTCTTTCTTGATACTGATTAAAATATACTAAAAACAATAATTTGAATGTGGTTTTTAAAGAAACTACCTGATTAAAACACTAAGTACAATGCGATTCTTTAAATAACCTTATAAAAGAATATTAGAATATAAAGATAAACCCTTTCACAATCAACTCACGGCATTCAGCAGTACTTTTGATACCATAATATCGAATTGGCACCAATAATTGTTGTATATGTAACACGATTCACTTAATTTGACTTCAATTAGAGTTACACTAGCAATTGTCACACAAAACTGTGTCAAGTGCGCGAATACTCTATAATTCTACTCATTCTACCCCGATTTTCGGCACAGAAACCACAACTATTTGATATATTGTAGTTTTTAACCTATACCCAGTATTAGTACTTATTATTATACACGTTTAGACCGTCGCATTTGCAGTTAATTTTGAGACATTTTTTGTAATGGATTTGGCAGAAATTTTTTCAAAGGATATTATCGATTTAGTAGCATCACACTAAGCCTAAATATTAAATAATCCAAGGTTTTATGTCATTTAATCACTCGATAATATTAATGGCAAAACCCTATAGGCCTGATATCTAAACTGAATTTACTAAAATGCCCAGGAAATTCAAAGACAACCGCATTAAAGTACGCCTAATCATCGTACTCATGGCCGTAGTGGCAATCGTTGTCGGTGGTTCTACGTTATTGATTATATACACCGCGGTTTATAAACAACAAAGACAACATTTGACCGAAATAGCACAAATTCAAGCTCGCATCTTAGAAGCAGTAATGCAAGACAATCAAAAAAATGGAGCCAACGGGCACTCATACTCCATTGATAAAGTAATATCACATCTGCGATCAGCTTATCACCAGATTGAAAGTATCGGGTCAACAGGAGAGTTCGCACTGGCAACGATGCAAGACGACAACATCCAATTCTTGTTTGCAAGCAAACAAGAAATCATTAAAAAAGCAACTACTGTGCCGATAGATTCCAAATTAGCCAAGCCTATGCGTTTAGCCTTAGCGGGTAAATCCGGTGTCGTAATAGCGCAAGACTTTCGTGGCGAATCCGTACTGGCTGCGTACGAACCCATAGGCCAATTACAATTAGGCATTGTTGCAAAAATTAATATGGCAGAGGTTAGGTCTCCATTTATTAAAGCCGGTCTGATATCCGCAGGTATAGGCTTAGTCATCATTTTTATGGGCACGTTTTTTATCTTTCGACTAAGTGTTCCCATTCTGCGAGAAGTCGAGGAAAACAAATCTTATTTAAAAACAATAGTTGATTCAGTAATAGACGGCATTATTACTATTGATAGTAATAATATGATACTGTCCGTCAACCCAAGTGCGAGCATTATGTTTGGTTACGACGAAAAAGAGCTTCTTGGTAAAGACATGGACGTACTCATCCCGGATAAATATAAAATGCAACACAGAGCATTACTAAGAGAGTTATCGGATACTGAAAAGGCGAAAATCATAGGCCTATCGAGGGATTCAAAGGGCATAAAAAAAGACGGTACTTTAATTCCCATCGAAATTACAATTAGTGAAACACAAATCGATAACCGTATTTTATACACTGGTGTCGTCAGGGACACCACTTTACGCAAAAAAACAGAAAAAGAATTACAGCAGCATCGTGAAATTCTTGAAGAACAAGTGGCTGTCCGTACCAATGAGCTTGCTGAAGCCAATAAAAAATTAAAAATATTGGCTCGCTCTGATGGCTTAACGGGAATTGCCAACCGAAGAGTGTTCGACGAGGAGCTTGCCCGTGAAATCAGACGTTCCGCAAGAACCAAGAGTGTATTTTCACTGATTATTTGTGACATCGATTTTTTCAAAAACTACAACGATAGTTTTGGCCACCCACAGGGTGATCTTTGCCTGCAACAAATTGCAAATATTATTAACGGAACGTTTCAACGTGCGGGGGAACTGGTAGCGCGATACGGCGGGGAGGAGTTTGCAATCATATTGCCAGGTGTAAATGAAATTAAAGTAGCTGATCTGGCAGAGCAGTTACGGCAAAAAATCTGGGATCTCAATATTCCCCATAACTCTTCAGATACCGCAGATCGAGTCACTATTAGTGTAGGCGCGGCCACCTTTATTATAAATAAAGTCAGGTCCAACGATCAAATAATTAAGATTGCCGATGATGCACTTTACAAAGCCAAGAATAATGGAAGAAACCGAGTAGAATTCACCAATTTTAAGCTTAAGGGTTCCCTAACCAGCGTCTCATCCAATTAACATTGGAAGCCATAAAATTCATTTTAATATTTTCTCTCCCTATTAAAAACCAATAAATTTACAGATTAATCTGGGTAAAAAACTCTGATTTTTGGATACATTGTGAACTAATACCAAAAGTTAAAATCATAACTTGATGAAAAATGAAAGTAATAATAAAATCTGCGCACAAGATTTTGACTAATATGAAAACTCTTATCGGTTTACAGTATTACTCAACATGTAACTAATTATTTCTAAAAGAAAAATTGCGGCGGGTAGCTCTGCTAGCAAGCAAATTTTTCCATACTAGCTTAATGGTTTTAGCATGGACTTTAGTATGAATTGTAATTAAATAGAAGGTGAATATCTCCATGACCGAAATGATTGAAGTGAACAAACTACGCAAGGAGTTTGGCTCCTTTGTGGCTGTTGCTGACGTTACATTCTCAGTAAAAAGAGGTGAAGTTCTGGGATTTCTTGGACCTAACGGTGCAGGTAAATCTACAGCCATGAAAATGATAACAGGCTTTTTGACACCAACGGGCGGTTCTATTACTGTATGTGGCGATGATATCGCCGAGCAGCCTATTAAGGTAAAAACAAATATCGGCTATCTCCCAGAGGGTGCACCGGCCTATGGAGATATGACTCCTCACAGCTTTCTGGATTTTATTGCCGACATGCGAAGCCTGGAAGGCAAAGAAAAACAACAGGCAATAGAACTTGCCATTGAAAAAACACATATCAAGAGTGTCTTACACAAACCCATAGAAACATTATCCAAAGGTTTTAAAAGACGAGTGGGATTGGCACAGGCTATTCTGCATGATCCCGACGTTCTTATTCTCGACGAACCAACAGATGGCCTCGATCCCAACCAAAAGCACGAAGTCCGTAAACTACTGAAAGACATGGCAAAAGACAAGGCCATCATAATATCAACACACATACTGGAAGAAGTTGAAGCGGTCTGTACACGTGCCATCATTATTTCCCAAGGAAAACTACTGTTTGACGGTACCCCTATGGATTTAGAGGCCTTATCGCCCATTAAAAATGCCATTTCCTTGTCTATTGAAACCAAAGACTCAGCTGCTGCCGTAGACAAATTGAAAAATATTAGTGGCGTTAAATCTGTCGACACCAATCAAAGTGGTGATACCACTACCGTCACCGTCGTACCGGATGCTGGTCAATCCATTATAAAAGAGATTGCTCAACTCAGTCGAAGCGAAAAATGGGTGACAAACGAGATGCATGTAGAACCTGTAAAACTGGATGATGTTTTTCGTCAGGTAACGACACGATCTGATGAAATAGCCAAGGAGGTACTCACATGAAACATACGTTAACCATTAGTAAACGGGAATTAGGTAACTACTTTGGTACTCCCGTTGCTTATGTCTTCATAGTGATCTTTCTGGCTCTAACCGGTGTTTTCACCTTTTACATGGGTGGTTTTTATGAACGTGCACAGTCCGATTTAAGACCCTTTTTCGTTTACCATCCCTGGTTGTACTTGTTTCTAATACCGGCCTTGTCCATGCGCCTTTGGGCAGAAGAACGAAAAAGCGGTTCCATAGAGTTGCTTATGACACTACCCGTATCTGTCGCAGCGGCTGTATTCGGTAAGTACCTAGCTGCCTGGGTATTTACAGCTATTGCCCTGAGCCTAACCTTTCCCATGTGGATAACGGTAAATTATCTGGGTAGCCCAGACAACTCGGTAATTTTTGCCAGTTATATAGGCAGTTTGCTAATGGCTGGGGCCTATTTGGCGGTTGGTTCTTGTATTTCATCCATTACCAAGAATCAAGTAATAGCATTTGTAATAACGGTTGTTATCTGCTTTTTGTTTATCTTGAGTGGTTTCCCCTTAGTAATAAACTTTTTTAGTGGCTGGGCACCGCAAACCATGGTCAACGCAATTGCTTCTTTAAGCTTCCTTACTCATTACAATAACATCTCAAAGGGTGTATTGGACTTTAGAGATGTATTTTATTTCCTATCGTTTATTGCGTTTTGGCTGTACATCAACATTGTTATCATTGATATGAAAAAAGCAGATTAAAGAGGCGACCAGAAAAATGAAAAACATTAAAATTTTATCAGGAGCTGGTATATTAATCGCGCTTGTCCTTTTTTTAGCGGTGAATATTCTTGCGCATATTATCTTTAAATCAGCACGAATCGATTTAACGGATAATGACTTATATACCCTGTCACAGGGCACAAAAAATATCGTTAAAGAATTTGACGAACCGATTACCCTACGATTCTTTTTTTCTGAGAAAATAGCAACCGGCATACCGCAATTATCAAATTATGCGAAACGTGTTCGTGAACTGCTAGAAGAATACCAAAACGAGTCAAATGGTAAAGTGCGTTTAATTGTCATCGACCCAGAACCATTTACCGAAAATGAAGACCAGGCTGTTGAATTCGGCTTACAAGGTGTTCCAATCGATTCCGCTGGCAGCGTCGCCTATTTCGGACTTGTCGGAACCAACGCTGTCGATAACAATGAAGTTATTCCTTTCTTCCAAATGGAGAAAGAAGCATCTCTGGAATATGATGTTACTAAATTGGTTTACAAACTCGGTAATCCCAAAAAGCAAGTCGTAGGGCTATTAAGTACACTTCCTATTCAAGGCCAAGGTGATGCAAGCCCATTTATGCAAGCCCCCGCCAGTCAGGAATGGACTGTGGTCAACCAATTGCGAGCGCTGTTTGAAATTCGGACCTTGAATAAAGACCTTGCCAAGGTTCCTACAGAAGTTGATATATTAATGTTAGTACACCCCAAAGAACTAAGCGAAAAAACCCTTTTTGCTATTGACCAGTTTGTTCTGGGTGGCGGACATGCATTGATATTTGTAGACCCTCATGCAGAAACTGACCAAGCACCCGCTGATCCGCAGAATCCAATGGCGGCCGTAATGGCATCGAAAAGTTCGGACCTGAAAAAGTTGTTTGAAAAATGGGGGGTTGAATTAGTTGCAGGACAGTTGGCTGGTGATATCGACGCTGCAGCACGGGTCAACATTCAAACTGGCATGCGACCCCAAACTGTTGACTATGTCTTGTGGTTACAACTGAATGAAAATAATATTTCCAAAGACGATTTTGCCACAAGTGATCTTAAGCAAATAAATCTGGGAACTAGTGGATATTTCAAAAAATTGGAAGGTCGTAAAACCCAGATCGTGCCAATTATAGAAACCGGACAAAATGCGATGAGTATTCCCGAGGCAAGCATTAAGTTTCGTCCGGACCCTGGTGCACTTGTCGATAATTACAAACCTGGAAATGAGAAATTAACGCTTGCTGCCCGAATAAATGGCCCAGTAGACTCGGCGTTTCCAAACGGAGCTCCAGATGCAGCGGCATTTGACGGCAGTTTCTTAAAAGAAGCACAAGCACCAGTCAATATTATTGTTGTTGCCGATACCGATATATTGCAAGACAAATTTTGGGTTAGTGTGCAAAACTTTTTTGGCCAACAAATTGCTGTTCCAAGGGCAAATAACGGAGCCTTTGTAGCAAATGCACTTGAAAACCTGGGTGGCAGCAATGATTTGATTACCCTGCGCAGCCGAGGTGACTTCTCCAGACCATTTGAGAAAGTAAAAGAGATTCAACGCGAAGCTGAAAAACGCTTCAGATCTCAGGAAAAACTTTTATTAGCAAAACTGAAAGATACAGAACAAAGTATTAAAGATTTACAACGCCAAAAAGGCGCAGGACAGGCCTTGATTTTGAGTCCTGAACAGAAACAAGCCATAGAAAAGTTCCAGAATGAAAAACTCAAAACGCGCAAAGAACTGCGTAATGTACAACATGAGTTACGTCGTGATATCGAAGAATTAGGTACCCGCTTAAAGATAATCAATATCGGATTAATACCATTGTTAGTTGTCATATTAGCAATTGCTTTAGGTGTCTACCGCCATAAGCGATTAAGTCGACTAACTCATTAACAGTCACAGACGTCTTTCACGTGGAATAGTAAGTAGACAGGAGTTTATGCGATTATGAATAACAAAAGTATTGCCATCCTTGTTTCAATCACTTTAGTAGTGATTGTTGCCGCTGTTGTGGCAGTTAATCAACAATCGAAATCGGTAAGTAACGACCCATCTAATCAGTATTTATTTAGTGATCTAAGGCAAAACATAAATAATGTCGCTCAGATCGATATTGTTAGTGGTAAAGATAAGGTCAGTATAAAGTTGCAAAACAATGATTGGCAGATTAGTGAAAAGAATGGCTATAGCGCCGATCTGGCTAAAGTAAAAGATACCATTTTTGGTATAGCCAACATGACCAAAGTGGAAGCTAAGACCAAAAAAGCGGAAAATTACGTCAAACTTGGTCTTGAAGATCCTAAACAGGAAAAAGCGACGTCCAAGCTGGTCACTTTCTCGAATGTAAAGGGTGACAAAATTACCGGAATAATACTTGGTAAAACGCGACCTGGCAGTGATAATCAATATGTTCGCCCTGCTGACGACTCACAGGCATGGCTTATTAGCCCTGCACTAAATGTTGATCTACTTGCCATTAACTGGCTTGACAAAAAATTAATCCATATCAGTAATGATAAGATTAAAAGTTTGATTATTACTCAAGGCGATGGCAAACAGCTTGTGATCAGCAAGGAATCCGCAGACAGCGGCGATCATAGTGTAAAAGACTTTCCACAGGGAGAAACACTTAAAGCGCGATTTGAACCCAGAACCATTGCTTCGGTATTAGAAAACTTTTCACTGCAAGATGTTCGCAAAAAGGATGCCCTAAATTTTGAATCGGCTGCAGTAGTAAAAGCAGAGTACCAAACTTTTGATGGTCTAATCATCACTGCAATGCTGCTCGAAAAAGAAGGCCTCCACTATGCTAAGTTTTCTGCTTCTTCAGAGCCCGTAACTTCTGAATCAGTAAAAAGCGAGACTAACGCTGTCAAAGATGAATCAAAATCATTAAACGAAAAATTCAGCCCTTGGATATACGTAATACCTAAAGACAAATTTGATCTGATGACAAAGAAAATGGCCGACCTTATTAAAACTAAAGACAAAAAGTCAGCGCACGCTCCCGCTCCTCACTAAACGTGAAAAAGCTAAACTTCATTTAGCTCATTCATACTATTTCACAGCTAATGGCATCAATAGAGATCAGGATACGATCTCTATTGATGCACAACAGCGTCGTAATGTCTCACCTGATCTTCTGACAATATCTCATCGATCTGCTCCCGCATTTCTTCGGACGATGAAAGATAATTGTCTATCAAACGAGTTAGCCCATCCACTAAGTTATTTAACTTTCGACCATCTTCAACTAAGAGTGGTTTTTTAGATGCCAGCCTCGCCACCGCATATAGTACTGATGGTGTAGTGCCAAAAGTGGCGCACAGTTTATGAAAGTTTTTTGAACCCAAGCCTTCCAAGCCTCTTTCAAACCGGGACAATGCACTTTTATTAACATGTGTTATCTGTTCAACTTCGGCTAAACTTAGTCCACGGGATTTGCGTAATGTTCTGACTGTTATTCCTAAAGGCATAGACTATCACCTCTGTTTTGATTGAATTGATTCAATATAAATTCTCAGCCTTTATATAGATAAGTTATATCCATGCACTATTCATGGAATACACTACGGTATCAGCATCTAGAAATCGCTTATCCCTAAAATACCTGAAATAGTATAACTTATTGATTATATAAAGCTTAAGTTGGTCTAATCAACGAATTGCGCATTGTTTAACCATACCAACATTAAGATTAATGCTAGCCTGTTTGAGAACATTAATGTACTGTCAGTTCGGACAGTTAAGATTTCCTCAATTTTTTGCTATTTAAAAAACTTTGGAGTGAACAATATACTGCCATGCCTCGATTTCACTTAACCCCATTCCCATCAAATAGCCCAGATTCAGAACAAAAAACATCACTCGATTTATCCATTGACGGCGAAATCGAGCGCAAGGAATCCACAATAGATCTGGTTTATGTTGCAAGCGGTGCCCTTTCAGAGGTCTTATGGCCAACATTTGTTGCACATTATCAGCGTAAAGATGAATTATGGAAACATACCTGTTTTGAGTTGTTTATCTTAGCCACCAATGGCACAAAATACTACGAATATAATTTCTCACCGTCGGGTAACTGGAATGCCTATATCTTCGATGATTATCGAAAAGGCCAACAGGATTTGGCAATAGATAAAATTGAAATAGAGATGGAACGTGAACACGAAAATAAAATTATTCTAAACAGCTCAATTCCTCTAATCGAAACAACCCAAGCCTCTACCTTCAAAGTCGGTATCAGTGCGGTGATAGAAGACCAAAAACACCAACATCACTATTACGCCTTGTCACATTTGGGAGAACGCCCGGATTTTCATATCCATAAAAGCTTCATCTTGAGCTTGAATTAAAACTAAATTGGTACCTGCTCACCCGGTTGAATTATCAGGATTTTTCGCGGCTAAAGCCGCTCCTACAAATGTGCCAGTGTTCTGTAGGAGCGGTTTTAACCGCGATCAACCTGCTAATGGGCAGACAGGTAAGATTAGTTACCTGAATTGAATACAAGGTAAGGATCAATAATGGAAATAAACGCTGAACCGGTCTAAGCTAAACCAATAAAATCAATATTCAGCGAGTGCAAATGACGAATCAAAGCATAGAATTGGGTGTCGATCGCCTATTACACGAACAAAGTCTAAAAGATGAACTAAAGGGATCAAAAATCGCCCTGGTTGGCCATCCGGCATCCGTTAATAACCAATTGGTACACAGTCTTGATGCCCTGTCCAACTGTCCTGAGATTAAACTAACTGCTGCCTTTGGCCCACAACACGGCATGCGCGGCGATAAACAGGATAATATGATTGAAAGTCAGGATTTTATGGACCCTGAGCATAACATTCCTGTGTACAGTCTCTATGGTGACACCCGCAGGCCTACGGAAGAGATGATGAATGCCTTTGACGTTTTATTGTTCGACGTACAAGACTTGGGCTGCCGAATATACACCTATATCACCACCCTTTTATATTTGCTCGAGGCTGCGGCCAAACATCACAAGCCCGTATGGATACTCGATCGACCCAATCCAGCCGGTCGCCCCATTGAAGGTACAATTCTAGAACCAGGTTGGGAGAGCTTTGTCGGCGCCAGCACCATTATTATGCGACATGGATTAACCGTGGGCGAAATAGCGAAATGGTTTGTTAAACATCACCGTTTAGACGTCGAATTAAAGGTCATTGAAATGAAAGGCTATACTCTGAACCAAGAGCCTGGTTTTGGTTGGCCAAGTAATCAACTAGCCTGGGTCAATCCCAGCCCAAACGCGGCAAGCCTGAACATGGCGCGTTGTTATGCCGGTACGGTATTACTCGAAGGAGCACATCTATCTGAAGGCCGAGGCACAACGATACCACTCGAGGTAATGGGTGCTCCTGACTTGGATATTAAAGGTATACTCAAAGAAATGTCCTCTTTAAGTACAGAGTGGATGCAGGGTGTTAAAATTCGCAGTTGTTTTTTTGAGCCCACTTTTCACAAACACCAGGGTAAGCTGTGTAATGGCATACAGCTGCACACGGACACAATGGAATATAATCCCCAACAATTTAAACCCTTTAGATTGACTATTCTATTCCTAAAAGCCATTCGCAAGCTCTACCCCGATTACAAATTATGGCGTCAACACGATTACGAATATGAACTCGGCAAACTACCATTTGATGTCATCAACGGCGGCACCTATGTGCGAGAATGGATAGACAGTGATACGTCCTCTGTTGAGGAAATGGAGACCAGACTCGCAAGCGATGAAGAGTTATGGCAAAAGCAAATCGATGACGTCTTGATCTATAAATCCTAATATTTCATCAATAATTTAATAATTTTTTATAATAGTCGGCACTTGTATGACAGACACTGATACCAATCGTAGCGTGGGCCGTGCACACGGCACACACTACGCAAAAGGATTTCAGGATTTAGACCAAGAAGTCGATAAGCTTACGCTTAAAATAATTTCCGGGAAAACTCCTTCCTGGCTCAAAGGTAATCTACTTAGAAATGGCCCGGCAAAATTTACCTTAGGCAAGCAACATTATTTGCACTGGTTCGATGGCTTAGCCATGCTGCACCGCTTTCATTTCGACGCTGGCAATGTCCTGTACAGCAATCGATTTATAACCACCCGGGCGTATACCGAGGGTTTGGAAAAACAAAAAATTGTCTACCCCACTTTTGCCACCGTGCCCAATTATTATTTTTTACGCAGTATTATCCAGTGGTTTAGAGCACCAGAGTCTGGTCAAAATCCGGGAGTCAGTGTTGCCAGATTTGGCGGGGAATATTTCGCATTAACCGAGACTACGGCCATCGTAAAGTTTGACGACCAAAGCCTCAGCACAAAAGAAGTGGTTGAATTTGATGACGCCGTGAGCGGTGATGTAACTACCGCACACCCGCACTACGATTTTAATCACAAGTCCTTGATAAATTTTAACGTCAAGTTCGGTCGGCAAAGTGAATATGTTTATTTTCGAAGCCGCAACAATATTCGCCATCGAGAATTGATCGGTAGGATACCAGTGGATCAGCCATCTTACACCCACAGCTTTGCCATGAGCGAGCATTTTATAATTCATGTTGACTTTCCGCTGGTTGCCCATCCTTTGCGTATTCGCTTCGGTAATATTCCTTATATAAATTGCTATCAATGGAAACCAGAACGCGGTACCCGATTTACCATCTTGGAAAAAAGTAGCGGCAAAATTGTCAAACAGCATCAAGCGCCAGCCTGTTTCGCTTTTCACCACATCAACGCCTATGAAACAGGAAATGATATTATTATCGACATGGCCGTAAAACCCGACGCAAGCCTTATTGAAGATTTGTATTTAGAGCATTTGCGTAATTGTCAAGGCCGACCCATACGCACTCCCTCCCGCTTGCAACGGTTTATTTTACCGTTGAGTAGTGGCGAGGTCCGTAAGGAAACTATTTCTGAAGAGTATTTGGAAATGCCAACCATAAATTACCGGCACTGCAATGGACGAAACTATGCTTATGTATACGGCATTGGTTTAAATAAAGACTATCTCGACGACTTCGAAAATCAATTAATTAAAATTAACGTAAACACCGGTACGCATCTTACTTGGCATGAAACCAACTGCTACCCATGGGAACCGATTTTTGTGAAGGGTCCCAATAGTGTCGACGAGGACGATGGTGTCATATTATCAACAGTGCTGGATGCCGACAAGGACCAGTGCTTTTTATTAATATTAGCAGCGCAAGACTTTTCTGAACTGGCCCGCGTAGCGATACCACACATTATCCCTCTTGGTTTTCATGCGCAGTTCTTCCATACAAAATAGTTCTCCATATGCCGTTTAACTCCCTGACCTCGTTCTACCTAAAGGAATTTATATTATTTAGCAATTGATTATAGCTATCAAAGACACCGACAACCAGAAATTTTTTTTGTATCCCCTTATCTTGAAAAATAGACTAGAGTTAAGTTTTACTAAATGGGAAAAAAATATTTTCTGCGCTGTAATTTGTAGCGACTAGTGCTTTAATCATCTCTACAAACTTCGCGGGATCTTTTTCAGCCAAACTGATACGATCTACGTATTCTGAAACATAATCTTCTATAAGGAAATACAATAAATCCAGCCCTCGCTCACCCCTGTTTAATTCATTCCATAATGTTGGACATTTTGATCGAAGCCGCAAACTGCTGTTTGAGCAAATTTGTAAGGTTCCCTGTAATTTTAAAAGAGTGACTACCACTCCCGCTAAACCCTTCGGTGATTTATCAGCTGGACTGAATTTTAAAAACTTTACATATAGAGGAGATCTTGCTATTACTTTCGCTAATTCTTTGGCAATTTGGATTGCAAGGATCACTGCAACTTCAGTTGCAATCTTTTTACCAATAACTTTCCCAGCAAATTGTTGTATTGTACCGCTATTGTTTTTCAGAAAATCAGCTGACGAACCGATACCTTCTGATACGTCTATATTAATTAGACCTTTACGAATAGCTTGTGAAACCATTGCCATGTCAAGATTTTCATATGTGATTTTGCCATTCTCAATAATAGGGATCATAATTTCATGCGGTATTGCCTTAGTATAGGCATTGATAATTCGGATCACCATTTCCGTAATTGGATTATCAACAAGGTTGATATCCATTGATAAAAGCTTAATGAACACATTTTTGGCCATTAGAAATACTTGTCTGTTTTCTGCTCCTATCTCCGCTATTCTATCCGAACCTTCTAGACCCAATCCTTCACCGGTACGATCTAAGCCTTCACCGATTTTATTTCCGGTGGAATAGACACCGTCAATAGTACCCGCAAGTAACGGAGACGCCTTGCTGATTAAATTTATAAATTCAGAATAGGTTGGTTGCCGATTAAGCATACGATAGCTCGGTGTATGACAGCCAAAATTACATTCATTCCAATTGCGAATTTGCTCTTCTTGACTGGCAAAAAAATTGATATTTGAGGTGTTGAGTTTGGGTTCGTTTGTTAAATAGGTATTAATTCCTACTTCACTAATAGCTCTACCATTCATTGGGTTACTACCAGCCATATCAAAGACCTCCAAAAGTGTTATATTACAATCAGTTGCGGTGTCATAAATAGTCCTACAAATCAATTCAGTACCTGCGTTTAAGTTCGGTTAACCGTCAATAGTTAGTGAGTATCTATTTATGTATTTTTGCTATTTTATGATCATTGTTATACTACCTGTTAGCAAGCACTATGAGAACAGTTTTTTATGTGAAATACTACCCAATATATATGTTAAAATAGTTTGTTGACAATAAATAGGGAGCGTGCAATAGTCTGAAAATTGATAATGTTCTCATAATCAAGAACATCTAAAACCAGAGAATCTGTGTTGCATTATTTGTACACAAAACCCTTGTTACGCAAAATATTACCTGTTTGAACGAATGAGCTTTAATGGCTAGGTTTAACAGAGCCAATAAAAATATTAGAGTCGCCGATTTAGGAAGTTGACTATATCAGGAGTGAGTAATGTTTCGTTATATTTTCAATATGCGTAATTCTTCAATTTTCATTGTAGGATTTATGATTTTTATAGCGTACTATGCTTTTGCGTCAGATGTACTACCGTCTAACGATAGTTATCAAAACTATAATGGGAATAAAATCACTTTTAATTACCCAAAAAAATGGAGTATTTTAGACATTATAGACGGTTCTAATGGGCACATTACAATCAAATTTGGTTCAACCGGAATCAGTATTGTTACTATCGAAATAGAAGGTGGTAGACAGTTAGATCCTGAAAAACGCTTAACCAAAATGCAACTTATTAAAAGCTACAAAGACTATTATAATAAAGGGTCAAATGCGTTCGCAAAATTAGAAACAGAAAAAAGTCCTGTTATATACGCCGAAATAGAGAGAAATGGTAAATCTGGATTGAAAGAATCAAGGAGTGCCAAGTTTTTCGGTGAGAATGTGGCTTTTATAAAGGAGTTCTTTCTAATCGATTTGCCCGGAAGAAAAAATGTCTTTGTAACATTAGATGCCGACAAAGAAGAATATCCTAATATGGTTGCTGGTTTCGAAAGCATTTTAGCTTCACTTAAAGATTTCAAACCGTCAAGTAAGTAACCGATTCCAATACCCCTAGGATTGAGTCTTTCGGATCATAGGGTCAGATTCTGAGGTATTCACTATCCCAAAAATGCGTTCTCCGATTCAAGATAGGCGGTTTCTTCCGTTGTGCTGGTTCTGCCGAGTATGGCGTTTCTATGGGGGAAACGACCATATTTTCGAATAATATCTCTATGGTGTTTGGCGAATTTTAGATTTCCATCCAATCCCACCGCAGTAAACAATTCAACTGCCCTATCTTGATCTTGCAGCTTTTCACTGTGCATAAATGGCATGTATATAAACATCTTTTGTTCGTTAGCTAGAGCAAGGTCTTGTTTGTTTTTAATCGCAGCCATTGCGGTCTGTAAGGCCTTATTTTCTGACTCAAAACATCTCGCCGTATTTCGAAACATATTTAGGGGAAACTGATCAAGAATAATAACGAGTGCCAGCGAGCCCAGGCTGGATTCACCCCAATGATCCAACTCACCATTGAATGCCGATTCATAGGTTTGATAATAATCATCGTATAACTCTTTATCAAAATCCTTTGTGGAATTGAACCACATCTTTTGCACTCGCTCTGAAAACCAGAAATCAACAAGCTGCTCGGCTGAGATTTTTTGCATTATTCAACTCCTAAACTTATGGGTTAAGGTCATAAGTAACAGCCAAAATACGCCAACGGTGCCTAACACCAATAGGAAGAAATGAAACAGCACCAGATTGGTCGAGCCGTACAAGGCGTTTTCAGTGGACCAAGGATACAAAGGCTGTAATTCAGCGGTGATAAAGCTATCTAAAAATATGTGGCTATAAACGCCTAATGCAGAACCAATAGCAATTGACTTATAGGGTATGACTTCGTTTACATAAAGCCGACTATGAGGGCCTGATGCAGCCATTTTATTCCAAATTTTCAACCAAAGTTGGCAGACCGGTTTTCCTAATATTAGGCAAGCTGTAAGCACAGCACTTGCGCCAACATAACTGTGTAAAAACCGGTAAAAAGGTTCCTCTTGCATCAAATAATAATAAGCCAGTTCACTATCTATAATCAGTTGCGTTAGGGTAAACGCAGACAAACTAAACCAACTCGGTATGATGGCTTTAATTAGTGTACCAGGACCTAAATGAAATGGAGTAATGGGCATATGATAGCTACTATTCCTAGATGAGTTAAAAAAATACTACTATACTCAAATGAAAATTACATTATCATTGTTACACAGTTTTCCCTCTCAACCCTCCTTTTGTTATGTCTTTATTTACCGATGTGTTTTTGTGACAAAGGCGTCCCGCAAGGATCGATAAAATCGTCGTCAAGACAAGGTCTGAATGTGTTTATTTGTATATTTATCATAATGTTAACATTTATTCACGGTGCCATGTCATTGTCATATAATTGACATAAGCCTATTATACACTTCCGTTTTAGAGTTATAATTCACTAGTAAGGCGTCTTATAAATTGCCACAATCCATGGATATTCGAAATATTCCATTGAATGCGATCTTTAATCATTCAAATTTATTTTGTACCCTAAAGTTACTTTACAAATGAACAAGCTACGTTTATTAATTGTTGAGGATGAAGCACACATTAGAGATATGATACGCTTCGCCTTGGAAAGGGCTGATTTCATCATAGAAGAAGCACAAGACACACAAGAAGCAAGACAGTTGATTGCGGATAGTCTTCCTGATTTAATCCTGTTGGATTGGATGTTGCCAAATCAGAGCGGCCTGGATTTTCTTCGGCAGCTCAAACAGAATGAGCAAACACGTGAACTACCAATAATGATGTTAACTGCACGTACAGATGAAGCCGATACCATAAGGGGACTCAATTCCGGCGCGGATGACTATCTCACTAAGCCTTTTTCTCCTAAAGAACTAATTGCCCGTATAAATGCGGTTATTCGTCGCACCTCTCCTCGCATCAGTGAGCGGACCGTTGAACTGGATGGCCTGTGCATCGATCAAGATACCCATCGCGTTTCATACAATGGTACACTGATCGAATTAGGACCCACAGAATATCGTTTTTTGTTATTCTTTATGACCCATAAAGAGCGTGTTTACAGCCGCAACCAACTGCTAGATCATATTTGGGGCAACAATGCCTATTTAGATGAAAGGACAGTCGATGTGCACATAGGCCGCTTACGTAAAATCCTGACCAACTACGATTTAAATTGGATGATTCAAACCGTGCGTGGCAGTGGTTATCGTTTTTCAAATCGTCGATGAAATTATCTGATATCTGGATTCAAGAATTCTGGCGCTTAAGCGCCATTTTATGCGTTGCATTAATCGTTGGCATCCTGCTCAACCAAGTCATGTTGATGCTAGTGATCGTATGTATTGTTTACATTATCTGGCAATTGGTCCATCTCAGCGATTTAGATCGTTGGTTAGACAAAGAGTTAGAGGGAGAACCTCAGCACGCTCATGGTGTGTGGGACCAGATATTCTCTAAATTATACCGCATTCATCAAAAGCAGAAAAAACGACGCTCCAGACTAAAGAAGCGACTTGGCGAGTTTCAAAAAGCAGCTGAAGCTCTGCCTGATGCCGTGGTCGTATTAGACAGCAATCTAGTCATAGAACGGTTTAATCCTACGGCCACCCATCTTTTAGGTCTTCATGCTCCCCAAGATTACGGTCAGCGTATCTTAAATCTTGTTCGTAATCCTGTCTTTACTGAATATGTTGCTTCGGGTAATTTTGAAGAACGCATACAAATTGCTTCACCCATTAATGAAAAAATTATCATATCTATTAGATTTGTAAGCTATGGCGGTGGTTCGTATATGCTCGTCGCTAGAGACGTTACCTACATGGAACGATTAAAGACCATGCGGCGCGATTTTCTCGCCAATGTGTCCCATGAATTACGCACCCCCATAACAGTAGTCAGTGGCTATTTGGAAACCATTAAGGATATGGACGATATTTCCAAGGAAACACTACAAAAACCAATAGACCAAATATTGCAACAAACCTCTCGAATGGAGTCTCTAATCAGTGACTTATTGCAACTGGCTAAGCTGGAATCCGGTAGTACCATTGCACCTAGC
>Ga0316192_10000950_pt1 | contig 21335 bp, 19 predicted proteins | sample MerIslwburrow_MG_FD_204931 | JGI IMG/M metagenome (GOLD analysis project Ga0316192, IMG submission 204931) | Coastal sediment microbial communities from Maine, United States - Merrow Island worm burrow | ecosystem: Environmental > Aquatic > Marine > Coastal > Sediment | place: USA: Maine...
ATCCAGCGGCAGGCCCTGGCTGGGAACATCCTTGCCCGTCAAAACTTTGATTAACTGCCGTTCGCCACCGGTCGGGTAGATTACCGGTATAGCCTGGACTAGGAGCCAGTCATATCCATCGGCAAGGGCATCCAGTGCAGCTATGGCCTCAGGTTTGTTATCTTCAATGGCGATTATGACCTGTTCGGCATTTAATGCATGGCGCATGATTTTTGCACCATCAACAATCTCATGCGGCCGTTCGCGCATCAGCATGTCATCGCAGCTGATATACGGTTCGCATTCTGCTCCATTCAGTATCAGTTTGCTAATCTGGTGACCAGCCGGGTTGAGCTTGATGAAAGTAGGGAAAGCCGCGCCGCCGAGACCGACTATGCCTGCGAAACGAATCATATTTCTCAGTTCACTCTTGTCCAGCTCGGTAATATCAGCTATTGGCTGCCTTTGCATCCATTCATCTTTACCGTCGGGTTCAATGATGATGACATCGCTTGGCAGGCTTGAGGCATGTGCGGCAGGGAATTTCTGAATATCGATGACTGTGCCAGAGCTCGGTGCATGTACAGGTGCCGCAACATAGTCACTGACACGGCCTATCATCTGGCCTTTTAACACTCGTTGACCTTTTTCAACTATACACTCGGCAGCGCTGCCTATGTGCTGCCGCAGCGGTACAAACAGACGATCAGGGATCGGTGCCTTGTGAATTGGCTGGCTGGTCGATATGGCCTTATGGCCAGGGAGCTTGATGCCACCAGGAAACTTGTACAGTTTGCTCATCAGTTCCTGGCTCCATAGGCGACAAATGGCTGGGGCCAGGTCCAGCTGCTGATGTCAGGCTTGATCGGCCGCATGTCTATGCATTCAACCGGGCAAGGAGGTACGCATAGTTCACAGCCGGTGCATTCTGCGGCGATGACGGTATGCATCTGTTTCGCGGTACCGACAATGGCATCGACCGGGCAGGCCTGGATGCACTTGGTGCAGCCGATGCACCAGTCTTCGATGATGACCGCCAGCGAAGGAACATGACTGGCGTGTTCATCAGATAGCGGTACAACTTCGCGGCCGAGGGTTTCTGCCAGTGTAACAATAGTGTCTTCACCGCCGGGAACGCAGAGGTTTATCTCCGCTTCGCCTTTAACCAGTGCCTCGGCATAGGGGCGGCAGCCGGGAAAACCGCACTGGCCGCACTGGGTCTGCGGCAGCAGAGAATCTACCTTGTCAGCAAGCGGGTCGCCTTCGATACGAAAACGGACTGAGGAATAACCAAGCAGCAAACCGAACAGGCTCGCAATAACTCCCAGTGAAATAATCGTCAATAGCATTATTTTTTCAGCCCAACCCGGCAAAGCCCATAAAGGCAAGGCTCATCAGCCCAGCAGTAATCAGGGCTATTGCAGAACCCCTGAAAGGCACAGGAACATCTGCCGCGTCCAGCCGCTCTCGCATAGCAGCAAACAGGATAAGTACCAGCGAGAAGCCCAGGGCCGCACCAAAGCCGTAGAGAGTAGCAGTAACAAAGTTATGCTCCTCCTGCACATTCAGCAGGGCCAGTCCGAGGACGGCACAATTGGTAGTAATCAGCGGCAAGAATATTCCCAGCAACTGGTATAGCAGGGGGCTGGTTTTGTGAATCACCATTTCGGTGAATTGTACAATTACAGCGATGACTAGGATGAACGAAAGAGTGCGAAGGTATTCGGCTTCAAGCGGTATTAGAATGTATTGATTGACCAGGTAACTGAGCACGGCTGACAGCGTCATGACGAATGTCGTGGCCAATGCCATGCCAATAGCCGTATCGAGTTTACGGGAGACGCCCATAAACGGGCATAGGCCGAGAAACTTAACCAGTACAAAGTTGTTAACCAGTACAGTGCCGAGGAGAATCAGCATGTATTCTTTCATTTCATTGCCTGTGTTTATTTGTCGGCGATATTATACGACGAGACTACTTTACACGCATACCCGGTTCTGCACCCTCATCTGGCGCGAGGATAAACAGGTCACTGCCACCGGGTCCGGCAGCCAGAACCATGCCTTCGGAAATCCCGAAGCGCATTTTGCGAGGAGCCAGGTTTGCAACCATTACGGTGAGTCGGCCTTCAAGGTCTTCTGGATTATACGCCGACTTGATGCCAGCGAAAACATTGCGAGTTTCTCCACCGAGGTCGAGCGTAAGCTGCAGCAGTTTATCTGCTCCCTCTACGTGTTCCGCCCTGGCTATCCTTGCGATGCGTAGATCCAGTTTTACGAAATCATCAAAACTAATTTCATCGCTAATCGGATCTAAGGCTAATGGAGTAGTGATTTCTGCTTCAGTCATGGTTTTTTCTTCTGCTTCGTTTTCTGTTTCAAGTGTAGAAGTGGATTCTTCAAGTATGGCTTCAATGGCAGAGCTTTCGATGCGTGTCATCAGCGGCTTGAAGCGGTTGATAGTATGCGAGGTCAGTGACTTGTTGACGTCTTGCCACAGCAGTGGCGGGACGTTGAGAAAGGATTCTGCCGAAGCAGCCATCGCCGGCAGCACGGGTTTCAGGTAGATGATCAGTAGTCGGAACAGATTGATGCCCATGCTGCAGACGTCCTGTACTTCCTGTTCGCGTCCTGCTTCTTTAGCCAGTACCCAGGGTTTGTATTCATCAATATACTGATTGGCAAGATCTGCAAGTCCCATGATCTCGCGGATGGCGCGGCCAAACTCTCGAGATTCATAATATTCAGCAATGCTGTCACTGGCATCGGTAAACTGTTTTAACAATTCGGGACGGTGAATCTCTGACGACAATTCGCCTGAGAATTTCTTGCTGATAAAACCAGCACAACGGCTGGCGATGTTAACCACCTTGCCAACCAGGTCAGAATTGACTCGCGCCTGAAAGTCTTCCAGGTTTAAATCAATATCATCAACCCCTGCACCCAGTTTGGCCGCATAGTAGTAGCGCAGGTATTCCGGGCTCAGATGATTTAAATAGGATCGTGCCATTATAAAAGTGCCGCGCGATTTTGACATTTTGTTGCCGTTGACGGTCAGGAAGCCATGAACAAATACACTAGTCGGCATTCGGTAACCCGCGCCATGCAGTTCGGCAGGCCAGAACAGGCAGTGGAAATTAGTGATGTCCTTGCCTATGAAGTGGTATAGCTCGGTAGTGGCGTCCTCTTTCCAGTAGTGATCAAAGTCCAGACCCTTTTTATCGCAAAGATTCTTGAAGCTGGCCATGTAGCCGATCGGTGCATCCAGCCAGACATAAAAATACTTACCCGGGGCATCCGGAATTTCAAAGCCAAAATAGGGTGCGTCACGGGATATGTCCCAGTCCTGGAGCCCCTGTTCCAACCATTCATCAAGTTTGTTGGCGACGGAATCCTGCAAGTGTCCGGCATGGATCCAGTCTTTTAACAAGTCGGTAAAATCCGCCAGCTTGAAAAACAGGTGTTCTGACTCTTTCTCCACCGGAGTGGCTCCAGAGACGACTGATACGGCGTTGATCAGTTCTGTCGGCGAATAGGCTGCACCACAGGATTCGCAGTTGTCGCCATACTGGTCTTTGGTTCCACAGCGTGGACAATCACCCTTGATAAACCGATCCGGCAGGAACATTTCTTTCTCTGGATCATAGGCCTGGGTGATAGTGCGTCGGCTGATGTGATCTGCATCCCTCAACCTGGTGTAAATATCAGACGATAATTCACGGTTTTCTTCAGAATGCGTGGTATAGAAATTATCGAATTCGATTAGAAAGTCTGTGAAGTCCTGCTCATGTTCCCTGTGCACACGAGAGATCAACTCTTCAGCCGAGATCCCTTCAGACTGGGCACGTAACATAATGGGTGTGCCATGTGCATCACTGGCACAGACATACCAGCATTCATGCCCCCGCATCTTCTGGAAGCGCACCCAGATATCGGTCTGCAGGTATTCAACCAGGTGTCCGAGGTGGATAGGGCCATTGGCATACGGCAGGGCACTGGTGACCAGGATTTGGCGCTGTGATGAAGGCATAATTTATTCTGCTGGTTTATAGAACAGGGATGAAAGGCGGAAAGGTATCAATTTTGGGCGTTTTATTCTAGTTAAATGCAGTTTTCAGTGTTCAGTTCTCGGTTTTCAGTTCCATATCTTCAATTCTTGCAGGAGATTGGCAGAGAGGGAATCGGAATATAGAATTAATCTGATATTCTTAAGGTTTAGTGAATCCATACTGAACACAGAAAACTGAAAACTATTATTTCTCGTTTACTATGGTCTAACTAAACAACATTAAGATCACTGCATAACGTGCCGCCTTGCCGACAGCAATAAAAAACAAGGCTGGCCAGAAATGTATTTTCAGCCAGCCGGCGGCGAGACATAGCGGATCACCGACAATCGGCAACCATGATAGTAGCAGCAGCGGACTGCCATGTTGCTCAAGCCAGTCAGCTGCACGCTGCTGGTCCGGTTTGAGTAAATCTTTTGTCGGCCAGCGCCTGGCGATCAGATAGCCAAGCAGCCAGGACGTCATGCCACCCAGTGTGTTTCCGGCCGTTGCCACTGTTAACAGGGCGAGCGGTGCATGCGTGCTATTCAACTGCAGCGCGGCGAGAACAGCCTCAGAGCCTCCGGGCAGTATGGTTGACGAGATGAATGAACTGATAAACAGCCCCCAAAGTCCCCATTCATCGATAAGTTCAGCCATAAAGCAATATATCCCGGGTTACTGGGCAATACCTGATGTAATTAATAAGGTATTCGCCTCACAATTGGTAGTGAAATGCTGATTTTAGCACTCTGAGAAATGACTTTTGAGCTTTCTCAGTGTAGGATTGGCGCCCTTTCGCGGTCCCATAAATATATTTGAGAAACATTTGAGGTCAGGGCATGAGTGAAGTAACAAAAGAACAGATTGAAGAAGCACTAAAACTGGTTGTTGATCCATATACCGAACAGGATCCAGTCAGCAGTAAAATGGTCAAGAAAATTGATATCAATGATGGCAAGGTCGACGTTAATATCGTTGCCGGCTACCCGAACAAGGGTTTTGCTGACGAATTTGCCGCTAGCCTGAAAGAAAAAGTCATGGCGGTTGATGGTGTCTCCGACGCCAATATCAACGTCACTTTCAAGATTGCTTCGCACGGTGTGCAAAAAGGCGTGACCATGCTGGATAACGTCAAGAATATTATTGCTGTTGCTTCCGGCAAAGGCGGTGTCGGCAAATCCACGGTTTCTGTCAACCTGGCACTGGCCCTTTCTGCTGAAGGTGCAAAGGTTGGTATTCTGGATGCAGATATCTATGGTCCAAGTCAGCCACGCATGCTGGGCGTAACTGCACAGCCTGAATCAAAGGACGGCAGTTCGCTCGAACCAATGACGTCTTACAATCTGCAGGCGATGTCTATTGGATTTCTGATAGATGAAGAAACGCCGATGATCTGGCGCGGCCCTATGGTGACCCAGGCTCTCGAGCAGCTGCTGAAAGATACACGTTGGAATGACCTTGATTACCTGATCATCGATCTGCCGCCGGGCACTGGTGACACACAGCTGACCCTGGCACAGAAAGTACCTGTTAGCGGATCAGTGATTGTAACAACACCGCAGGACATTGCTTTGCTGGATGCCCGCAAGGCACTGAAGATGTTTGAAAAGGTCGAGATCCCGGTACTGGGTGTAGTCGAAAACATGAGTACGCATATCTGTTCAAATTGCGGCCACGAAGAGCATATCTTTGGTGAAGGCGGCGGCCTGAGTATGGCTGAGCAGTATGATGTCGATTACCTTGGCGCTATTCCACTGGATATGGCGATACGAAAAGATGTTGATCAGGGCAAGCCAACGGTAGTGGCCGACCCTGACGGTCGCATTGCAATGAACTATCGTGAAATTGCCCGTCGCACGGCTGCCAAGCTATCGATGAAGAAGAAAGACTTTACTGCAGCATTCCCGAATATTGTGATCGATAACACTTAATATCTCAGGATCTGCAGTTAATAGAAAAAGACCGGCATGGGAATTTCTCATGCCGGTCTTTTTCAGTAATAATATGCGACTTTGTAAAACACAGGCATTCAGGAGTAACGAGAGATGGGCGTAAAGTCCGATAAATGGATTCGCAAGATGGCTCAGGAAGCAGGCATGATTGAGCCATTTGAATCAGATCAGGTACGTGTCGATGAGACGGGAAGCAGGCTGGTTTCCTATGGAACTTCCAGCTATGGCTATGATATACGCTGCTCTGACGAATTCAAGATATTTACTAATATTAATTCTGCGCTGGTCGACCCGAAGAACTTTGATGAGAACAGCTTTGTTGATTTTAAAGGCGATGTTTGTATTATCCCACCGAACTCTTTTGCCCTGGCCAGAACAGTTGAATACCTGAGAATCCCGCGCAATGTCCTGACCATCTGTCTTGGTAAATCGACCTATGCCCGCTGCGGTATCATCGTCAACGTCACCCCGTTTGAACCGGAATGGGAAGGGCATGTGACACTCGAGTTCTCCAACACTACACCACTGCCTGCAAAAATATATGCTAACGAAGGTGTCGCCCAGGTTATTTTCTTTGAAGGTGATGAGGAGTGTGCGACCTCTTACAAGGACCGTGGTGGTAAATACCAGGGTCAAACGGGCGTGACTTTGCCTAAAACCTGAGTTTCTTAAAGGAAGCATGGCTTACAAATATGTCCTGTCATTGCAGCTTACAGGTATCTCCTGCGGTCACGAACACCGTAGCTCGGTAATCTTATTCAGCAATTATATCTGCTAGTATGGGATAAGCATTGTCACTGCAAAGGTAAATAGATTGCTTTGTTCCTCGCAATGACTAGATAGATGCATGCAATGACTTAGAATTTCTTTTCAACAGCATGCATAAATATGTATAAGTCCCAGAATCTACTGAAAGAAATTGATAGAATTGCAGGGCAGGCAATCAATGAAATCTAACAACAGGCTATGATCATATGTCCGGTAATACGATAGGGAAGCTCTTCACTGTCACCAGTTTTGGTGAAAGCCATGGTGCGGCCATAGGCTGTATTATTGATGGCTGCCCTCCCGGTTTCGAGTTAACTGAAGCCGATATACAGCCTGACCTTGATCGCCGTAAACCCGGTACCTCGAGACACACCACCCAGCGCCGTGAATCGGACGAGGTTGAGATACTTTCAGGTGTCTTTGAAGGTAAGACTACCGGTACGCCGATCGGGCTGCTAATCCGCAATACCGACCAGCGCTCTAAAGATTATTCCGACATCAAAGAAGTGTTTCGTCCCGGTCACGCGGATCTTACCTATGAAAGAAAATATGGAGTGCGTGATTACCGTGGTGGCGGCCGATCGTCTGCACGTGAAACTGCCATGCGTGTTGCAGCAGGAGCAGTTGCAAAGAAATATCTCAAGCTCAGGTATGGGATTCGCATCCATGGCTATTTAGCTCAGTTAGGACCGATCAAAATTGACAAGCTGGATTGGGATGCCGTAGAGCAGAATCCTTTTTTCTGTCCTGATGCCGAAAAAGTAGCGGAACTTGAATCCTACATGGATGCCCTGCGCAAGGAAGGCAATTCTGTCGGTGCTCGAATAAATGTCGTCGCCAGTGGTGTTCCCGCAGGTCTCGGGGAGCCGGTTTTTGACCGGCTGGATGCGGATATTGCCCACGCACTAATGTGCATCAATGCTGCCAAGGGCGTTGAAATCGGTTCAGGTTTTGACTGTATTGATCAAAAAGGTACCGACCATCGTGATCTGATTACTCCAGATGGATTTCTTTCAAATCATGCGGGGGGTATTCTGGGCGGTATTTCTAGCGGTCAGGACATTCTTGCCAGTGTCGCATTCAAGCCGACCTCGTCGCTGCGTCTACCCGGGCAGACCATCAATAGAAAAGGTGAATCTGCAGAAGTGATTACGACTGGTCGGCACGACCCCTGCGTGGGAATCCGGGCTACGCCAATCGTCGAGGCAATGCTGGCAATCACAGTGATGGATCACATGTTGCGGCAGCGTGGTCAGAATGCCGATGTGATTGCGGAGAATAGTTAAGCTAAGATTTTTCCGGCTGCATGTTTATACTTTAATTCTGTATCACCCGCAGTAATCCAACGAACCACTGCGGATTAAAATATCAGTATCAAGCTTATGCCTTACTGGCGCCTGTCATCTTTTTATTTTGTCTATTTCGCAACGCTGGGCGCGTTGCTGCCATACTGGTCACCATATCTTGCCTCACTGGGGTTTTCGCTATCTGAAATCGGAAACTTAATGGCAATCATCATGGCCACAAAGATGATTGCGCCGAATATCTGGGCCTGGTTAGCCGATCACAGCAACTCCTGTATGCGACTGGTGCGACTAGCGGCATTGCTGTCCGTCATCTTTTACCTTGGTGTATTTTTGGGAACCGGTTTCTGGTGGCTGGCACTGGTGATGATGCTGTTCACTTTTTTCTGGAATGCAGTGCTGCCACAGGTCGATGTGACTACCCTTAACCACCTGGGTGATGACGATCATCGCTATGGCAAGGTGCGGTTGTGGGGTTCAATCGGTTTCATTCTTACCTCCCTGCTGCTGGGTCGTGCACTGGATAGCCATCCGGCAACCCTGGTACTGCCGGTGATACTGGTTTGTCTGCTGGGGATTTTTATTTTCACCCTGTTTATTCCTGATGCCGGGAAGTCCAGTCATGAAGAACAGGGAGGGATGGTTCGCTACATTTTAAAGTATCCTGAATTGATGAGTTTCCTCGTTGCCTGTTTTTTATTACAGGCAAGTCATGCACCGTATTACACGTTCTATACACTCTATCTGTCTGACTTCGGCTACAGTAAAACTGTGATCGGTTCCCTCTGGGCGCTGGGTGTGATGTTTGAAGTCGTTCTGTTTCTTACACTGCACCGCTTTTTAAAGCCAATCCGTTTTCGCGCACTGTTTATTTTCTGCTGTCTTGTCACCAGTATGAGATGGGTGATGATAGGTACGTTTCCGGAGTCGTTTGCTATCCTGGTGATAGCACAGATGCTGCATGCCGTGAGTTTTGGTCTGTTTCATGGCGTCGCAATATCGATGATACATCGCTACTTTACCGGTCGGCACCAGCACCGAGGGATGGCGCTTTACGGCAGCGTCAGTTTTGGCGCGGGTGGTGCAGTTGGGAGCCTGCTCAGTGGCTATATGATGGGCTGGTTTGGTGCCGGTTTTACCTTCGGGGCAGCCAGCCTGGCGGCTCTTCTTGCTGGCCTGGTTGCATGGTTCAGAGTCGAAGGAAAGTTTGTAAAACAGGCTTGAATACCGGACCATTTACAATGATCAAATATTTGTTGAGAAAACATGTCTCAGATTGACCGAAAAGTTGAGCTACTGTCACCGGCAGGAACGCTAAAGAGCCAGTATTATGCGATGGCCTTTGGTGCCGATGCCGTTTATGCCGGTTTGCCGCGTTATTCTCTGCGGGTGCGCAACAATGATTTTAATATCGATAATTTATCTGTTGGTATTAATGCTGCCCACTCACAGGGAAAGCGGTTTTTCGTCGCTGTCAACATTATGCCTCATGCCAGCAAGCTGAAGACTTTCCTTGCTGATATGGAAAAGATTATTACGCTTAAACCTGATGCCCTGATCATGTCCGACCCGGGTTTAATCATGCTGATCAGGGAAAACTGGCCAGACATGCCTATTCATCTTTCGGTACAGATGAATACCGTCAATGCCGCTGCAGTGAGGTTCTGGCAGGGGGTTGGAATCGAGAGGATTATTCTGTCGCGCGAGTTGTCTCTTGGTGAAGTAGATGAAATTCGCCAGCAATGTCCCGATATCGAGCTTGAAGTGTTTGTTCATGGGTCACTCTGTATTGCCTACTCAGGACGTTGCCTGTTGTCAGGTTATTTTAACCATCGTGATCCCAACCAGGGTACCTGCACGAATTCCTGCCGCTGGGATTATAAAATGACCGGTGAGGAAAAAGAGGCCGGTATTGAGCAGGAGGGTCAGGCGTTCCAGGCAGCAAACAGGCATCAGAATTCACAGCAGATCATGCTGCTGGAGGAGGCGAACCGCCCAGGCGAACTGATGCCTATCGAAGAAGATGAGCACGGCACTTACATCATGAACTCCAAGGATTTGCGTGCGGTTGAACATGTCTCACGCCTTGTAGAAATAGGCGTTGACTGTCTGAAGATAGAAGGGCGTACCAAGTCACATTATTATGCCGCAAGAACCAGTCAGATTTATCGCCGGGCGATCGATGATGCAGTGGCTGGAAAAGAGTTCAACCCGTCCCTGATGGGAGACCTTGAATCACTGGCAAACCGTGGTTATACCGATGGCTTTTTTGTCCGGCATCATAGCCAGGAACTGCAACGCTACCACGACAGTGCTTCAACAGCACAGCGGCAGATGTTTGTTGGAGAAGTGATGCAGAATGATAATGGACGATATCTCATTGATGTAAAAAATAAGTTCAAAGTTGGCGACACAATGGAACTGCTGACGCCTGCAGGAAATACCGCTTTTACACTGAATGAAATGCAGGACAAAGACGGCAATCCACTGCAGGAAGCACCGGGTGGTGGCTGGAAGGTTAAGATCCCGCTGCCGGCTGAAGCGGATGAGTTTGGCTTACTGGTTCGGGATTTGTAAACAAAGTCTGAAGTTTCAAGTTTCAAGTCTGAAGATGAATCAATCTAGTCTTGAAACTTGAGACTTCAGAGTTGAAACTTTTTCATTCAATCAACGCCCTTAGCACCGCCGTCCACGCATCCGCGATGTTTTTGCGGTTATAACCGCCACCCCCGGTGACCAGCAGGCGTCCCTGGCAGTGTTGATCGGCGATTTTGCATAGTTGACGCGTAGCATGACTATGCGCTTCAGGCGTCAGGCCCATATGTGTAATGGGGTCGCCGAAGATGCTGTCAGCGCCCGCCTGCAGAATGATAAACTCGGGCTGGGCAGCAGCAAGGAAGCTTTCTATTTCATTCCATGCGGTAAAGAAGTCTTCATTATGTACACGTGGCGGGGTGAGAGGCAGGTTTAACTTTGTTCCTTTTGCTTTTTCTTTACCTGTCTCAGATCTAAAGCCAGTGCCGGGATAAAGGTAGTTCCCATCCTCGTGGATATCAGCGATGAAAACTTCCGCATCGTTCTCATATTCATAGAAGACCCCATCACCATGGTGAGCATCGATATCGACATAGGCAATTCGCCTGATATTATGATTTCTGCGCAGCTCTTCGATGACTATGCCGATGTCATTGATTGCACAAAAGCCAGCTGCAGTATTGCGCCTGGCGTGGTGCAGGCCACCAATCGGGATGAAAGCTCTATTGTCCTTGCCGTCAAGTATTCGTCGTGCCCCGTCCAGTACGCATCCTGCAACGACGCAGGCGGACTCATAGATTCCGGGGAATGCAGGTGTGTCGCCACAGTCCAGGCTACCAGATCCTTCAGACGAGAGCCGGATTAATTTTTCGATGTATGATGGTGTATGAAAAAGTTCAAGTTCTTCTTTACTGGCACTAACAGGTGAAGCAACCTGCACTTTGTTGTTCAGGCCGGATTGACAGGCAGATTTCCAGAATACATCCAGTCGGTCAGGGCCAAAGGGATGGTCCTCGCCAAAGCCATAAGCGGCCAGAGCTTCACCATAGTAGACTGTGGTCATATCTATGTCCTTTTTTAAATTTTCACTTGAAAGCTAAGGTTTAACAGATAATGTCATGATTTATAGGAAGATTGTAATAGGCTGAGATATACTTCTTCGCGATTATGAAAAGTTTAGAGAACAAAACATCGCCGCGCATTTGGTTTAATTTCCTGATACAGGGAGTCCTCGGCCTGATACTGATGTCGGGCTCCATTTCAATTGCCTCTGCCTGGACATGTGTTTACGTGTCGTCCTATCACAAGGGATATGCCTGGTCCGATGCGGTGGAACGTGGCTTGCGCAGCGTATTGGATGGGAAATGTGACCTGATCCAGATCGATATGGATACCAAACGTAACAAAAGCGAACTGTATAAAATCCGCAAATCACGTGAAGTTGCGAAAGAAATCATGAAAATTAACCCGGATGTGCTAATCACTTCGGATGACAACGCGGCGAGATACCTGGTAGTTCCTTATTTTAAAGGTGGCAATCTACCAGTGATTTTTAGTGGTATAAACTGGACCGTCGAAGAATACGGATTTCCAGCAGATAATATTACCGGGATGGTTGAAGTGGCCCCGATCAGACCGATGCTGAAGTGGGCACAACGTTTGACAGGCCGAGGCTCGACAGGCTTCTATCTTGGATCAGACACCTTAACAGAAGCTAAGGATTTGAAGCATCTGATAAAAGTAGCTGACGATTTAAATATTAGCATTTCAAGTGCGCTGGTTAACGATAGAGAGGCATGGCAGTCTGCCTTTATGGAAGCGGAAGATGCAGATTTTATTATCCTCGGCAGTACAGCGGGCATTAATGACTGGGATGAAAAGGTAATACTGTCATTCGTCAAAGAAAACGCCAAAAAACTGATACTAACCAATCATGACTGGATGCTGCCTTTTTCTATGTTAGGTTTTGTCAAGTTACCGCAGGAACAGGGTGAATGGGCGGCTAAAACAGCCATTGCTATACATGAAGGCACACCGATACAGAGGATCCCTATAGTCGCCAACCGTAAGTGGGAGATATATGAGAACACCTTGCTGATGAAACTCGCGGGTGTGAAAAATTCAGCTATCCTGCGGGCCCGGTCAAAAAAATATATTCAGGGATTGTAGATGGTGGCAAATAAAAAAAACCTGCTAAAAAAACCAGGATTCCAGGGGCTGGTCTTTGCAGCGCTTGTCTTGTTTGGCGGTGCCATCGTCATGCTTGCTGACCAGCAGGCCGAAAGGAGAAAATTTCTCGAGTATTCAGACCTCGTCTACCAGGGTGTCGCACAGCGTCTGCTGACAGCTGAAGGAGTCATCACTGCATTGGTAACTTTTGAACAGGACAGCCAGGCAGATGGCAACGTTACTGAAGGCGTTCTACAAAACCTGGTTAATACATATCCCTACATTTATGCCATTGCAAAACTTGACTGGGTGCGCAGGCATGATCGCGATGGATATGAAAAAGTTATGCGTGAAAATGGCATGGCAGGGTTGTCTATTCGTGAATATGATAATCAGCAGGATACCTTTGTCCTGGCTAAAAGACGACCTTCCTACCTGGTGACCAGCGTGCTGATTCCGATGGAACCACAGACATCACAGCTGCTTGGGCTGGATCTTTATATCAGCAAGGAAGTGCAGGACGCTGTCCTGCTAGCAATGCAAGAAAATGCAGTCTCAATGATCAATGTTCCTGACTTCCTGACGACTAAACCGGGTCTGATCATGCTGAAGAATACCTACTACGGCCGCCTGAAACCGGAGACACTGATTGAAAGTAAACGCGAGATAAACGGTGCAGTGATGCTCTATATTGATCAGGAAAAAATGTTTTCATCATTTATAGAGCATTTTCCTGACTTTAATTTCAAATTGAGATTACTTGATATTGAATTGACGGGAAAGGAGATCGCTGAGTTTGCTGAAAGTCACGATCACAATAAGTTCTTTTTCCGACCGACAGCGACATTCGATGATCATCGCGTCTTCAGGGTGGCGAACCGTGACGTGATGCTGGAAGTTACCAGGGTGTACCGCCCTGGCTTGATGCAGATGCTAATTGCTTTAACTGTGATGTTCTTGATAGCTGTTGTGTTGAGGGTTTGGAGCATTTCTCGAAAGCATCAGCGGCTTGCAATCGCTAAACAGGAAGAATCATTTCAGGCATTGTTCAGTGAGCGTGAAAGGGCAGAGGTAACATTAAGCTCTATTACTGATGCCGTAATCACTACAGATGATCAGGACAAGGTTACTTTTCTTAATCCCGTGGCTGAGCGTTTCATGGGTATATCGAATGATAAGGCTTTTGGGCAGTCAATCAACGATGTCGTTCACCTTCTGGATGAACAAAGCGAGGAGGAAGTCACTAATCTACTGGAAACATGCGTATCGAGAGCGATTGAAAACGAAGGCATAATGTCTTCACATTTGCTTCAAATGCCAGGTGAAAAAAGTCCATTGTCAGTCGATATCTCCTGTTCAAAATTGAAAGATATACGCGACAAGGAAATGGGCTCTGTCATTATTATCCGTGACGTTACCCATGAAAGAGAACTGAAGAAGCAATTGACCTACCAGGCCAACCATGACTCACTGACCGGGCTGTATAACAGGGGTAAATTTGAAGAGGAGGTCAACAAGGCAATCCTCACCAGTGGTGATGACAGTCTTGGGCATGTATTGTGTTATATGGACCTTGACCAGTTCAAGATTGTAAATGACACCTGTGGCCACATTGCTGGTGATGCACTATTGAATCAACTGAGCACATTGCTGAAGAATCAGATACGGGAAAGTGATGTCCTGGCGCGCCTCGGTGGTGATGAGTTTGGCCTCTTGCTGCATAACTGCGATCTTGAAAATGCTGTCCCTATTGCTGATACATTGCGACTTGCTGTCAGGCAGTTCATTTTCCGCTGGGATGATCGTGCATTTGATATTCGTATGAGCATTGGCGTCGTTGCTATCTGTGACCCACAGAGTACGCACGCCGAATTAATGAGTGCCGCAGATGTCGCCTGTTACATAGCTAAAGAATCAGGTAGAGACTATGTGCACGCGTACAAGCCAGATGAAATTTCTGTTACTCAGCATCATGATCTTATGCAGTGGTCACAGAAGATACAGGATGCGTTACGTGAAGATAAGTTTTACCTGATGCTGCAAACCATGGCACCTTTAATGTCGGCACAAGCGGATATCCAGGTGCAGGAGTTCCTGCTACGTGTTCGCATGGACGACGGCAGCATTGTAACACCTGCCACTTTTATTCCTGCTGCCGAACGATACGGTTTAATGCGAGACGTGGATATGTGGGTGATAGAACACTGTTTTGAAATCATCCGAGACGTAGGCAAAGATACTGAGCCATCAATCACCTATATTTACAGCATCAACCTGTCCGGCCAGTCCGTCGGTGACCCGGAAATCAGTAATTTCATTATCAGCAAGATTGAAGAGTACGGGATTGATCCAAACCAGATTATGTTGGAGATCACTGAAACTGCAGCCATCACTAACTATCAGGCAGCGATGGATTTTATTAAACAACTTAGTGATATCGGTTGTCGGTTTGCACTGGATGATTTCGGTGCAGGATTAAGCTCGTTTGGTTATTTGAAAAAAATGAGTGTTGATTTTCTGAAGATAGATGGACAGTTTGTCAAAGGCATGGCTGAAGACCCGATTGATCGGATGATGGTCAATAACATCACGCATCTGGCATATGGCTTGGGACTTTTCGTAATTGCCGAGTCAGTTGAAGATGCAAGGCTGATGGAGATGCTACGTGATATCGGCGTACATTTTGCCCAGGGCTATCATGTTCAGCGACCGACCAATATAGAAGACTGGAGGCGGGAAAATATGTTGAAGACTATATTTATGCGGACAGTTCACTAATATAAATTATAAAAATACAAACCCTTCTTTTTGCTGGCCAATGGCCGGGTTGATTAACTTTGATAGTTGAACTCAGTCCCTGCTTTATCTAGCACGGCAGTTAAAATTCCTCCGGTGTATAGGCCCTTATGCTGAGTGCGTGTATTTCAGTGTTCATTGCATCGCCCAGGGCATCATAGATTGCCCTGTGACGTTGTACTGTACCCATGTCGTTGAATGCTTCGGCAACAATGATGACATCAAAGTGCCCGCCGCCGCTTTTTGCACCTTCATGCCCGGCGTGTTCGCTTGACCGATCAATAATATCTAGGCTTTCAGGGGCAAGGGCCGCGGTAAGTTTTTCGCGTATCATTTCAACTCTATTCATTGCGGGAAGACCTTCTTATAGGGTTTTACTGATACTGAAGTATAAACGCCGGCTTCCATGTAGGGGTCTTTCTCGGCCCACTGCTGAGCTGCTGAGAGTGATTCAAATTCAGCGATAATGATACTGCCGGTAAAGCCCGCGTCTCCCGGGTCATCAGAATCAATAGCAGGTAAAGGCCCTGCTGTGAGCAGCCTGCCTTCATCCTGCAATTGTGTTAGCCTTGCCAGGTGCTCAGGTCGTGCTGCTATGCGTTTTTCCAGACTGCCGGCAACATCAGTTCCTAATATGACGTAATACATATGTTCTCCGTTTTAACTGTGGATCCGGCATCATTACAGGAAAATTAAATGGATAATGTATCAAAAGAATGATGATGCAGGAATAGTGGTGAGGTATTGTCTCACCGTCCAACTATTCGGGCAATTCTGATATCAATTCCGCTATAATACGCCTTCAGATACCTATACATTAATTTAGTCTCACTCATCATGGCACAGTACTTCGAAATTCATCCCGATAATCCCCAGCAGCGTCTTATCAACCAGGCTGTGGAAATTATCAACAGGGGAGGTGTCATTGTATACCCGACGGATTCCAGCTATGCCCTGGGTTGCCTGCTCGGAGACAAGCAGGCATTAGACCGAATACGTGTTATCAGGCGTGTCGATGCCAGGCATAATTTCACCCTGGTCTGCAGGGATCTGTCAGAGCTGTCGATCTATGCCAAAGTCGAAAATAATGTTTATCGATTATTGAAGCATTTCACTCCCGGCGCCTACACCTTCATTCTCAAGGCGACAGGTGAGGTGCCGCGCCGCCTGCAAAACCCAAAACGCAAAACCATTGGCATCCGTGTGCCGGACAACAATATTTCCCTGGCTTTACTGGAACAGCTTGACCAGCCGCTGATGAGCAGTACGTTAATTCTTCCTGGTGATGGTCAACCCCTGAGTGATCCTTTAGATATACGCGACAAATTGGGAAACCAGGTTGATCTGATTATCGATGGCGGTTTCTGCGGCCTTGAGGCCACCACAGTGGTTGATATGGTGAGTGGGGCGCCAGAAGTCGTCAGGAAAGGAAAAGGTGATCCCGAGCCTTTTGAATAAAGAAGATCAGGGACAAAGGAGGAAAGAATAACCCGATCCAGATTTTAGACTTTCCTTTCCCTTTCCCCTTTCCGCCTTTTCCCTAGAACCTTTCCCCTGATTCATCAATTCCAGTTATAATCCTGCGATGCAAGAACTCTCACTGATTCAAAAAATCATAACCTGGGCCGTGCCTGTGTTATTCGCTATCACTGTGCACGAAGTGGCTCATGGCTGGGTGGCGCTGCGTTTCGGTGATAGCACGGCAAAGATGGCGGGACGTTTGACACTTAATCCTTTCAAGCATGTTGATCCTGTTGGAACTGTGATAGTCCCAGGCCTGTTGCTTGCAATGGGTGGTTTCCTGTTCGGCTGGGCGAAACCTGTTCCGGTAAATTTTGCCAACCTGGACCACCCCAAGCGAGACATGGTCTATGTCGCACTGGCTGGCCCCGGGGCAAATCTGATCATGGCTTTTATCTGGGGGCTGGTGGGGTATATCGCCCGCTTCATGCCAGACTATGCCGCTTTACCTCTGCTATTCATGTCGGTAGCAGGACTTTATATCAACACCATACTGATACTGGTTAACCTGATACCTGTTCCGCCACTGGATGGCGGGCGAGTGGCCGTCGGATTGCTGCCGCTTTCTCTGGCCAGGCCTTACAGCAAGCTGGAACCCTATGGGCTGTTTATCATGCTTGGCCTGCTGGCAACAGGCATGCTTGGCAAGATGCTTATATTACCTCTTTCTGCCTTTCTTTCTTTTATGGCATCATTGTTTTCTATCCCGGTTTTCGGGCTAGTGCAATACATAACCTGACACGGAGTTTAGATTGATAACTACTTCTGGCAGACCGGAACGTGTAGTTTCCGGCATGCGTCCAACCGGTCGCTTACATCTTGGTCATTACCATGGCGTATTGAAAAACTGGGTATCCCTTCAGCATGAGTATGAATGTTTCTTTTTTGTCGCTGACTGGCATGCGCTAACCACGCACTACGAAGAACCTTCTGTTATCTCCGATAATATTCAGGACATGGTGATCGACTGGTTGGCAGCAGGCATTGATCCCGGCAGCGCGACATTGTTTATCCAGTCACGAGTACCGGAGCATGCGGAGTTATACCTGCTATTGTCTATGTTTATGCCGTTGGGCAGGCTGGAACGGGTGCCAAGTTTCAAAGACCAGCAGGAAAAGCTGCGTGAGCGTGACCTGGCCACTTTGGGCTTTCTCGGATATCCCCTGTTACAGGCCGCAGATATACTTATCTACCGCGCCGGTTTAGTGCCTGTTGGTGAAGACCAGGTGCCTCATATTGAGCTGACCAGAGAAGTCGCGAGGCGATTCAACCACCTGTATGGCCGGGAACCGGGTTTTGAAGAAAAGTCTGAAGATGCGGTCAACAAGATGGGCAAAAAAGCAGCTAAAATGTATCGCACGTTGAGGACGGCCTATACCGAGCAGGGTGATCACGAGGCCCTGGCTCGTGCCCGTGCTCTACTTGATGAGCAAAAAAACCTGACTCTAGGTGACAAAGAGCGGCTATTCGGTTATCTGGAAGGCGGTGGACGGGTGATTCTTGTTGAACCCGAGGCAATGCTGACCAATGCATCCAAAGTTCCCGGTCTTGATGGCCAGAAGATGTCAAAATCCTACAATAACACTATCAAGCTGCGCGATGATCCGGAAAGACTGGAAAAGACGATACGTTCGATGCCAACCGACCCGGCACGTGTCCGTCGAACTGACCCCGGAGAACCGAGTAAATGCCCTGTCTGGCAGTTCCACCTGATCTACTCCAGTGATGAAGTTCGCAGCTGGGTTGAAGAAGGCTGTACTACCGCCGGGATTGGCTGTTTAGATTGCAAAGAGCCGTTGATTGAGGCACTGCTGAAAGAGCAAAACACCCTGAGAGAGCGTGCACAACCCTATGTCAATGATCCCAGCCTGGTAAGAAATATTATTTCCGATGGTTGCGAACGTGCCCGGGAAGTATCGGAAGAAACGATGCGTGAGGTGCGTGAAAACATGGGACTGGACTGGAGCTGATGACAGAAGAAATTATCCAGCAAGAAATGCCTTTCGCCATGGTGCGTGGCGAAGTGGTTACAACGCCGCCAAAGGATCTCTATATTCCGCCGGAGGCGATGGAAGTATTTCTCGATACCTTCGAAGGACCGCTGGACCTGTTGCTGTACCTGATCCGGAAACAGAACCTGGACATTCTCGATATACCTGTGGCTGAAATTACGCGCCAGTACATGGGATATATAGACTTGATGCAGATGATGAATCTGGATCTCGCCGCCGAATACATGGTGATGGCAGCGATGCTGGCAGAAATTAAATCGCGCATGTTACTGCCACGTCCTGAGTCAGAAGATGAAGACGAGGAAGACCCCCGTGCAATGCTGGTCAGGCGTTTACAGGAGTATGAACGTTACCGTCAGGCAGCACTGGATATAGAAAAGCTTCCTCGCCTGGGTCGGGATCTCTACCTGGCCAATCCTGCACGCGATCACATCAAGCCAAAGCGGATTGATCCCCATGTGGAAATACACGACCTGCTAATGGCTTTTGCCGAAGTAGTTAAGCGGGCAGATGAGAAGAAGAGTTTTAATATTAACCGTGAAGTTCTATCAATCAGAGAGAGAATGGGTATGGTTCTTGATCGTGTCAACAATAAAGAGTTCATTGTTTTTGAAGCACTATTTGATGTCGAAGAAGGCAAGATGGGCATGGTAGTTACCTTCATGGCGATCCTCGAGTTGCTGAAAGAACGCCTCCTGCTGGTAGTACAAAATGAGCAGTTTGCACCAATACATGTAAGAGCGGCAGCGTGATTGATGGAAATGGATAAGGGTATGAACGATAAGCTTGAAGCAGCACTTGTAAATAAGAGTGAACCAGACGAACTCAAGAATATTATAGAAGCGGCAATCATGGTCAGCGAAGAACCGATTACGGTGGACCGCTTAATAGGTATGTTTACTGATGAAACTAAACCAGAGCGCTCAACAGTTAATGACTTGTTGATGGAACTGGAACAGGAGTATGCAAATCGTGGTTTTGAACTTAAGCGCATAGAGAAAGGCTACCGCCTGCAGACACGTGAAGAATATTCTCCATGGCTTGCACGCCTGACAGCCGGCAGACCACCACGCTACTCACGTGCCTTGCTGGAAACACTGGCCATCATCGCCTACCGGCAGCCTGTGACTCGAGGTGAAATTGAAGAAATCCGTGGTGTTGCAGTCAGTACGGAGATTATTCGCACGCTTGTCGATCGTGAATGGATTCGCCAGGTCGGCGTGCGTGATGTGCCAGGTAAACCAGCACTATTTGCGACCACAAGAGCATTTCTTGAGTATTTTAACCTTGAAGGATTGACCCAGTTACCATCGTTGCAGGATATCCGTGATCTGGACACCATTGCCGATGAACTCAACATGAAGTTGCCGCTTGAGAACCGGCAAGAGAATCCTGACAGCGATGAGTATGCTGAAGTTAGTCCACAAGCTGATTTTATTGATAATGCAGACGGCGCTGACATAGCGTCAGTAAGTGATTTGACATCTTCTTCTGAACAGGAGGAAGAGGAACTGAACGTCGAAGAAACAACAGCAGAAGAAATAACACCAGAGGAAGATTCTCCATCTGCTGGGCAATCCACTGTAGCCAGTGAAGGCGAGCAGGACACTGATGAGGAAAAACCCGGATCCTCATGAAGCCTGAACGTATCCAGAAAGTCATGGCCCAGGCCGGTGTAGGTTCGCGCAGGCAAATAGAGGCATGGATCAAGGAAGGGCGAATTACAGTTGATGGAAAACCTGCCGAGATCGGCCAGCTGATCACACGTGAACAGCGCTTCACACTTAATGGCAAACCTCTGCGTTTAAGGCAAAAGGCGCTTACCAGGGTCCTCATATTAAACAAGCCTGAAGGAACGATCTGTTCCAGGAATGATCCTGAGCATGACAAGACTGTATTTGAGTTATTACCACGCGCGAAGCATGACCGCTGGGTGCTGGTAGGCAGGCTGGATGTCAATACCTCAGGCCTGTTGCTGGTAACCAATAATGGTGAACTGGCCAATCGCCTGATGCATCCTTCTTCAGAAATTGAACGCGAATATGCGGTACGTGTATTAGGAGAGGCGACACCTGAGCAATTACAACAGCTGCTTGATGGTATTGAGCTTGAGGATGGTCCAGCCGCCTTTCTCAGTATCAGTGAAGGCGAAGGATCAGGCAGTAACCGCTGGTACCATGTTGTCTTGAAAGAAGGCAGAAACAGGGAAGTGCGACGCCTGTGGGACGCCGTTGGACTGAAAGTAAGCCG
>Ga0316192_10000951_pt1 | contig 21327 bp, 11 predicted proteins | sample MerIslwburrow_MG_FD_204931 | JGI IMG/M metagenome (GOLD analysis project Ga0316192, IMG submission 204931) | Coastal sediment microbial communities from Maine, United States - Merrow Island worm burrow | ecosystem: Environmental > Aquatic > Marine > Coastal > Sediment | place: USA: Maine...
AGGCTGGAGCCAAGAGCTGGTGCGTGAACGGGTTGAACCGCTACGGGCATCGTCAGTGCTGTTATATGACCCCCAGCAGGATGAGGTGGTACTCATTGAGCAGTTTCGTATTGGCGCATTGGAATCGAATGATCATCCTTGGCTACTGGAAATTATAGGTGGACATATCGGGACAGGAGAGGCACCAGAAGAAGTAGCGCGAAGAGAGTCATTGGAGGAAGCGGGATGTGAGGCGCTGGATCTGGTATTTATTTGCGAGTTTCTAGTGACCCCCGGAACCTCTGGTGAGCGCAATTATCTTTACTGTGCCAGAGTAGATGCTAGTCAAGCTGGTGGTATTCACGGCATTGAGGATGAAGGGGAAGATATTCGTGTTGAGAAGATGAAGTTTGCAGATGCCATGGCTGAAATCTACGGCGGGCGTATCAACTCAACCACGGGGATCATGGCTATGCAATGGTTGGCATTAAATCGAGAGCAGCTACAGCAGAAATGGAAATGATGTTAACTTATATGGCCTGCATGTGTGGCTTTGCAGTATAGAAATAATGAGACAAACCATATAGGAAATGTGCATCAATAGGAAATGTTACCAATGTACCTGTGCAGGGAAAAACAAAATACCAACGGTTTAAATAATATTATGATTATCAAAAAAATAAGCGCCCCACTTTATTTTGTGTCATTGCTTTTTATGCTGTTTGTAGCTGGCTGCGCAAGTAATCCTACAAACATGCAAAAAGTCCAACCAGGTAAAGTTGCTACAACACCAGAGAAAGGTAAAGCAATGGTTGTATTTATGCGGTCATCAGGTTTTGGTGGAAGCATCCTCTCAAACATATTTGAAATTAAAAATAAAAAGCCAATATTACTTGGAAGCGTCAAAGCAAAAGAAAAAATAACTTATCAGGTAGAACCAGGAAAGCATCTGTTTATGGTTACGGGTAAAAATGCAGATTTTATATCAGCAGAATTGAAAGAAAATAAGACATATTATGTGCGTGTTACCCCAAAAATGGGGAGGTGGATAGCACATTTTTCCCTTTATCCCATGCCTATCAACCAGATCTACTCTTCTCACTTTAAGGAGCAACTGGAAAGCTGCGAATGGGTAGAAAAAACACCTGCTGCTGCTCATTGGGCAAATAGCAATATGGCGAGTATCCAATCACAATACAGGGAGTATTATCCAAAATGGATCAGAAAAAACTTGATAGAACGCCCTGAGTTATTAGCACGGGATGGGAAATAGTGGGATAATTCGCTTCCTCTCTAAACGAACCATGCTGCAATATAAAGCAGAATTGATTTTATGGTAGTAATCACTATGTGTAAGAAAAACCAAAGTCTCCACATTCTTTTTAGTTTGCTATTTGCTGGACTATTATTATCAGCGACTATTGCTAATGCAGGGCCACCATCTTCTGTTCCCTATGTTCCTTGGATTGTCTCTTCACCTTTTGAACCAGAAGCTTGGTTTTATAAAGAGTGCAAAAGTTGTCATTATGATTATGAAAACTTAGACCCTTTAACAACATCAAACCCTAATAAACATCATGTGCTGATTGGCACCAAGATAAAAACAATGGAAGACTGGGAGACAGCAGGCGAGTGGCCTTATCAAACAGCCCCCAACCATAATACAGATGCCGATGGCTTTTATGATTGCTTAACCTGTCATCTTAATTCCAAGAATGAAGAAGGTCGATTAGTACCAGCAGAAAGAAACTGTTTGAACTGTCATGTTCTGACCACAGTCGCAAATAATGTTCCTGGAAATCGTCACCATGCTACTGAGACTGCAGTGACTGGGCAGTGTGTGGTTTGCCATTGCAGAATGCCAGAACCTCACGTTCAAATAATGCAAGGAGGGCCTCTCAGCCCATGTAGCCTTTATCTATCAGGCCAATCAAATTAAGATTTTTGAAAACAATGATTGTAATTCAGCGGCGTGAATTGCCTGGCTCGCGTTAGGTAATTCACTGCTCTGCTGATGAAGCATGAGAGGTTTGTTGCTTCGGTGTGCAGATAAGATAATGATCTTCTTTTGCCTCAATTAGTTCTATAAGAAAGCCATTTTGATGGTTTTGTGAATGGTGCTGTTAAGCTTATTTAAGAGAAGGAGAACAGTGAATTTTGGTAAATGTTTGGCATAGATCAGTTCCAGGCAAGCTTCAATGTGATCTTGTGAAATGTGGCACCTGAGTGATTCGCTCTCTCCCGCTACCAGTCATGGAGAGAGAAACGAAGGCTGGTAGTCCGAGGCGTAGGCCTCTCGCAGCATACCCGCCGTGCCTTGCGCCAGAGGGGATGCAGCGCGCCGTCTAGCCATTGCGGAGCGGTGCGCTCGCAGGGCGGCTGATGTCCCGTTTTGCATACTGAGCATCACGACTCGCTTGTTTGGGTAGAGTGATGTAATACCCTCAACTGGCCATGTCAGACGCTGGGTATGTCTACGGTTGTTGTAGTTTTCTTCCCGCAGTCAGTCATGTGGAGCCTACGGCAACCCTACAGGCGTATCTCATCTATCCGATGTTATTTGCATCTGAGGCTATCTACATGCTCGTAATGTAGACATTATCAAAATGGGCACCAGAGTCACGCAGTGCTGCATCTGCTAGCAACGTTCCGGTTGATGGGACAGTACTGGTATAAAAAACTGCGCCATTGCGCTTATAGACGACGTTGCTGCCACTGCGCTCAACCCGCAGGACATCAGTGCTCTGGTAAGTTCCGAAGCGCCCTCTATGGGTGCCGTTCTCATATACGCTCAGTGTGCCATCAGTGCGCAGATAGATGGCGTAACCAATAGTGTCATAAGAGGCGGAGGCATTGCTGTTGGATAGCCCCAGCATACGGTAGGTATCCGTACTCACTGCGGTGAATTCGACTGCACCATTCCCTGAAATGGTTTGCACTGAGGCAGCACCACTGTTCCAGCCGGTGGCGCTTGTTTTAATCAAAGCATCGTCCTCAACGGTGACACCGACCCGATCTGTCCAGGCAATGGGGATGCCGCTCACAGTAGGCTTTGATTCTATGTCACGTTGATACTCTTCCAGGTTGGAGATACCGTTTCCGTCCAGATCCTGAATGGCATCATTGCTATTCAGATAATTAAGGCCGTTAGCAGTCTCCCAGTCATCCGGGATGCCATCACCGTCTGTGTCCGAAGCAACAGCGGGCACGCCAATAATACGGGCATTATCGAAATGAGCAGCAGAGTCACGCAATGCTGCATCCACCAGCAATGCACCTGTCGCTGGAATAGTGCTGGTATAAAAGATTGTGCCATCGCGCCTATAGACTACGGTGCTGCCTTTGCGTTCAATCCGCAGGATATCAGTATCCTGGTAAGTCCCGAAGCGCCCTCTATGTGTGCCGTTCTCATATATGCTCAGTGTGCCATCAGTGCGTAGATAGATGGCGTAACCAATGGTGTCATAAGAGGCGGAGGCATTGCTGTTGGATAGCCCCAGCATGCGGTAGGTATCTGTACTCACTGCGGCGAATTCAACGGCCCCATCTCCCGGAATGGTCTGTACTGAGGCAGCACCACTGTTCCAGCCGGTAGTGCCTGTCTTAATCAAGTTAGTATTCTCAACAGTGACATCGACTCGATCTGTCCAGGCAATGGGGGCGCCGCCCACAGCAGATCCTATATCGTACTGGTACATTTCCAGGTTGGAGATGCCATCTCTATCCAGATCCTGGGCGGCATCACTACTGTCCAGATGATCGAGGCCATTGGCTTTTTCCCAGTCATCCGGGATGCCATCACCGTCTGTATCCGAAGCAGCAGCAGGCACACCAATAATACGGGCATCGTTAAAACGAGCGGCAGCATCACGCAATGCGGCATCTGCTAGCAATGTCCCTACTGATGGGATTACGCTGGTATAGAATATTTCCCCATTACGTTTGTAAACCACCGTGCTGCCAATGCGCTCAACCCGCAGGACATCAGTACCCTGGTAAGTTCCGAAGCGCCCTCTATTTGTGCCGTTCTCATATACGCTCAGTGTGCCATCAGTGCGCAGATAGATGGCGTAACCAATAGTGTCATAAGAGGCGGAGGCATTACTGTTGGATAGCCCCAGCATGCGGTAGGTATCCGTACTCACTGCAGCGAATTCGACGGCCCCATCTCCTGGGATGGTGCGCACTGAGGCGGCACCACTGTTCCAGCCGGTAGTGCCTGTTTTAATCAATGTGGCATTCTCAACGGTAACACCGACCCGATCTATCCAGGCAATGGGGATGCCGCCCACACTAGGCCTTGGTTCTATGTCACGTTGATACTCTTCCAGATTGGAGATGCCATTTCCGTCCAGATCCTGAATGGCATCACTGCTGTTTAGATAATCAAGGCCGTTAATGGTTTCCCAGTCATCCGGGATGCCATCACCGTCGGTATCCGAAGCAACAGCGGGTACGCCAATAATACGGGCATCGTTGAAACGAGCAGCAGAGTCACGCAATGCGGCATCTGCTAGCAACGCCCCAGTTGATGGAACAGCGCTGGTATAAAAGATAGCCTCATTGCGCTTATAGACTACGGTGCTGCCAATGCGCTCAACCCGCAGGACATCAGTGTTCTGGTAAGTCCCGAAACGCCCTCTATGTGTGCCGTTCTCATATACACTCAGCGTACCGTCAGTGCGCAGATAGATGGCGTAACCAATGGTGTCATAAGAGGCGGAGGCATTACTGTTGGATAGCCCCAGCATACGGTAGGTATCCGTACTCACTGCGGCGAATTCAACGGCCCCATCTCCCGGAATGGTCTGTACTGAGACAGCACCACTGTTCCAGCCGGTGGCGCTTGTTTTAATCAACGAATCGTTCTCAACGGTAACACCGACCCGATCTGTCCAGGCAATGGGGATGCCGCTCACAGTAGGTTTTGGTTCTATGTCACGTTGATACTCTTCCAGGTTGGAGGTATCGTTTCCGTCCAGATCCTGAATGGCATCACTGCTATTCAGATAATCAAGGCCGTTAGCGGTCTCCCAGTCATCCGGAATGCCATCACCGTCTGTGTCCGAAGCAACAGCGGGTACACCAATAATACGGGCATCGGCGAAACGAGCAGCAGAGTCACGCAATGCGGCATCTGCTAGCAACGCCCCAGTTGATGGAACAGCGCTTGTATAAAAGATTGCGCCATTGCGCTTATAGACTACGGTGCTGCCAATGCGTTCAACCCGCAAGACATCATCACCCTGGTAAGTCCCGAAGCGCCCTCTATGCATGCCGTTCTCATATACACTCAGTGTACCATCAGTGCGCAGATAGATGGCGTAACCAATGGTGTCATAAGAGGCGGAGGCGTTGCTATTGGATAGCCCCAGCATGCGATAGGCATCTGTCGTCACTGCACTAAACTCTATGGCTCCATCCCCCGGGATGGTGCGCACTGAGGCAGCACCACTGTTCCAGCCGGTAGCGCCTGTCTTAATCAAGGTGCCGTCCTCAACTGTGACGCCTACCCGATCTGTCCAGGCAATGCTTGAAGTGCTAAAAATTGATGCAGCAGTTAATGCACTAACATCAATAAGCCCTTCACTTGCGAGTGTAGCCATAACAGGGCCAAGGTGTTTTGCAGTCCAAATGGTTTCGACTTGTGATAGATCAATGGGAGTTCCTTGAATCGTTCCTGTAAATCTGATGGACAACTCAATCTTTATTGCCTGGAAGGTATCCAAAGGTACGGTAACACTTTCAGTCGCTAGGACTCGTGCTGTTGCAGTGTAACTTAGCGTAAATGTCCCATATTCAGCAAAGTAAAATGTTGCAGTGCCACTGCTGGGTATAGTGTCCCCAATGTTTATTTTTGAATGGGTGTGTTTTATAGGAGGGTTGTATGTTGCACTATCACTAGCATCTGCCTCTTTGTGAAGCCTCAAGCCATTAGCGTCGTTCGAGTAATATGTTAGATCTCCATATGAATTACGAAGCTGTTTTGTAGCTAAGCCATTTACGTTAGCTGTACCGCTAAGAACGGTCAGTGTGTTGTGTGTTGAACCATTATTGAGGTAGGTCCAACTATTTCCTGTTTGTAGTGGGAAATAGTCCACTGTATGCATTTCTTCATCAATATCTCGGCAACCATCCCCATTTTTATCGGTTGCGCTATTGGAAGTCCAGTTGATTGCGCCTGCTGGGCAGGTATCGGCAATGTCAGAAATGCCATCGTTATCATCATCTGTATCAGCAGTATTGCCGATTCCGTCGTTATCGGTATCTGTGGATTCGCTAGCATCTAATGGAAAAACGTCATCACTATCTAGTACACCATCGTTGTCATCATCTAAATCTTCATCGCTGTCGCGGCAGCCATCATTGTCGTTATCACTTGAGTTATCTGAGATCCAATTGGTTACACTGCCTAAGCAAGCATCAATAGCATCGTTAATGCTGTCGTTGTCGCTATCCGTATAATTGTTATAAAGAAGCACGAGTCCTTGATGGTAGTCAGCAATAGCGATGTCATTTGCGCCATCACCATTGATGTCGCCCACAGCCAATCCATAAGGTTGGTAAGGGACAGCGTATCGCTCATAGGGTAAAAGCGCACCAGTACTGTTTTGCAGAAAGACTCCCACGGAATGCCAGCCACCATGAACAACGATTACGTCATTTCTACCGTCAAGATTTATATCTGCTATCTCAATGGATCCCGGAAGATCATACGCAGGGTAAGCGACAGGGGTGTCAAGCGTATTGAGCTTGTTCTGCAATAAAACCGTGATCTTGGAGCGTGGACTATTCCCATCAATACTAGCCACAATATCCTGCAATGAATCATTGCTAATATCGCCTATAGCTATTCCCTGAGGGCTAATGGAAGGCTCTCCAAGAGCAGGCTCTTGATCATAATGGAGAGGCAAGCTAAATGCGCCATTCTGTTCTTGAGTTAATACGCTTATGGTGCCGGTATATCCGAGATCCTTTCCCCCAATTACAATATCATCCAGGCCGTCATTATTTACATCTCCCACATCCAGGTCACCAGAGCCAGAACGATTAATCGGATAACTAGTAGGAATGTTTAGGGCGCCCTCATTATTTTGGAGAAATATAGAGAGGTTAATAGGGCCTGTACCCCACTCAATGGTCGCCACATCAAGGCGTCCATCGTTGTTGAAGTCACCGATCCTTACTTTGAATACATTATGAGTGTGTGGATAGGTAACCATCGGCTCTAGGCCACCACTTACGTTCTGAATAAAAACACCGACAGCGTTATTTGCTGTTACTACCACATCGGCTCTACCATCATTATTTACATCACCAATGTCGACAGATTTCCCATTGCCAGCTGAATATCTTGTCGGCTCCCCCAGTTCACCATTAGAGTCTTGCGAGAAGACAAATATTGAATAATCGTTCGGTGGATCGAAATAGTAGGATGTAGATAATACGACGTCGTTACGTCCATCATTATTTAGATCACCAATGGCTACTGCCTCTGAGTGTGAGCCGACTGGAATCGCTTGATATGGAAGGAAAAGACCAGAATTATTGTCTGCATAAGTGTTACTATCTATAAAGTAATCTTGTGAACTAAAAGATGCATTTACAGCTTGTATATTAATAAACGTTAGGCATAAAACCAGCAACAGCCATGAAAGAGTGCTCTTTTTCCTTTTTTGATCAATCATTTTTTCCAACCCATTTTTCTTCTAAATGCACATTACAAGCCAAATAGAAACTGTTTTCCCGGTGTTGCTGGCACTTAAGGAGTATATTGATTTTTGTGAAAGGATTGGTAAGAAAGGAATGCAGCAGTTGAGTCCGATACGGCATTCCAAGCTGGCCAGCATAACGTTAGTGCTTCTGGCCTGGAGAGATACCTAACAGTTCCTCTGTAATCAATCCTGACAACTGAATCGTTTCAGGGCCGCATTTTACTGTAGAGCATTGTATTCCTCAAGGTGAGTAGGTGATTTTCAGATTATTCTGAGTAAATAATGGTTCTCGTTTGCCTATGCTACACGCCACGAGGGTGAAGTGAGGGCGCGCAGTTCCCAGTAGGCGCAGGCAATATGTATGTGCATCTGACGTATCGGCCAGTTGTTTGTTGTAGTGCTGTGTAGCCCGCACCGCGTTTGCGATAGTGTGGCAGCGGTACAAACTCAGGATGCCTGAGGCAGCAATAGGTTATTGTGGCAAGTGAGGGCAAAGGGGGCTTTGATGTCTCATTTCGTATCCTGAGTGTCATGACTTGCTATCAAAATAAACCAAATTGACTATTGCACACATAATGCTGCTAAAACCCAAAAAATAGCAATCTGAACGAGTTAAAATAGCAAGCCTAATCAGTTAATATAGAAATGGCTAAACCAAATTCTAAAGATACTAGCTAGCGTCGCAGTGTACTTATCATGATTTACCATAGTGGATCTGAATCTAGTATGTTCGAACAGACTATTGGAAGGCTGTGTAAATGCTTAGTATGTTGTCATTCTAACGAAGTTTGGTTAATTAATGCTCCACACTTCCTTAAAAGCAGGTAACGCTAGCTTTTCCAAGAGCAGTGCTAGATTGGATCTGAACTAATACAAATAAATACTATGCAAAACCCTGTCAGGACTGTCCCTTATAAGCCATATATTGATGGACTGCGCGCAATGGCCGTCATTCTCGTGGTTGTTTATCATGCGAGTGTATTCAATTTTAATGGCGGTTTTCTTGGTGTTGATGTTTTTTTTGTTATTAGCGGATATTTGATTAACTTAATTTTACTCACCAAGCTAAGCGAAGAGAAATTTGATTTTCAGACATACTTAATTCATCGAATAAAGCGTATAGCTCCCGCGCTATTAGTAACTCTAATTTGTACTTTACCAATTGCATATCATTTAATGCCACCAAGGGACTTAGAAAAGTTCTCCATTGCGGCAATTTCCTCTGCCCTGTTTGCATCAAATTATATTTTTGCTGAGACTGCTGGTTATTTTGGTGGCCCTAGTGAGCTTAATCCATTGATTCATACTTGGAGTTTGAGTGTTGAATTTCAGCTCTATCTGATTTTTGGACTAGCGGCATTAATGTTTCGCAGAGCTGAATGGCACTTCCGTTTTACGCTTATTGTGTTTGTGCTTTCCCTCTGCTATTTCCTTTTAAATAGAACTGAGCCAAGTTATTTCTCAACATTGTCCCGCATGTGGGAATTTGCACTTGGTGGATTGGTAGCTTATTTTGAGCTTAGACGTCCCGCTCGAGGGATGGGGTTTTTGGCTGTGCTCGCTATTGGTGGCATTGGGTACTCGGCGGCCTTCTCGGCTAGTGAAATGACGGTCGCTTCTGCTATGTATACGCTACTAGTATGCTTTTCAAGTGCGATTTTTATCCGCTATGCAGCAGTCAATAATGTAATTAGGAAACTGTTCTCATTGCCTCCTATTGTGCTCATCGGTACCATTTCATACTCGATTTATTTGATCCATCAGCCGATATTTGTATTTGCTAGAATGGCAAGTATTTCAAGCTTAAGTATTATTGATGTTGCAATATCAGTGAGTAGCGTGTTAATTCTTGCGTATTTGTCCTACTCGTTTGTTGAACGACCATTTATTCAGCGTGACCGATTTGCATACACTAATTGGTCGGTAGCTGCTATCTCAGTAATATTATTTATTGGGATATTTGCGTGGCAAGCAGATAAACACAATGGCTTCTATAATAGATATTCTGGGGATATTAACAGTATTGCATTAGCAGATAGAGAAAAGAGTCATTTGCTAATTAAATGCGGACCTCCACCTTCAGAAGAACTTATAAAAATGTTTGAATTTACAGATGCCAATCTCTGTCATATTGGAGATTCTTCAGTAGAAACGACCACGGTTATATGGGGTGATAGCCATGCCAGAATGTATGGTTTAAGTTTGGATCGAATGCTGAAAGAACATCAGCTGTCTGGGCTGATTATTGCACATGGTGGATGCCCTCCAATTCTTAGTGTGGGTAGAAGCAGTAGTATTAATGATAGATGTGCTACTTTTAATAAATTAACTATGAATTATTTAATTGAGCACAAAAATATTACTCATATTGTTGTAGGCGGACGTTTGGCGCTGTACTTACATGGACGTTATGACAATGGGGAAGGCGGTGCTGAATATGGTCATAGAATGGATGTGTATCCTATTGACGAAGAAGACCTCAATGAGGAGCGAGTTGATGCAGTGCTAGAGAGGCTTAAGTTAACAATTGATTTGTTATTATCCGCAAATAAAAAGATAGTATTGCTATACCCTGCTCCAGAGGTAGGATATATCGTGCCAACAACGTTGATGAAGGTTATCTGGCGAGGTGGTGATTTAACACATAGTTATACAAAATATCAGGAGCGCCAGAGCAAAATTATTTCTGTACTTGATAGCATGCAGGGAGGCAATGTGTTCAAAATCAGGCCTGATCAAGAATTCTGTGACAAGAAAACAAAAAGATGTATCGTCCATGATCAAGATCATGTTTTTTATTATGATGATAACCATCTAAGTGTAACAGGAACAGAGCGTGTACTGCGGTCACGATATTCAGCATTACTCTTATTTCTGGGTATAGAGGAGTCAAAACCCCTGTAAAAATAATTCACTAAAGAATTTTGGGTTTGGTACACTTAAGTTAAGGAAACTCTGAATAAGCCCCCTGAATTTGAGATAATGCCATAAAGATAATAAGTAGGCACAAATATCACGCGAGTCGTGATGCTCAGTATGCAAAACGGCCTACGCCTACTGCGGACTACCAGCCTTCGTTTCTCTCTCCATGGCTGGTAGCGGATGCTAAATCTATTTAAAGATATAAAATAAACTAACCCCTAATAATCTATATTAGTAGATTAGGTTAAACGAATGCTAATTAGAGAATAAATATATGGATTGACGAATACAAATCTGATCAACATTTGCAAATAATTAACTGTAGTACATCACATTTATTTCGTGATTTTTTTAACGCCAGCTTGCATATCTTTCGGGCTGATTGAGTAGTTCCTATAATTTTCTGGCTCTTTACAACCGGACAGTGGAGGCATTACATCCCCACCGGAGAGCATCTTTATCAGGTCATCTGTTTTTACACCCGCGACATCTTCAAAGGTAAGTGTCACCCTTATAGAAAAACTTACCGACGTAAGCACAATCCACTACAGGCATTAACTTACCTGCTGGTCAAACTCATCATATTTCCCGCCATTTGGATATCTGGAATAGCCTATCTACTCATCAGCTTTGGACTGATAGAACTTAACGGAGGAATCGGGCTGGGCTTTATTGCACTGGTTCATACCATGGCTGCAATAGCCATTGTGGTATTTGTCATTGCCCATGTCTATCTGCTCACAGTTGTAGGCTCCTTTGTCAATCATGTCAAACCCATGATTACAGGCTACGATGAAGTGGAGTTATCCGATGAGAAGTTGGCTTATCTACAGGCTGATGAGCCAAGGGTGCTGAAAGATAGTACATAGTAGGAGGCGATGATTTTAACGCCAGCAACTCATTATTCCATGCTTAGGTAAAGTTAAGTTATAAAAACATATCTACCTAAATAGAGTTTATGAGCGTGTAAATGCTTAAGTAGAATCACAAATTGAGTGTAGCAATCGAGCCGCAGGATCTTCAGCACCATTACTTTAAATGCGTCCCTCTACTGCTTTGGCTCATCCGGGCTGTTACGGCCTTTTGACTTGCGATACTTTATTGCAAGCAGCCCCACAATCAGCCCCATAGCTATTAATAGAAAAAGTGAAACAGCGATAAAGGGTGCAGCTTCCATATGTTGGCCTCTACTCTTAGAAAAATGCTTACTCTTCTCTGATCCAAAGTATAGTCTGTTTTATCTCTGGATCGCATTTTCGATCCTTGTGTTTGGTTGAGCTGGGTACAGAAACAATACTGGCATCCACTATCGCACCTTCACTGAGAATCAGACCATGACTGGATAGATATTGCTTTGCTAATTGAAATAGCTTTTTTATCAATTCATGCGCCCCTAAAAAGTAGCGAAAGCGGAAACTCGTACTTTCATCGGGAACCGTATTCAGTGTGACCTTTGCAAATAGTTAAGATTCATTACTTACTTGCACAACTCGCTTTATTTGATAGCCGATCAAATGCTGGTTTAGCAAGTATGTTTCCCTCATCTGCAGATTCTTTGTACCACTTCAACGCTTGTTCACAGTCTCTCAATTCTGTAATACCTGCCGCATATTCGAATGATGCACCAAGGAAGAATTTGGCTTGAGAACCCCCAGTATTTACTGCCTTTTCAAAATTTCTTCGTGCGCGATTCACGTTCTTAGTTGCAAGATTAATTTCATGAGATTTTTTCTGAGTTATTGCCTGCCTGTAATACACAACGCCAAGATTTGAATATGCTAACGCAAAATTGCCATCCAACTTAATAGCGGTATTATAATTATCCATAGCATCTTCATATTGTTTATCTTTCAAATCCAAGTTGCCGATAATTAGGTAGGCCCACTTTTTTTCCGAGTGTGAATTCTTAATCATATCTTCAGAAATTCGCTTGGCTTCCTCAAGCTTACCATCGTAAAAGTAGTTTCGAGCTAAAATATACGGAAAAACGACTTTCGTAAGTTCGAAGCCAGCCTTAACAATTAACTCTTCTATTTTCATATCTTCAGATAGGGTAATTATTTCATCTCCTGATGTTAACCCTAGTACTCTTATCCGCATCTTATATTGTTGGTTACCTACTTCAATAATTTCACCTTGGATGTTGAGATCCTTAATGCTGAAAGAATCCTTTATGAAGTCAACAATTGAACGCACAGTAAATCGTGTACCAGGCAACACTACCGGGTCACCATTTATAAGTGGAGCATCTATTTCCATAGTGTCGACGGGATCTTCCATGTTTGCATGTAAATTAGAGTTATTTGTGGGCTTATTTGACTTAGCGAAAGCCAGTGGCTTATTAATTATTCGGTATACTTCATCCCTAAGCTGAAGAGCGACAACCTCTTTGGTGTAGCCATGCTTTGATAAAGATGGAGGAACATTGACTATTTGTAAAATGGTTCGATTTTCACCTATCTTGCTAAAAATCGCATAGAGCACTATGATAATAACACTCCAGAATATGAGTGTTTTAGAAACAGAGTAAAGCGTGTTTGCAATATTTAGAAATCTCGACAAAACGGGCATCTGCCAACTTCTTCTATCGGAGGCATTTGCGCGTCTTTCAACTCTTACATTATCAGCATTTCTCATGTTAGCAATAATCCCTTTGTAGTTCTTTAGAGAACAGAGTCGCCTGACGCCCCCTTCAATCTTGGGTTGCACATAAAACTTTGGATAAGACAGATGACTGAAGGTCTACCCCCTTTAGTCATCTGTAGGCTCAAACTACCACAATAGCACTTGCAGAAGTATCTAATGTTTTGATATATGTTTGGTCATTATCACTGTAATTGATGGCCTTGACTCATAACCACCGACTAAATCGATTGTCTTTTTGGTACCGGTTTATCTGACACATATGCATTTCAGTTATCTATTTCAGGTATGCAATGGAAATCGGCACCGGCGTAGTTTTGTTTCGCTACGAGTACTCTCTAAAGTAAAAAATAAAGATATTCTCGGTATTGATCATCTTTAAAAAAATCTAAATGGCCAGATTTACTGAGTAAGAGCGCCTTACTTCACAAAGGGAGGCATGATGCATGAAAACTTAGAAATGGAGTAAAAACCCCTTATGTTAACCCAACCCCATTCTTGTGCTTTACATAAACACATTTAAAAAACACTTACTCCAAGCACACTTTTATACTCAGCTCTAAATTTCACTCGCTGCTGGCAGATCGGCAAGTGCACTATTGGGCATCCAGGAGGTTATATTTCGAATTAGCAGCTTACTGGGTATTTTTTTCTTTAGCACTAGACCATATGAGGTCAGTGAATCCAGTCTTTTGGACAATATTGTTGGTCATCTGACTCTCATCACTGATACCAACTCCACTGCTGTTAGGGGTGGTATTACCAACCATTTCAGCTCTTTATTTTGCGAGCCCAACTTCCTTCAAATGAAGCTTAAAATCCATGTCCTGCTGCGATACCTCTTCCATAAAGATATGGATCAATTCATCAACGCACTTCCAAAGGCTTTCGTTGTCTTTGCTATTTTTGTATCTCTGAGTAATATCTTTTGCTCTGATAAGGAATTTATTGTGGTGAACAACATGCTCAGAGTAATGCTGAAAGCCAGACTCTTGTAAAATTCTCTCTTCACATCTGAAATGTTTGGTGATCACTTTTTGGAATGAGCCAAACATTTTCTCACATAGATCAATCTCTCCATCTTCAATGGCATCATGAATAGCATTGATAATATCAAAAAGCTTACGGTGGTGTTTATCTATGGTGTCATTACCGATCAGGTAACTATCTTTGAAAACCACTCTTTCCGTTGAAATTACTCCGCTTTGCACATAAGGAATAGAATCCCCAGTCACATCGGAATACTTTTCCCGTATGTCCATTACATCCGGCAATATTTTGTTGAACAAGTGAACTAACTCTGGATCAAAATAACTCCCTGAGTTTTCGTTAATCAAGTCCACCGCTTTTTCAATGGGCCAAGCGTCTTTATAAGGCCGCTGTGAAGTAAGGGCATCAAATACATCACAGATAGCGCATATGCGCCCCTCTATCGGAATGCCCTCACCTTCAAGGTTGTTTGGGTAACCGGAGCCATCCCATTTTTCATGATGAGTGAGTGCAATTTCACGAGCTATTTTCATTAAGTCGGAGTCAAAATCACCGATAATGTCGGCACCAATTTTGGCATGGGTTTTCATGATCTCGAATTCATCGGGATCAAGCCTTCCTGGTTTTAGAAGAATAGCATCGGGTATTCCAATCTTACCTACATCGTGCATGGGGCTAGCTTGTAGAATCATCTCTGCGCGTGACTCAGGCAAGCCAGCAGCAAGAGCTAGCCGCTGGCTACTCTTGCTCATGCGGATAACGTGCATGCCGGTTTCATTGTCTCGGTATTCGCCAGCCCTGCCTAGTCGGTGAATGATTGCAAGCCGCGTATCATGCAAGTCCCGGGTTCGTTGGCGAACCCGTCTCTCCATTTCATTCGCTCTGATTCTCTGGCGTTTGTAAAATATCTGAGTTTCCAGCATGTTGTGGATACGGAGCAGCACTTCCCAATTTCTAAATGGTTTAGTCAGGAAATCTTTTGCACCTGCCGTCAAAGCCTCAACCCGCGTCTCTTCATCCATCAGGGCCGTGAGCATGAGCACCGGCAGGTAATCATCTTTGATCTCTTTATTAAGTGCCTCTATAACCTGAGAGCCATTCATGCCGGGCATACAGTAATCAAGCAGTATGAGGTCAAAGTTGTTTTCCTGATGGAGGCTGACTACTGTTTGCGGATCAGCAGTCGAGTAAATGTTCGAGTAGCCATTTTGCCTCAGTATTTGCTCAAGGAGGAGCATGTTGGGCGGGTTATCATCCACGATAAGAATCTTGGACCGTAAAATCTCTTCTTCAAGGCTCATACTTCTTCTCTGAGATCACTCTTTCCATAAGGATAGTACAGAATTTAATTAGATATTCCCGTGACGCCTCGCCAAATGAGTGGAAATCACATTTACCAGATCATCAACCTGTATCGGTATTTTAATCCAACCCCATTCTTATGCTTTATATAAACACTTTTGAAAAATGCATACTCCAATCACAGTTTCATACTCAGCTCTAAATTTCACTCGCTGCTGGCAGGTCGGCAAGTGCACTATTGGGCATCCAGGAGGTTATATTTCGAATTAGCAGTTTATCGCCCACAATCTTCATAGAATCAGTTTGCTGAGCATTTTTATAACTGCTCTGACCCATCCAGATATCAGCCATGGTTTTTACAGTGGAGGTAAAATATATATCTACATCTTTCCCCATATCGTTAGTGCATAAATCAACATCATCACCATGCACTACCAACCACCAGTTGGGAAACTCTTTGATATCGGTAAAATAAAACCGAATGACTGTCTCTTTTCCAACCAGTTTTGCAGGCACAACACTGCGCTTTAGGTATAGCATTAACAGCTCTACGTCATAATCTTTTTCAGTAATATTGGATTGCGTCCAGCGCATGCCCCACTCACCCAGTGCAAGAATAAGCGGCAGTAACTCTTTGCATGATTCTGTTGGAAAATATTCGTGCCCCTTCTGGCCGGGTATTTTTTTCTTTAGAACTAGACCATATGAAGTCAGTGAATCCAGTCTTTTGGACAACATTGTCGGTGAGATCAAACTCAGGCCACGCTGCAATTCATTAAATCGCGAACCGCCCATCAGTAGTTCACGAATAATAAGAATCGTCCATTTTTCTCCAATGATTTCAGTCGCTTTTGAAATTGGGCAAAACTGACCATATTCCATAGCTTCTCACCTCACCTTAATTCCACGTCAATAATTCACAATCCATAGTTGGTTACTCCATTTTCTGTAGTTGGATACTACAGAAAGGAGACTATCTGTAAAAGATGGCTAGGGCTATGCTTCCTATACCAGCCGAATAATTGACATTACGCAAAAAACTGCATTTTAGCAGACAAAAGGAGAAGATCATGATCAAGAAGACACTCACACTGAGCTATGGTGTTATCGCATACGCTCTATTTTTCGCCGTATTCAACTACACCATCCTCTTTATCGGCAATATCATGGTGACTCCCTCACTAGATTCAGTGGGTCACAACAACCTCACTCAGGCCTTGATAATTGACCTTGGCTTGCTCGCTGCCTTTGCATTGCAGCACAGCATCATGGCCCGCCCTGCATTCAAGCGGCTATGGACCAAAATCATACCCACACAAATAGAACGCAGTACCTTTGTATTGGCATCATCCATACTATTAGGTGCCGTCATCTACTTTTGGCAGCCTCTAGGAGGGGTAATCTGGCAGATTGAAAACTCAATTGCCGTCGCAGCACTCTACACCCTATTTGGCATAGGTTGGGTGATACTGTTTTTGGCCTCTTTCCAAATCAACCATTTCGATCTATTTGGCCTGCGCCAGGTCTGGTTATATTTTCGTGGAAAGCCTTATACGCATCTTACATTCGATACCCCGTGGCTGTACCGCCATGTGCGCCATCCTCTGTATGTGGGCATGATGATTGGCCTCTGGGCGGCTCCAACCATGACGGTTGCACATCTGGTATTTGCCTTGCTCTGCACCGGCTACATCTTCATTGGAGCAACGCTAGAAGAGAAAGATCTTGAAAATGCATTGCCAGAATACAAGCAATACAAAAAAGCGGTGCCAATGTTTGTGCCAACAGTCGGCAGAAAAACAGATCGCCACATACCCGCAGAAAGTATCTGAATTTTATATTCGGGAGAGATTATTATAAAAGGTATGAATTGAACATAACGCTTAACTTTTATACATATCACCAAGTTAAGCATCATTGAAATATGAGTGGCAGAGTTTGATTTCCTGCATCTAGACAAATCAAACTCTGCTTTAATTTTCGCAATATGCCAGAGCATCAGCTCACCTACAAAAGCATATTCAAATAACCGCACATATCTATTCTCATTATAAATACCGGTCACTTAATTGTGTTAAGACACACCACTTTTCAGTCAGAAAAAAACCATAGCTAACCGCATTTGTACCTACCGAGAGGATGATTGTGCCGCTACAGGCCTGCTAATAGAGGCGGTCGATTGTTGTGGTAACAATGAGGAGAAGCTATATTAAATTCAGGGATAATGACCAATTGCCCGGATTTAACAGGGAGTGAGGCAAAAATATTTTTAACGGGGATCATATTGAACGTGAATACGCCGAGAAATAATACGTACCTACCCGGTACTGCCTGGCTAGGTAGCTTTCCGATTGGTTTGAACCTGGCATTGGCTGCGGTACTGGCATTATTCCCAATGGGCGCGGTTGTTTTCAGTGCCCTCACCGACCAAAGTATCGGGGTTTCCGCAGCATTGTTTTGTGGTTGCCTGATGCTGGTGTCATGGTATTTGTTGGGCTCAGTCACTTCATTTATATCTGGTTTGATACACAGCTGGTTGAATATGGCTGGCAGGATTGGAAGTGGCGATTTCAGTGCACGCATGTCACCACAAGGCGGTCATGATGCAATAATGGCAGCCAGGCATTTCAATGACATGGCACGCAATGTGGGGCGCATGATTTCTGAAATTCGCGATTCGGCTGCCGAAGTGGCCTATGCCACAGTAGAACTCAGAGCTGGTGCCTGCAAAGTATCGGATGCGACCTTGCATCAGAGTGAAGCTGCATCCCAAACTGCGAGTGCGGTGGAAGAGATAACCTCCAGTATTAGCCACACCGCAAATCAAAGCCATGAAGCTGAGCAAATCTCGCATACAGTCAGTGAATTGTCAGGGGCAGGCGGCCAGGCCATTACGCAATCTTCCGACGTAGTCCAGGGGCTTGCCACGGTTGTAGAGGACTTTTCCAAAAAGATGGAAGGGCTAGCAGAGCGCTCCAGCGAGGTTGGGCAAGCCACAGGACTGATCAGGGACATCTCTGAGCAAACCAACCTGCTGGCACTGAATGCCGCCATTGAGGCAGCGCGTGCCGGTGAGCAGGGGCGTGGTTTTGCCGTCGTGGCGGATGAGGTACGCAACCTGGCGCAACGGGCAAATGATTCAGCCAATGAAATCACCAAGACCGTTACAGCTATACAGTCAGGAATTCAGCAGGCAGCCGAGCAAATGGCTACAGTTGGCACTCAGGCACAGGAAAGCGTGGCACAAACCAACGAGGTCTCTGAAGTACTAATAAAAATTGATGCGCAGGCAATGACTGCGCTTAACAATGTACGCCAGATATCCTCAGGCACTCAGCAACAAAGTATCAATAGCTCAAAAATCGCTGAACACATCGAGCAAATTGCTCAAGGTGCACAGACAAATAGTCATACTGCTGCCGAAACGGTGGATTTAGCGTCACATCTTGAGTATTTAACCGGCGGCATGCGCAATGTGCTGACAAATTTCCGAGATTAACTTCACAAGAAATAAGGTGGATTAATGGGTAATCTGGAATGGGTGTTTTTGATTGTGCTGACTGCAGCAGCAGTTGGCTGCGCTTTTGTCATTAATAGCAAGAATAAGCGTAATTGCTTGTCGATTAGACGGGATGGCATCAGCATAAGCCGCTTGGTCAAGCAATTGCTGCTTGATGTGCAGCAACACCGCGCCATGGCAAGTGCCTTGCTGAACGGCGACAAATCCTTTGCTGCAAAGCGTGAGAAGAAACAAGCAGAGATTGAGCGCAGCATCGCAGCACTGGAAGCATGCCGGAATCCAGAATTAATGATGGATAAACGCTGGAACGATGTTCTCACTGGCTGGCAATCCTTAAATAAGGAGGTATTGACACTAACGCCTGAAGTCAGTTTCCGCCGACATGTTGCGTTAGTCCGCATCATTGTTTACCTGATGGGAGATATTGCTGACCGCAGCCAGATTGTTGGCAAATGTTCTATTGACGTGGCATTGGCAAATGCACTCTGGAGCAAGCTTCCAATCGCAGCTGAAGGTTTGGGACAAGCCAGAGCACTGGGAACAGGTGCGGCTGCAAAAGGCATATGCAACGGTGTAACCAGAACCAGGCTGCGCTTTCTGCTGGGCCGAGTCGGAGAAACCGTCAAGTTAGTCAGCGATGATCTTGCACGTGCCGATACCACACAGGCGGCTAATATGATGAATGCATGGCAGTCCACTGCCCAATCAGTCAATAATTTTCTTGCCTTACTGGAAGAAAAAATCATCAATACTGAACAGCCTTCCATCAACGCAGAGCAATACTTCAGCGCCGCCACGCAGACCATAGATACATTGTTTGCTGTTTTTGACCAAGTAACCAGTGACATCGAAAAGAAGCTGGTTTGATCCTTCATAACAGACAGTGGTCAAAGTAAACATTTCTCTTTTACACGGCGTGCTCAGAAGGGTTATTTCGCACATCCCTGCATCTCAACCTTGCAAGCGACACTAAACCAGCTTCCTGGCATTTTGCCGACCCTGGTGAGGCTCTCGCCCAACACAAGCGCACAAACAAAAAAGGCCCACCTAACGGTGAGCCTTTTTTGTTTGTATGGCGCGCCCGGAAGGATTCGAACCTCCGACCCCCTGGTTCGTAGCCAGTATGTGAATATTATCTTTCTTTATTAATCAGTCACTTGCAGTGTTTGCCCACTTAATACCGCAGTTGACTTATCAATGACTTACGGTTCACTGTGCTTTGGAGTTAGCACAAATCTAGCACAGTCCAATTGATTGTCCAGGTTTCCAGAGAACCCCTCCATTCTTTCGCAAAGTCTGCGTAATTAAGGTGAGTAACGGCCTCTTCCAGGTCCAGTTTCCCTTGGTAATCACACCACTACAAATTAACGTTACAATTATCCCAAGTACAAGTTGTGTTTTTGATTTGCTGATCTTCAATTTAATTTACCCATACGGCTATCATCTATTTGTATGTCAATAATCAAACACCAGCTGAGGTATGATTGGGTGACGATATCTTTCAGGGTAAACCGAGAAAAGCACATTGGTTCGAAGCATGGGATGGATTGTTGACGGGCTATTACTTGCCGCCATGATTCATATCCAACTGCATCTCAATTACCACCGTTTTATAGAACACTACAAGTGTCCACGGAAAGCCGTTGTCTGGTGCTGGAAATAGTTAACTGAACAGGCATTTGATTAAATGATTTGCTGCTAGGTCAGTAGTTTTTCAGATTATTTCAAGACGGCAACAAAGATTTCTGTCAGATTTTTAAAAAATCTGGCCCGAAAACATCAAGAATCATCCGTTGGACAGTTGGACGGGACACCAGCCGGTGCGTGGATAGACTCCGCCCCAGGTTTGCAAAGGCCAGGAGCCGATCTCCCGCAGACCAGGAATGAAGCTAGGAGGATAGAAGATCTCCGGCACCTCCTGACGCCAGGACAAGGCATCCAGCCCAGACTGAAAATAGGGCAAGAAGGAACTGCTCTGAGAATGACAGATCAGGCCAGTACCACTAACCACTCCCGACAAACTAGCCACTGGATGGCCGATGGCATCAGTCTCCCGAAAGACCATATTTCTGTGATCCTGACGATTGTTACTTCCCTCGGTACGGTTCCCTGCACTCTCCACAGGAACCGACAGCATCGATCCGAGCAGGCCAGTAGCTGCAGCTTTCTGAGCAAGCCCCAGGGTGGCACGGATTTCCACCCAGGGATTACCACCCAGCTCGTTATAGGCACTGACCACTAGATCTGGATTGTAAT
>Ga0316192_10000952_pt1 | contig 21317 bp, 17 predicted proteins | sample MerIslwburrow_MG_FD_204931 | JGI IMG/M metagenome (GOLD analysis project Ga0316192, IMG submission 204931) | Coastal sediment microbial communities from Maine, United States - Merrow Island worm burrow | ecosystem: Environmental > Aquatic > Marine > Coastal > Sediment | place: USA: Maine...
GCGATCTCGCGCGCGGACCCCGTTGGCAACAAGATGGGTTGGCGCCCCGCCATGCCCGTCACGCAATGGATTTGGGAGAAGACATGATTGTTGCTGGGATTGGCTGCCGCAAGGGCGCCTCGGCCACTGACGTCAATGCAGCTATCGACGCAGCCTTGAAGGAGGCTGGGCAAAGTGCCGAAGCGCTTTCGGTGCTTGCGACATCGGACGGCAAGGGCAGTGAACCAGGCTTGATCGAGGCCGCGCGCGAGCGCGGCTTGGAACTGGTGCTCGTCAAACCGGCGGCTCTTGAAGCGGCGGGCTCGCGGACAAGATCCTTCTCGCCACGGGTTCAGGAAATGTTCGGCGTTCCATCCGTCGCCGAAGCCGCAGCGCTTGCCGCGGCCGGACCGCAATCGGAGCTCCTGATCCCTCGCGTGATCGTGGAGTCCGTGACATGCGCCATTGCCGGTGACGGACCTCGGTCGTGACCGTCCACTTCATCGGCGCCGGGCCAGGCGCTGCGGACCTTATTACGGTCCGTGGCCGCGACTTGATCGCGCGCTGTCCGGTCTGCCTCTATGCGGGCTCGATCGTGTCTGCCGACCTCCTGGCCTATTGTCCGAAACGCGCGCGCATCGTGAACACGGCCCCTCTCGCGCTTGATGAGATTGAGACCGAATATCTGAACGCGCACAAACAAGGGCTCGATGTGGCGCGTCTCCATTCAGGAGATCTATCGGTGTTCAGCGCGGTTGCCGAGCAAATGCGCCGGCTCGATGCGCTGGAAATTCCATATACGCTGACGCCGGGCGTGCCGGCCTTCGCCGCCGCCGCAGCAGCGCTTGGCCGTGAATTGACGGTGCCGGAGGTTGCGCAGAGCATTGTTCTGACCCGCATGCCTGGGCGTGCATCTCAAATCCCGGAGAAAGAGACCCTTGAAGGCTTTGCTGCGAGCGGTGCCACGCTTGCCATTCACCTCGCCATCCATGTGCTTCCCAGCGTCGTCGAGACCGTGCTGCCGTTCTATGGCGCGGACTGTCCCATCGCCGTCGTCGCCCATGCGAGCCTGCCCCACGAACGGATCGTACGTGGCACGCTGGCCACGATCTGCAGAGAGCTTGAAGCCGATCCGATCGAACGCACGGCCATGATCTTGATCGGCCCCGCGCTTTCAAGCGAGACCTTCCGGGAAAGCGCGCTCTATGATGCGGACTATCGCCGCCGTTACCGGGGAGGTCCCTCGTGAGGAGGAGGCGCACGTCCGACGAGGCGTCCTTGACGGTCGAAGACGATGACCTCAATGGCCACCGGCTTTCCTGCAACGACCTTGGTGGCGGTGTCTCGCGCCAGCCGCGCGACCTCATCGCCAAGGGGAATCCCATCGGCGCCCGCGTGGGTGAAGGCCTCTGCCGCCGTATTGGAGCCTCGAATTCTAGCGCCGAGCCCAACCGATCCCCCAGCGTGCATGGCAAGCTCCGCCAGAACACCGAGATCGACCGAACCGCGTTTGGAGTGAAGGTCCAGCAGCCCTTGGGCAAGCTTCGTTATCTTGCCAACGCCGCCTGCGACGGTGACACGGGCAACAGGGTGGGTCTTGACGTATTTCAGGGTGCCGCCAACGAAATCGCCCATGTCGATGAGCGCACTTTCCGTCAGGCCATACAGGGTCTGCACGGCACGCTCGGAGGTGGAGCCAGTCGCCGCCGCGATATGAGTAAGCCCCTCCGCGCGGGCGACATCGATGCCGCGATGAATGGCGTGGATCCAGGCCGCGCAGGAGTAGGGGATGACGATTCCCGTCGTGCCCAGGATCGACAAGCCGCCGACAATTCCAAGGCGCCCATTCAAGGTTTTCGCCGCGAGCGCCTCACCATTGCCCACGCCAATCTCGACCTCCACATCGCAAGCCCGGCCATGAGCGCTTGCGATTTCCGCGATCGCCTCGCTGATCATCTTGCGTGGCACGGGGTTGATGGCCGGCTCCCCAGGCGGAATCGGAAGCCCGGCCTTGGTGACCGTGCCAACGCCTTCGCCCGCTCGGAATGTGATGCCGGCCCCTGCAGCCCCTTGCCGGACCGTGGCGAGGATCAGCGCGCCGTGCGTGACATCGGGATCGTCACCGGCGTCCTTCACTACACCGGCCGTGGCCGCGGTCTCGCCGCGCGCCGTGGTGGCCAGCGCAAAGGCTGGCTGCTGGCCACCCGGCAATATCACCTCGACAGGGTCGGGAAATTCACCGGTGAGCAGCGCAAGATAGGCGGCTTTGGCCGCAGCGGTCGCGCAGGTTCCGGTCGTCCAGCCTTTGCGGAGCGCGGGGTCGGGTTTGTCCATGGTCTCCGCTATAGAACGCAAAGCGCCCGGCGTCACGGGAGGGCCGAGCCATGAGCGCGCCAGGTCTGATCATTGCGGCCCACAAATCTGGCGCGGGAAAGACGACCGTAACGCTCGCGCTGTTGTCGGCGCTCACGCGCAAGGGGCTCGCGGTCCGCTCGGCCAAGACGGGCCCGGACTATATAGATCCGGTCTTCCACGAGCGGGCGACGGATCAACCCTGTGTCAATCTCGATAGCTGGTCCATGCCGCCCAGTCTCCTGGACGGCCTCATCGCTGAGGCAAGCGCGCGTGCGGATGTTCTCGTGGTCGAGGGCGTCATGGGGCTGTTCGACGGGGTAACTGGGGAACCGGGACGCACCGGCGCCACTGCCGATCTCGCGGGGCGCTTTGGCCTGCCTGTCGTTCTCGTCATCGACGTAACGTCCCAAGCCCAGTCTGCGGGCGCGCTGCTGCGAGGCTTCGCCACGCACGATCCGGCTGTGCATATTGCGGGCGTCATCCTCAATCGGGTGGCCAGCGAACGCCATGAGCGGCTCGTCGCCGGGGCCATCGAGGCTTTGCGGATTCCGATCCTCGGCGCCCTGCCGCGTGACAAGACCATCGCCTTACCCGAGCGGCATCTCGGCCTCGTGCAGGCGGGCGAACATGACGATCTCGCCGCAAGGCTCGAAGCTCTGGCCGATCTTGCGGAAGAGCATCTCGATCTTGATGCGATCCTTGCGCTGGCAAAGGCGCCGCTCATCGCCGACGATCTGAGCAACGCAGCCCTGCCGCCGCCGGGCAATCGCATCGCGGTGGCAAAGGATGCGGCCTTCACCTTCCTCTATCCCCATCTCGTTTCGGACTGGCGGGCGCGAGGCGTCGAGCTGCTTCCCTTCTCGCCTCTCTCTGATGAAGGGCCTGACGAGAGTTGCGATGCGTGCTGGCTGCCTGGAGGCTATCCCGAACTTCATGCGGGCACGCTTGCTGCCGCAACGACATTCAAGAGTGGGCTTGCCGCCTTCGCCGAAACCCGGCCCATTCATGGGGAATGCGGCGGCTACATGGTGCTGGGCGAGGGGCTGGTCGATGAAAGTGGCGCGCGCCATGCCATGACCGGTCTCTTAGGGCATGCCACAAGCTTCGCGGACCGCAAACTGCACCTTGGCTATCGCGGGGCACAACTCTTGAGCGCTTGCGTGCTGGGCGCAGAAGGCGGGCAGGTGCGCGGGCACGAATTCCACTATGCGAGCGTGATCGAGAGGGGGAATGATAGCCCGCTCGTGACCCTCTTCGATGGCGAGGGGCGCGATCTTGGCCCTGCAGGGGGACAACGCGGCACGGTCAGCGGCACGTTCTTTCATGCCATCGCCGCGGCGTAGTCAGCCCGCGGTATCGGGTGTGGCCCGGCCTGAGACCTCTGCCTCTTCAAACGTTGCCATACCTGTGTGACAGGCGAGCGCTGCCCGTAGCAGGAGAAGCGCCACCGCTGCGCCCGAGCCCTCGCCAAGCCGCATGCCAAGATCAAGCAAAGGCGTCATACCAAGCTCGCGAAGCAGGAACTCATGACCCGCATCCGCCGATTTATGCCCGATGCGGGCATGATCGAGGCCGTCGGCGCACAAGGCTTTGAGCGGCGCCACCCCCGATGAAGAGACCATGCCGTCGATGAGCACAGGCACGCGCTTGTGGCGGGCCGCAAGACAGGCCCCCATCATAGCGGCGAGCTCGCGGCCGCCAACAGCGGCCGCCGCCCGCAATGGATCGCCAATCACATCGGAATGATAGAGAAGCGCCTGCTGGATCGCGGCCCGCTTGCGGCCAAAGCCGTCCCTATCGACGCCAGTGCCCGTGCTCGCAAATCGCGCCCCGCCTCCGAACAATGCGCCAGAGAGCGCGGCGGCGGCCGTGGTATTGCCAATGCCCATTTCTCCGAGCACGACGAGATCCATATCCTCGCGGACGACCGCGTATCCGGTCCTGACCGCGGTGAGAAAATCAGTCTCGCTCATGGCGGGCGTTCGGGTGAAATCGGCGGTCGGCCGTTCGAGTTCAAGCGGCACCACACGGAGCTGCGCACCCGCGAGCTGCGCAAGCTGATTGATCGCCGCACCGCCAGAGGCAAAATTGGCGACCATCTGTACGGTCACTTCGGGCGGAAACGCCGAAACCCCTTGGCCAGTGACACCGTGATTTCCGGCGAAGATGAGAATTTCGCACTTCTCGAGCGCGGGCGGATTGCGTCCCTGCCAGGCCGCAAGCCAGCGCGTGAGGTCTTCCAGGCGCCCAAGGCTTCCCTGGGGCTTGGTCAGCTGGGACTCGCGGGCGCGGGCCGCATCGGACATAGCCGTATCGGGGCCGGGAAGATCGAGGCAAGCGGCGCGCAGGTCATCGAAAGAGACGAAATTGGACATTTCAGCGTAGGGTCAAAGGTGCAACGAGGTGGGACGAGGGACATCACTGGAATGGGCGGAATTATCACGGACTTGAGGGTGGGCCTAGCCTTTTGCACGCGCCTGCCCATCTCATCGCCGGACGGCGTGCGGCTGGCGGATGCCGCCTGGACCCTCCCAGTGGCCGGTGGGGTCGTCGGAGCGGCCGGTGCGCTCGTCTATTGCGCCGCCACCGGTCTGGACCTGCCACCTGTCGTCTCCGCCACGCTTGCGATTGCAACGACCGCGATTGTGACGGGATGCCTTCACGAAGACGGGCTTGGAGACACGGCCGATGGCTTTGGCGGCGGGCGCAGCCCGGCTCGGGTCCTGGAGATCATGCGCGATAGCAGGATCGGCACCTATGGGGTGATCGCGCTCATCCTCTCGTTCGCGCTCCGCATCGGTGCGCTGGCAAGCCTTCCCTCTGCGGGCCTTGCTGCCCTCACGCTGATCGGTGCGAACGCAGGCGCTCGGGGTGCACTCCCCGTCTTCATGCGGGCGGTGCCGCAGGCCCGCGAAGACGGCCTGTCAGCGGGCGCCGGTATACCGAGCCAGGGCAGCGCGGCGAGTGCAGCCATCATCGGGCTCCTTGCGCTTCTCTTATGTCTTGGCCTCGGGGCAAGCCTGTGGACACTGTTTCTCACCACTGCGGCGCTCCTCCTTCTTGCCCGCCTCGCGTGTAAAACGGCTGGCGGACAAACAGGCGATGTGCTGGGAACTGCGGAACAGACCGTAGAAATCCTGACGCTCCTCGTCGTCGCCTCCCTTTGGTGATCGGGCTTGCGAGCCATCGGTTAACGGTAACGAAATTGCTAAAGCCCGTGTAAGGCTCCTTAAAGGGAGGCGTGCTAGACTTTGAGATACGAACAATAGTGATGGACGAAGACCGGCGACCCGGAGTTCAGACCCTAAGGGCCCGGCTTACAAAAGGCGGCATTGCCTAAAGGGAGTTCAGTCCAATGCGCACTGCGATTGTGTTCATGGTCCTTGCCGGCGCGGTTCTATCGGCTTCTGTCCCAGCGAGCGCCGCACCGCCCGCACTCACCGGTCATGGGGCAATCACCGAGCCGGCCGCGAACACTGGATCGCTGGCCGAGCCTGTCGCCAAACGCAGCCGGGCGCGCAAATCCAGGCGCAGCCGCGTTCGGCGCTGCGGCTGGCAGTGCAAAGCCTATTGGCGCCCCTACCAGTACCGCTACTGGGAATACTACTACCCCTATGGCGGCCCGCTCTTCTAAGCGCACGCAAATTTCCGTTGCCAGAATTTCAATAAGGGGGTGACGCCACGCCGCCACCTTGTGGCAGAGTGCGCCGCGTGACGCTGCCCTCTCCAACCATAACCGCTCGTGCGACCGCACTGGCCGAAGCCGCGCTGCAACGGCCCGGCGCGCCGGACACGATGCCGCATCGAGTGTTCGTGGTTGATGTGGAACGGCAAACCGCAACACTCCTGGATGGAGGAACCGCTATCGCCGCCTGGCCAGTCTCCACGGCCCGAAATGGCGTAGGCGGGACGGAGAACTCCTTCAAGACGCCGCCGGGCTGGCATCGCATCGCTTGCAAGATCGGTGCAGGCGCGGACGCGGGCGCTATTTTTGTCTCCCGCGAACCGACGGGCGAGATTTGGCCCGGGGGGCCGTGTGAGCACGACCTGATCCTGTCACGCATTCTGACCCTCGATGGCCTGGAAGAGGGCGTCAATCGCGGCAAAGGCTGCGATTCCCTGTCTCGCTACATCTATATCCATGGCACCAATCAAGAAGAGCTGATCGGCCGGCCCGCATCGCTAGGCTGCGTGCGCCTTGCGAATGACGACGTCTCCGATCTGTATGATCGCGCGCGCGAGGACGATTTCGTGCTTGTCGCACCATCGGATGCGGCGCCCATTCCAGACCCCTATAAGGGACGCTTTCACTATGCTGGGCTCGGCGGTTCTGGCATGAGTGCCATCGCTCAATTTCAAGTCATGACAGGCGGGCGCGTGAGTGGCAGCGATCGGGCCTTCGACCACGGTGAGCGCGGCGATGTGCGCGCGCAATTCGAAGCGCTCGGTATTGCGATCTTCGCACAAGACGGCAGCGGGGTTGCGTCCGATTGTGCCGCGCTCGTCGTCTCGACAGCGGTTGAAGAGAGCGTGCCGGATTTCGCAGCGGCGAAAGCGCAAAGCGTTCCGATCGTGCACCGGTCGGAAATGCTCGCACATTTCGTCGGCGCGTATCGCTCGATCGCCGTGACGGGGACGAGCGGCAAGTCCACCGTGACGGGCATGATTTTTGAGATCTTGCGGGGCGCAGGCGCAGACCCCTCCGTGATCACGGGCGGAGATCTTCCCACTCTGCAAGCCGAGGGGCTGATCGGGAATGCCCATGCGGGCTCGTCGGACCTGCTCGTTGTGGAAGCCGATGAGAGTGATGGTTCGCTGGTACGCTACGCGCCGTCCGTCGGGGTGATCCTAAACCTTCAGCGCGACCACAAAGAAATGGCAGAAGTCGCGGCCATGTTTGCCACCTTGCGTGCGCGCACGCGCGAGGCGCTGGTTGTCGGAGACGATGAGGGACTCGATGCATTCGCGGGCGGGGCTCTACGTTTTGGCCTGACAGAACGGGCCGATATTCGCGGGCACGATGTCGAGCACAATGCTCAAGGCACGCGCTTCTTCGTCGAAGATGTCGCCTTTGAGATTCCTGTCCCTGGCCTGCACAACGTCACCAACGCGCTCGCCGCAATCGCCGCATGCCGGGCGGTGGATATACCGCTTGCCGACATGGCCGTGCCGCTCGCCAGGTTCTCCGGCATCGGACGGCGTTTCCAGACGATAGGCTGCGCTCGCGGGATCGAGGTTGTGGACGACTTCGCCCATAACGCCGAAAAGATCGCAGCAGCGATCCGCACAGCCAAGCTTCGGGGCACCCGCGTGCTCGCGATCTATCAGCCTCATGGCTATGGCCCGACGCGCTTTCTTTGGCAGGATTTCGTGCGGACATTTTCGAGCGAACTGTCCGCCAAGGACCAGCTCTTTATGCTCGAAGTGTTCTATGCGGGCGGGACAGCGAGGCGCGATTTCTCCGCCGCCGATATCATCAAAGAGATCGCTGCCAAAGACACGCACGCATCCTTCGCGCCCTCGCGCGATTGGCTGATCGACGCGCTTTCAAACGAAGCGCAGGAGGGCGACGTTATTCTCTTGATGGGCGCGCGCGATCCCTCTCTTACGGCCTTTGCACGTGATATTCTCGGTGCGCTTGGACGTTAACTTGAACGCCGATAGGCCGCAGGGCCTAATTCCCGAAAATGCCCGAGATGAAATTGTCCAAGCCGCGGTTCGAGCTGCGGCGGCGGCGTGACTGGGAGACCCGCGTGCTACGGGCCGGCTCACTGACTTCTGATGCGACAGGCACGGGGAAATACTCCGGATTCGAAAAGAGCTTCGGCGCCATGCGATTGTCGATACCGTAGATATCGTCGTAATCGCGCAGCGAGCCATACTCGTCCGCAATCGCCGTGAAGTAGGTGAGATGCACCGGCACGCGCTTGTTGAGTGAGATCACTTTGCTCTGCCCCTGGTTCCTCGCCAGTGTGTCCTGCACTTGGTTCATGGACCAACCTTTGTCTTCAGCAAGCAAGAGGGCTGCGAAGCGGGCGGGCTGATTCACACGAATACAGCCATGGCTGAGCGTGCGCGTCTGGCGGGAAAACAGTTCCTTCTGAACCGTGTCGTGCATGTAGATCGCATGCTTGTTCGGAAAGTTGAACTTGAACTTGCCAAGCACGTTGGCCGGACCAGGATCTTGGACGAAGGTGTATTTGTGGATGTTGACAGTGTTCCAATCGACCGTGTCCGCATCGATCGGCTTGCCCTTATAGCTGACCGCCAGCCCGTAGCGCCGCAGCGTCGTGTTGCGCGACTCCGACCCGAACAAGCCGCCACGCTTTGGGCCCTTCAACTTCGGGGCGATATCCTCTTTGACGATGGTCGGCGGCACCGTCCAATTCGGATGGAAAACCACATTGTGCATGGGCGCGGAGAAGAACGGCGTCGCGTATTTGTACTGACCGACGATCGACTTCTCTTGGTAGATCGTCTGGCCGCCCTTGAGCACGCGGAACTCATATTCCGGGACGTTGTTCCAAACATAGTAGTTGCCAAGATCGCGAGGCACCCAACGCCAACGCTCCATATTCATCACGATGAGCTGGACATTGCGGTCGTTGTCCGGATTGCGGCCCATCGTCTTTGCTGAATCGCGCGCAAGAACCAAGGCGCTGTGCAGACGCTGGTATTGCTCATGCTGCGGATGGGTAGCCAGCAGCGCCTTGTCCGGCGTCATGGAGGCTGCAATTTCGCCTAAGACCACTTTTGGATCGCGTGCCTTCGGGTGTTGATCGAAGAGCTTGCTCACTTTGGACGGCGTAAGGCGTCCCGCTTGCGCATGGCGCGCATATTTCAGAATAGCCGCGGACAGGGCGAGTTCGGCGTCCGCTTTCGCCTCTTCCGTAGAGAGTGTCGCATCGCTGGACGGCAATTTGTATGCGGCGGCATCGAGCCCCCAATCGTCTGCATCCTGGATCGTTGCCACGATTGTCTTTGCCTTTGGTGACAGACTGTCGTCCTCGATCCAAAGCGGCTTTGTCTCATCGTCCCCATAGACCGTTTTCAGTGCAGCAAGGTCGGAGGCGGCAAGCTTTGGGGCGCCAGGTCCGTCGACCTTCGTGCGTACAGCGAGAATAACCGGGTCGGCAGGTGGTGGCGGAGGCGGGAGGACCTCAAGAGCCGGTGTTCCGTCAACGGCGTTCTCGTCTTGCGCTTCCGGTGCATCTTTGTCTGGGAGCGCCACGCCCAGCGGGCTGAGCGCGGCAATCTTCGTTCCATCCGGGTCGGGCGTTTCTGTTCCGGGCGGCGGCGATACGTCCAACACCACGGTTGCGTCGTGAGCGTGCAGGGCCGGGCTGCTCGCCTCTGTGGTCGAATCTGTCTTCCCGGCGGCGCTCATGTTGTCGGCGGCGCTTGCCAGGCGCTCTGTTTCGGTCTCGTCCGCTTTGGCTGTGTCAGACGCGTCTGCCGCGCTTGCCGTATCGTTCGACGCAGGCTCGGCGTCCGTCTCGAACGTGGCTTGGGCCTTGGGCGCGTCTGTATCCCTGGAGGCGTCTGCTTCTTTGGCTGCCTCGTCCGTCTGTGCCGCAACATCCTTAACGACGTTGTCGCCAGCATCCGAAGGAGCCTCATCACCCGAGGCAGTAGACTTATCCTCCGCGATATCGTCCGATGTACCGGCCGGATCCGGCTTTGAGGCTGGTTCAGGCTCGGCTTTGGGCGAGGCTCCAGCGAGCTCAACCTCAAACTCCTCCGCAAGGCCATTCGACTTGGCCACGACCTCCAACTCAACTTCATCTACGGCCGCAGAGGATGACGCAACAGCAACAGCCCGCGCGGCGTCTGTGTCCTCAGTGTTTTGAGGCGTCTTCGAGTCTTCTTCGGCCTGCATAGAGTCTTCGGCCCGCTTGGAGTCTTCGGCCCGCTTGGAGTCTTCGGCCCGCTTGGAGGCTTCGGGCTCCTCAGAGTTTTGAGCATCCGTATACTCGGTTTCCGCGACGTCGGCGGTCTTGTCTTCGGAAGCCTTGTCTTCAGACCTGTTGTCTTCCGAGACAACGGGTTCCGTCTCACCGGCAGAGTCGGACGCTGCGATCTCGATCTCATCCGACCGACCGGTGTCGTCGCCAGCCCCAGAGTCCGCGGCATCGTCCGCAACGTCCGCCGGCGCTTTATCGCCATCGGCCGTGTCATCGTCGGCCTTAGCTTCGTCGGCCTTGGCTTCTTCTGCCATTTCCGCGGCTTGATCGCTCAGCGAAGCGCTCTTCGTTGGCGCCTCAGAAATTGGCTTGGAGTCAGCGTCGGCAAAACCCTGCTCTTCGTCTGCGTCGTTATCACTCGCGGCCGTTTTGGAGGAATCGTCCTCACCCACGCCCGGGTCCGCCGACAGCGTCTCGCTGTCATCGGCCTCGATCTCGGACGTCTCGTCACCGGCAGCCTCACCGCTGTTAGCGGCAGCTGCGGAGGCGGCCTCGGTCCCGCCTTCTGTCGCGTCGGTGGGAGTTTGCCCCGCATCGGCACCCTCAGAGACGACCTCTTTGGCTTCTGCTGCGCTGGACTCTGCTAGATCGGATTTAGATGGCTCGGCCGCGGCCGTCTTCGCCTTCAGCGCAGGGAGCGCCAAAGAAACCATGGCCGAGGCGGTGGTCCCAACCACAACGTCCACCTCGCTATGGTCGGCAACCTTCGGCGACACGGCGGCAGCCGATACAGCGGCAAAGACACGATCTGGATTGCGGCTCGGTAGGACGGGGCGGCCTGCGCGATAGCGTCTGCGTTTAACATTCTTCGGACCGCCGAAAAGGCCCGGAATGCGCAGCTCAGCCGTGGCCGTGGATGGCGCGGAGACGGGCCCGACCCCCAGCACGACAACTACAGCTGCTATCAGCCCCACAAATGTGGGTCTTCCGCCCATTCGCCGTTCCTCACATCCTATGAGCGTAGCCCTCAGCGCCGCCGACGGCCATCATGATATCGGAGTGAAATTCGCAAGAGTATTAACGATAATCTCAAAACAGGGCAGTTCCTTGGCCTTAGATGATGAGAACCATCACAAATTCGCCAGCGGCAAGGCGCGGCAAGGCATTCAGGTGATCTAAGCCAGTTCTTGGAAGTCATGCCGAGGCTTTTCCAGCCACGTTGCCCCCAAGATGGGCACATTGCCCGATTTGACCGGGTTTTCCTGACCGCTCCAGTTTGCCTGATACAAGGCATGATGCAGTAACGCGGTCTCCCAACCCAAGGCTGAAGTCTTGACTCCCCCGCCGTGCGCCCCGACGAAGCCTCGGCAAGAGCGGCCCCATTCTTGCTTACATCTTCAACTACGCCTTCGTGGCGGGCCGAACTCTCTAAAAAACCGAGGCGATAAATCATGTGCGGATTGTGCGGCGAGATCACATTCGATGGCTCGCCAGCGTCGGTCGAGGCGATGCAAGCCATGACCGGTTCGATGGTCCCCCGGGGGCCCGATGCCGGCGGTATAGTGGCGAGGGGCCAATTCGCCTTTGGCCATCGCCGTCTCAAAATCATCGACCTGTCGGAGCGCGGCCAGCAGCCCATGGTGGATTCCGAGCTTGGGATCACGCTCGTGTTCAATGGCTGTATCTACAACCACAAAGAGCTGCGCGCTGAGCTTGAGGGAAAAGGCTACCGCTTCTTCTCAACGAGCGACACCGAAGTCGTGCTCAAGGCTTGGCACGCCTGGGGGCCAGAGGCACCCAAGCACTTCAACGGGATGTTCGCGTTTGTTGTCTATGAACGCGATACGGGCCGCATCGCCATGGCCCGCGACCGGCTGGGGATCAAACCACTCTATTACGTGCAGTCCGGTAAACGCATGCGGTTTGCTTCGACGCTGCCCGCGCTCGTGGCCGCCGGCGATGTGGACACGGCGCTCGATCCGGTGGGCCTCGCCCACTACATGACCTTCCATGCCGTTGTGCCACCGCCCCATACTATCTTGCGCGGCGTGAAGAAATTGCCGCCGGCGACACTACGGATTGTCGAGCCCGATGGCCGCTTCAGGGACACGCTCTATTGGGACCTCACATTCGAGCGGTCCACCGAAGACCTCACGCTCAGCCATGGCGAATGGAAGGACCGCATCGGGGCTGAACTGCGCCGCGCTGTCGACCGCCGCATGATCGCCGACGTTCCGGTTGGCGTCCTGCTGTCGGGTGGGGTTGATTCCAGTCTGATTGTAGGCCTTCTAGCCGAGGCGGGGCAGCAGCACCTGAAGACCTTCTCCATCGGCTTCGAGGCTGCCCATGGCGAAGCGGGCGACGAGTTCAAATTTTCTGACATCATCGCTGAGCGCTTCAGCACCGATCATACGAAGATCATGATCCCGACGGGCAACATGCTGAAGGCCTTGCCGAACACCATCGCGGCGATGTCGGAGCCCATGGTGTCCTACGACAATGTGGGCTTCTACCTGCTGTCGCGCGAAGTGGCCAAACACGTGAAGGTCGTCCAGAGCGGCCAGGGCGCCGACGAGGTCTTCGCCGGCTATCATTGGTATCCGAAGCTTGATGCGTCCAACGATGTGGTTGCCGACTACAAAGTGCTGTTCTTCGACCGCAGCCGGGAGGTCCTTGCCGCGCATCTCAACGAGACCTGGATGGCGGAGGAGGACGAGCCTGCGCGCCTGGTAGAGGCCCATCTTATGAAGGACGGTGCCGAGACGCCGCTCGACAGGGCGCTGCGGATCGATGCCACGGTCATGCTGGTGGACGATCCTGTGAAGCGGGTGGACAACATGACCATGGCCTGGGGCCTGGAGGCGCGCGTTCCCTTCCTCGACCACGAACTTGTCGAGCTCGCCGCGCGGGTGCCGCCGGAGCTCAAACTGAAGGACGACGGCAAAGGCGTCTTGAAGGACGTTGCACGCGACGTCATCCCTAAAGACGTCATTGACCGGCCCAAGGGCTATTTTCCCGTTCCCGCGCTCAAATATATCGACGGGCCGGTTCTCGATATGACGCGGGACGCGCTCACATCCAAATCCGCATCGGACAGAGGTCTGTTCCGCACAGAGTATCTGGACGGTTTGTTCGCCGATCCCAAGGCGCATATCACGCCATTGCGGGGGTCGGAGCTTTGGCAATGCGCGTTGTTGGAACTCTGGCTTCAGTCCCACAATATTTAGGCGGCACCATGGGCACTGAGAAGCGCAACACTGACGGCATGTCTCAAGGCGCGGTCGCACGTTCCGACTTAGGCCCGAAAGACTCGGTGCAAGGGAACGTGGCATTCGAATGCGGCTGGGGACGGCTGCTATTCGGCCAGACTTTCGCCAGGGCATCGGAGCTTGCGAATTGTCTTCGGGCCGAGGGACCAGGCCAGCGCGACATTGCCTTCTATATTCTCGATCCCCACGTGGTTCTTGCCGCCGCACCTCAAGAACTGTTTCTGGACCCCTCGCATACCTACCGGCTCGATTTTGAAAAATACCAGCCGACCGAGTTCAAGCCGCGCGGCCTGCATATCAGGCGCCTTAACTCGATCCAGGATGCCGAGGAGATCAACCGGATTTATGCCGGACGGGGCATGGTGACCGTCGCACCCAATTTCTTTTGGGAGCACCGCGACAGCCGGACGATCACCTATTTCGTTGCCGTGGACGACCAGACCGGCACCGTTGTAGGCACCGTGACGGGCATCGACCACAACGCCGCTTTCGGCGACTTGGAACACGGCTCGTCCCTATGGTGTCTCGCGGTCGATCCGCAGTCCACACTACCAGGTATTGGCGAAGCGCTCGTGCGTCGTCTCACGGCGCACTTCAAGGAGCGGGGCAGGGTCTATATGGATCTGTCCGTGATGCACGACAACACCCAGGCCATCGCACTCTACGAACGGCTGGGTTTTATTCGCTGGGCAACATTCACGGTCAAGCGCAAGAACGTCATCAATGAGCGCCTGTTCACCGAGTCCACGGACGAATATGAGGCGCTCAACCCCTATGCCCGAATTATCGTCGACGAGGCGCAGCGGCGCGGCATCGGTGTCGACATTATCGATGCCGAAGGCGGCTTTTTCCGTTTGACCTATGGCGGCCGCTCAGTGGCATGCCGCGAGAGTCTGACGGCGCTGACGACCGCCATCGCCATGAGCCTTTGCGACGACAAGCGCGTGACGCGCCGTATCGTCCAGGCAGGCGGCGTGCGCGTTCCCGAACAGATCACCGTCGAGGGTGAAGTCGGCGCCAAGGCGTTTCTCGACCGTTTCAAAACCGTTGTGGTGAAACCGGCACGCGGCGAACAGGGCAAGGGCGTGGCCGTGGGCCTCAAGACGTGGCACGATGTGAAGACGGCCATCGACTATGCCGCAACGATTTGCAACGAGGTCGTTGTCGAGGAGTTTGTGGAGGGCGTCGATCTTCGCATCGTCGTGATCAACTACAGGGTCGTTGCCGCGGCGATCCGCAAACCGGCAACAATCATCGGCAACAGTAAATCGAGCGTCCGCGAACTCATAGAGCGCCAATCGCGGCGCCGGTCGTTTGCCACGGGCGGCGAATCGGCAATCCCGATCGACGCGGAAACGGAGCGCTGCCTCGCTGCAACAGGCTATGGCTACGATGACGTGCCCGAGACGGATACGCAGATCCTCGTACGAAAGACGGCCAACCTTCACACAGGCGGCACGATCCACGACGTTACAGGCATCTTGCACAGGACTTTGATCGACGCCGCGGTCGCCGCGGCACGGGCCATCGAGATTCCGGTGACCGGGATCGACTTCATCGTGAAAACGCCGACCGAGCCTGACTATTGGTTTATCGAGGCCAATGAGCGGCCCGGTCTTGCCAATCACGAGCCGCAACCGACCGCGGCGCGCTTTGTGGACCTTCTCTTCCCGCAATCGGTCCCGGCAACCGTGCGCAAGGCGCTTCAAATCTAGGCCTCACCGTATTACCCATAGAGCAACAAGGGGCGCTGACGAGAGCAAGCTGCCCGGAATAGGGGCTCTGCCATATGACGATCTTGCATATCGACCTGACCTATCTCGCCGATACGCTCGAAGAGTTTCTCCAGATGCCCAGTCCCACCAGCTATACGGACAACATCGTCCAGCGGTGCGGACAGGAGCTGGACCGGCTTGGCGTTCCCTTTGAGGTCACGCGGCGCGGCGCGATTCGAGCGGTGCTGCGCGGTAAAGCGCGACGCCCGGCCCGGGCCATCGCCGCCCATCTCGATACGCTCGGCGCCCAGGTCAAATCGCTCAAAGACAACGGCCGCCTGGAGATTGTGCCAATCGGGTGTTGGAGCGCACGTTTTGCCGAGGGGGCCCGCTGCACGATCTTTACTGAGCGGGGCAGCTACCGGGGGACAATCCTGCCTCTCTTGGCCTCCGGTCATACGTTCGGCGACGAAGTGGACGAGCAGCCCACCGGCTGGGCCCATGTGGAAGTGCGCGTGGATGCACGCTGCGCCAATGCCGACGAGGCTTTGAAACTCGGCATCGATGTGGGCGACATCATCTCTATCGATCCGCAGCCCGAGTTTCTAGACAACGGTTTCATTTGCTCGCGTCATCTCGACGACAAGGCCGGCGCCGCGGCCATGCTCGCCGCGCTCAAGGCGCTTATTCCGGTCAAGGATCAGTTGCCGGTGGATGTCTATTTCCTCTTCACCATTGAGGAAGAGGTGGGCGTTGGCGCATCAAACATTCTCACCGAGGATGTGGCCTCGCTGATCGCGGTCGATAACGGTACGACCGCGCCGGGACAGAACAGCGCCGAGTTCGGCGTGACGCTTGCCATGGCCGACCAGGCCGGCCCATTCGATTATCACCTCACCAGAAAGCTTGCCCGGCTGTGCCGTGAGGACGACATCTACTTTCAGAAAGATGTCTTCCGACACTACCGCTCCGATGTCGCCTCGGCGGTCGAGGCCGGTCACGACGTGCGTACGGCCTTGATCTGTTTTGGCATCGATGCCTCCCATGGCTGGGAGCGTATTCACATCCACGCCTTACGCTCTCTGGCTGAACTCATCACTTCTTATCTGCTCAGTCCCATCGCGTTCTGGCGCGATGCCGCCGGGATCGGAACGCTGGAGGACTTCACCCGTCAGCCTACTGAGCAAGCAGAGCAGAAACTCAGCTCGGATGTCCGCATGGACGAAATCGAGGACGAGATCGCCGAAGAGTGATCCCTAGCGATGGCGCGCAACACCGTCGGCGCCTTGCACCTCGATGAAGATGCGGCTGACTTGGGGATAGCGCTCCTTAATTTCGCACTCGACCTTGCTGACCGCTTCTTCAACGCATTGCGAGGAGACACCGTCGTAAAAGTCGACACTGAGCGCGAGCAAGATTTCATGGGGTGCAAGATGCATGGTCCGCAGCTCGTTGATGCGTAAGATATCCGGCGTGTCGCCTACGACCTCGCGCACACCTTGGACGACCTCGGGGCTCGCCGCCTCCCCGATCAGAAGTCCCTTGGTCTCGCGGGCCAAGAGTACTGCGGCGCCTGCCAAGATCAAACCGATGACGATGGAAGCCGCACCATCGGCCCATTGCAGGTCGAACACATGCGCCCCGATCACACCGGCTGCCGCAGCCACAAGGCCAAACATCGCGGCAGTGTCTTCGAACAACACGGTGAAGGTGGCCGGGTCCTTCGACTCCCGAATAGCCGTGAAGAAATGGAAGCTCTTTCGTGCCCCTTGAGCTTTGCGGAACTCCTTGTATGCAATCGTCCAAGCAATGGCCTCGAAAATGAAAGCTGCGCCCAGGACAATATAGTTAATGTACGGGCTCTCGATCGGATGAGGGTGAAGGACCTTCTGGATGCCTTCATAGGTCGAAATGCCGGCGCCCAGAGCAAAGAGCAGGATCGCGACGACGAAGGCCCAAAAGAAGATTTCGGCGCCATAGCCAAAGGGATGAGCGTCGTCCGGCGTGCGTTCCGACCGCTTCATGCCATGCAGCAATAATGCCTGGTTCCCCGTATCAACCACTGAGTGCACACCCTCGGACATCATGGCCGACGAGCCTGTGATCGAGGCCGCCACAAACTTGCTGACCGCGATGAGCGCGTTTGCACCGAGCGCAGCGTAGACCACTTTTCTTGAACCGCTCTTCATGCTTCCCTCGACCTCCAAGGCTCGCCCCTTGTTTCCTCAAGGCGGCGTTCCACGCCTCGCCTCACGTAGCGTGAGGGCCAGTCCCAAGCAAGACTGAGCCCGACAAGGCTGAACACCGAAGACTCAGACAAAGACAGGTCATCAGATGACGGACGATGACGAGACGCTGAGCAAATCGACCATTCTCGGTATGATTGCAATGGCCGTTGCCGTCTTTGTCATTGCCAATGACTTCACCGCGCTGTCCGTCGCGCTTCCTGCGATCGAGAGAGACTTCTCCACGAGTGTGAACACCTCGCAATGGGTGATCAACGGCTACGCCATGGTGTTTGGCGTTGCAATCGTCACCGGAGGACGGCTTGCCGACATGTTTGGACGCAGGCGCGCATTTTTCGTCGGGTCGGCCATCTTCGCCATCTTCTCGCTGATCGGCGGTTTTGCGCCGAATATCTGGATCCTCCTGGTAGCTCGGTTTCTCATGGGCATCGGCGGTGCGCTGATGTGGCCGGCGACACTCGGTATGACGTTCAGCCTTCTGCCGCGAAGCAAGGCTGGGCTGGCGGGCGGGCTGGTGATGGGCGCGGCCGGATTCGGGAACGCCTTCGGGCCGCTGCTCGGCGGCGTGCTGACCGACACGGTCGGCTGGCGCTGGGTGTTCTTTCTGAACCTGCCAATTACGATTGCCGGGGTGCTGATCATTTATCTCCTGGTGGCGCCCGACAAAAATCGGAAAGAGTATGAACCCATCGACTATTTCGGCATGGCCGTGCTGACCGTCGGTTTGTTCTCAATCCTGCTAGCGCTCGATCTTGGCACGCGGCTCGTCTGGTCCAGCCCCCTGATCGTCGGACTCTTCGCTCTGTCGGGCGTTGCGCTTGCCAAGTTCTTCTTCGTCGAGCGGCGCGCGGGCAACGGGGCCCTGGTTCCCGATGATGTCATGCGCAATACGGGCTTCGCAGTTGCCTGCCTCGCCGTCCTGATGATGTCGGCCATCTTTTTCGCAGCCCTGCTCTATCTGCCTCAGTTCATGTCCCGCGTCCTGAAGTTCAGCGCGATCGAATGCGGCGCTGGCCTCTTGCCGATGATGGGCACGTTCGCTGTGACGTCCTTCATCTCCGGTCGCCTCTACGCCACACTGGGCCCGAAAGTCAGCGTGGTCGGCGGGGCGCTGTTTCTGTCGGCGGGGCGCTGTTTCTGTCGGCGGGGCGCTGTTTCTGTCGGCGGGGCGCTGTTTCTGTCGGCGGGGCGCTGTTTCTGTCGGCGGGCATGTTCATGCTGTCGCAAATTGACAACAGTACAAAATATAATGACATGATCTTCGGCATGGTGGTGCTGGGCGTGGGCGTCGGGTTGTTCTATTCGTCAATCACAACCGCAGGCATAACCTCTCTCGATGCAGCGCGGTCGAGCCTTGCGGGCGCCATCGTCTATATGTTCCAGATTGCCGGGGGCTCGATCGGGCTCGGTGTGAACACCGCAATCGTCCTCAGTGCCTCAAATTTTGCCGAGGGTATCCGCATCGCTTTCCTCACGGACGCGATTATCGCGCTCATCGGAGCGGGGATAGCCCTCTTCTTTGTGGGGGGCACGCTCGATAGGGAAAAACTCAAAGCGGCGTGGCGGCACAGACACCGCGCACACGCCTGAAACCTTTCCAATTCATCGCAATTTCCGATCAGGGACGCATCACAACCGCGTGCTTCGTCACTTTCGGGGGCCTGCGGGGCATGTTAGAACTATGCTTCGATTCAAACGGGGGTTTCATCAATGTTCTTAAAGCGTGCCTTCGCACGAAGCCGTTTTTTTGCGGCTGGGGCTGCGGCCATCATGGCTGGCTGCTTTGTCACGGGCGGCGTCTACGCTCAAGAAACAGTCGTCGAAAAGAGCACCCTCGGGCTTGGCGCGGCAGCCATCATCCAGCCCAAATATGAGGGCTCGCAAGAGTACCGAGTCATTCCGATCCCCATCGTAATGCCGAGATTCGTTCGAAAGCCGGAAGATGAAGCCTCTGCCTATTCGCAAGTACGCAAACGCGTCGCTTTTCGCGGGCTCGACGAGATCCGCATTCGTGTTCTGGGCGGGGACCGGTTTCAGGTCGGCGCAGTCACCGGTTGGATCACGAACCGCGACCAGGACGACGCCGATATTTTGAAGGGTTTGGGTGATATCGATGGTGGCTTGGTCGCTGGTGCCTATTCGGCTTATACGTGGGGCGCATTCACCTTCGATGCAGTTTATATAGAGAAGCTCACGGGCTCTTCGGCTGGACCGCAATATCGTTTCGGCGTGGAGACCAAACAGCAAATCTCGGACCGCGCCAGCGTCGGGATCCGTGTCGGCACAACCTTCGCCAGCGCCGAGTTTATGCAGACCTATTTCGGCGTGACCCAAGCCCAGAGCCGCAGATCTCGGGCCGGCCTGGCCGCCTATAACCCGGACGGCGGTATTAAGGATGTCTTCATCCAAGTTGGTGGCAGTTACGATATTAACGACCGCTGGGTCTTCAAGGGGGGCGCGCGCTATGGCCGGCTACTCGACGAGGCCGCAGACAGCCCTATTGTCGAGACGGCAGACCAGGTCTCCGGAACCGTCGGGCTTGCCTACCGGTTCGATTGGAACCGCTAAGCGCGCGCCATACCTAAGAAGTCGCCGTTCTTGAAAATTCGCCCTTCGCCGCTCTCTGCCGCTTAGACGTTGTGCCGTTTAGGGAAAGTAGTGCCGCAAGAGGGATTCGAACCCCCGACCCACGCATTGCGAAGCCATTCATCGCGCCGTCTTGGCAATCCACGTTAGTGCACTCAAATTCACCTGAGTGCGCCCGAGTGCGAAGCGCTCTCGGCATCGCTGACCATTGCGAATGTGTACTCTGACGCAACCCGGTGAATTCCAGTAAACTGGGGTGAAGGCAGGAAACTGCAACCGAGTTGCAGCCGCGCGGACTTTCGAAAACCTAGCGGCGTCTGCTTTGTTGGATTAACGCGAAGCACCGCCATGGAGGCATGTCCTCCAGAACATGCACGGAGAGACCTTCATGAGTGACGACAAGATCCACGACTACCAAGGCAGCGAGGCCGACGTTCATTGGGATGAAAGGCTGTGCATCCACGTAGCCGAGTGTGGTCATGCCCGGAACGATCTGTTCGTCGGCGGCCGCAAGCCTTGGTGTCAGCCCGACTGCGTGAGCGTCGATGAGGTCGTCGACGTTGTTGAGCGGTGCCCTAGCGGCGCGCTCATGTACACGCGCAACGACGGGGGCGCGAGCGAGGCCGCGCCGGCGGAGAACGTCGTGACCGTCGTACACAACGGCCCTCTTTTCGTCCGCGGGGATTTGCGGATCGACGGAACCTCCGAGGAAATGTCCGGCGTGCGCTTTCGCGCGGCGCTCTGCCGTTGTGGCCAGTCAAAGAACAAACCGTTTTGCGATAACAGCCACGAAGCGGTTGAGTTCAAGGATTATGGCGCCGTCGGCGACGCGGGCGAAGGGTTCGAAGCGCCGGGCGGGACTCTGGAAGTGAGCAAGGCGCCCAATGGACCGCTGCTGCTCAACGGCAACTTCACCATAGCGGCCTCAAGCGGCCGGAGAGCTTGGTCGGGCAATAGAGCCGCGCTCTGTCGTTGCGGCAAGTCGAACAATAAGCCGTTTTGCGACGGCGCCCACAAAAGAGCGGGATTCCAGGCCGAGTAAGCTCCGTGACACCGAAGGCTGACCGATGTGCGCCGTGCATCTTGATTCTAAAACCGATCTCTAGTGTCACGAGCGCGACCAGCACCATTAAGAAGCTAGGGTGTGTACTCATAAATAGGCATGAGTTGAACCAATGCGGGGAATGGCTGCTTTACCCCCACAAGCGGACGTGCGGTTCGCCCGCTCAAAGAGTCCGCTAAGTGCCATGTGTGGACGGCTCC
>Ga0316192_10000955_pt1 | contig 21313 bp, 18 predicted proteins | sample MerIslwburrow_MG_FD_204931 | JGI IMG/M metagenome (GOLD analysis project Ga0316192, IMG submission 204931) | Coastal sediment microbial communities from Maine, United States - Merrow Island worm burrow | ecosystem: Environmental > Aquatic > Marine > Coastal > Sediment | place: USA: Maine...
ATCACGCGCCGCGCCGACGAGCGCAGCGAATCCGAACCGCTGGTCATCGGCGGCGGTCCGTGCACGGCCAATCCTGAGCCCGTGGCCGACTTCTTCGACGCCATCCTCATCGGAGACGCCGAGGCCGCCCTCGACACCATACTCGACGCCATCCGCGACGGCCGGGCGGCCGGCGAGGACCGCACCCGTCTGCTGCACCGTCTGGCGGTGGTCGAGGGGGTCTACGTCCCGCGTTTCTACACCTGGACTCAGGCCACCTCCGACCGGCCGGGTTCGTGGGTCGAGCCCGAAGGGGTGCCGTTCCCGGTCAAAAGAGTGTGGGTCGACCGCCTCGATCTCGCCGACCAACCCGATGTGCCCATCGTTCCCTTTGCGGGGGTGATCCAGGACCGGCTGGGTCTCGAGATCATGCGCGGCTGCACCCAGGGGTGTCGCTTCTGTCAGGCGGGTTACTGGTACCGTCCGGTTCGCGAGCACGACCCGGCCAAGGTGGTCGAACGGGTCGAGAAGCAGATCGGCGAGACCGGCTTCGAGGAGGTCGGTCTGCTCAGCCTCTCCACCGCCGATTACTCGCAGGTGGAGCCCCTGGTCTACCACCTTGCCGATGCACTCCAGGAGCGCCGGGTCTCGGTGAACCTGCCCAGCCTGCGCGCCGACGCCTTCTCGGTGGGGCTCGCCGAGGCGGTCTCGCGGGTTCGAAAGTCGGGTTTCACCTTCGCTCCGGAAACCGGTTCCGACAGGCTTCGGCGGGTCATCAACAAGACCTTCACCAACGCGGATATGATCAAGGCCGCCGAGGCCGCCTTTGCCAAGGGATGGAACGCGATCAAGGTCTACGCCATGATCGGTCTGCCCACCGAAACCGACGACGATCTCGAGGAACTTGCCGTCCTCGCCGAAGATCTGGCGGAGACGGGACGACGGATCCGTGGTCGGAAGGTCCAGATCAAAGTCTCCGTCGGCTGCTTCATCCCCAAGGCATGGACTCCGTTCCAGTGGCAGCCTTTCATCGATGCCGATGAACAGCACCGCCGGATCGGTTGGCTCCGGAGCCGATTCCGCCGCATCAAGGGCACTCGCCTGACCTGGTCGAACCCCGACGAGGCGGTCCTCGAGGCACTGCTGTCGCGGGGCGGTCGCGAGCTCAGCCGAACCATCGAGCGCGCACACGATCTCGGGGCGATCTTCGACGGTTGGAACGATTTCCTCAACCTCGACGCCTGGCGTCAGGCGGTGGCGGACACCCACGTCGACATGGAGCGAGAACTCGGTGTACGCGAGCCTGCAGACGAGCTTCCCTGGGATGTCATCGACGCCGGGGTCCGCAAGGGATACCTCAAGGCCGAGTGGAGGCGCGCCGTCCGCGAAGCCGACACGGAGGATTGCAAGTGGGGGCGCTGCTTCAGATGCGGCATCCCGGGCGACGGCGAGGACACCCAACTCGCGGCCTGCAGCCTCCCCCTGCTCGGTGAGGCCCTGCCCGAGGGGGACCATCCCAAGGCGGCAGCCTACAAGCTCCGGCCGGCGCCCCGCACTCCGCCGCCGGCGAGGAATGACGTCCAGCCTCCCGTCCACCGGCGCTATCGATTCAGCTTTACCAAGCTCGGCGATGCCCGGTACCTGTCGCACCGCCAGATCATGGACGCCCTCGAACGAGCTCTTCGAGCGGGTCGGGTTCCCATCCGATACACCGAAGGCTACAACCCGCACATCCGACTCTCCATGGGGCCGGCGCTCGGCGTCGGCCACGAGGGCGAGGCCGAACTCTTCGACGTCGATTGCACCTCGCAGGTTCGGCAACAGCACGTCACCGCGATCAACCGGCTCCTGCCCCACGGGATCGAGATCATCGATGTCAAACCGTTGTTCCAGGGAGCGCCGTCGCTGGGCAAGATGGTCTCCGCCTCGAGGTACCGTATCGCCCCACGGACGAATGATGAGTGGCCCGAAGAGGCGTCCGGGCTCGACGAGGCGGTCTCTGACGCCATCCTCAGATGGACGGTCCTCTCGGACGGGAGCCTGACCATCGACCTCAATGTCCGGCAGGCGGCCGGCCCGACCACCAGCGTCAAGCAGGTACTTCGCGGCATCGGCCTCAGCGATTCAGAGATCGAGCGGTCCCGAATCCGACGGGAGCTCCTCGTGCTGCGGGCGCCCGGAACCCAGCGGGCGAATCAGGCCGCGGGCTGAGATGCGTCGCTGGATCATCCATTCGCGGACGACGTTCAGCGCCCGCCACGCCCTGACCAGCTACCGGGGATTGCCCGAGGAATCCCATGACCACCTCTGGGGGGTGGCAATCCGGGTCGGATCCGACAGCCTCAACGCCGAGGGTTTCGCCCTCGACTTTCACGACGTCCACAGGGTGCTCAACGAAGTGACGAAACCGCTGCGGGACAGCGACCTCAACCTCCACCCCGAGATCGGCCGGCCGACTCCCTCAGCGGAACGGATCGCAGAGGTGCTCGCCGAAGATCTTGCTCCGCAACTCGCCGCCCTCGGCGGCGAGTTGCTCATGGTCAGCGTTTGGGAGGGTCCGGAGAACCGGGTCGATCTATCGCTCGCGCCGTGACGGCTACGCGAGGTCGATGTTCCCGGCCACACTCTTGGCCAACTCGGTCGCCTTCACGGTCCGATTGAAGACCTCGTCGGCCCCGGCCGCCAGCAGTTCCTCCCGCTTCTTCTTGCTCGTTGTCGGCGGCGTCAGGGCGATGACCCTGGCGAGGCCGAGGCGGGCGTCGCTCCGAATCACCTTGATGGCTTGAGGCCCATCCACGCCCTTCATCCCCACGTCGACGATCATCACACCCGGATCGAATGACCCGGCAAGGGCGCCCGCCTGAAAACCGTCGGTGGCGACCTGAGTGTCGAAACCGGCGCCTCGGAGCGCCTTCTCCATGGCCCCTGCGACCTTCTCTTCGCCCTCGACGATGAGAACCCGCTGAACATCGGGGATGAGCTCCTCCGGGATCGGCATGTTGTTCTCTTTGAGGAAGCTGATGAAGTCCGCAACCTGGACCCGGTTGTCACCTCGCCCAGGCAGCTGAAACGCTTTCAGATGTCCGCGTTGGATCCACCGAATGACCGTCCGGAAGTTGACTCCGCACAGCTTGGCGATATCCCCGGTTGTCAGGTTTCGCTTGTTGAAATTTCTGGCCACATCCCACCCCCAGTCACCACCCGCTCCAACCCGTAGGCAAGGTCGAAAAGAAGCAGACCCCGTCGCAATCCAAGGGCTGTTCAGTTTTCAATCATGCGACGACTCGTCGCCCAACAACAGGGCGGAGAATCAACGACTCACAGTACGCCATTTCGAACCCGGACACGCCTGTCGTTCACCCACTTTCGGTCCACTTGAACTAATCGAAGACATCCTCAATATAGTTTCTTTGGTCCTACGGTGCAACGAATTGCTTTCTCTGTCGCGGCCGAGGCTCGGGCCCGCACTTCCCAACCGCGATCCGACCGGGCGACCCCGACGTCTGAAAACAGACTACACGTCGATCGCCTTGGCCACCAACTCGATCACATCGAAGGTCCGAGCATCCTCCAGCCCTCCCTCTTGCTGGGCATCCGAGAGCATGGAGAAGCAATAGGGACAGGCGACGGCCACCTCCGCGGTGCCGGTGGCCCGCAGCTGATCGAAGCGCATCTGGTTGATTCTCTCGCCGAGATTCTCCTCGAGCCACATGCGACCCCCGCCGGCGCCGCAGCACATGGAACGGTCGCGATTGAGCTCGGCCTCGCGCACAGTCAGACCCGGCACCGCGTTGAGCAGAAACCGCGGCGCATCGTATTCGCCGGTGGTTCGGCCCAGGTAGCAGGGGTCGTGGTAGGCGAGATCGAGATCGGCGGCCTTCGTCAGCTTGACCCGACCCTGACGGACGAGATCGGCCACCAGTTGGGTCCCGTGGACGATTTCGTAGTGGCCGCCAAAGTCCGGATACTCGTTGGCCAGGGTGTTGTAAACGTGCGGACAGTTGGTGACGATCTTCTTGACGCCGTAGGTGTTCATGACCTCGACGTTCTGCATGGCGAGCATCTGGAAGAGGTACTCGTTACCCAGGCGACGGGCGGCGTCGCCGGTGGAGGCCTCCTCCGGGCCGAGGATGGCGATCTTCACACCGGCCTCTTTGAGGATTATTGCTAGCGCCCTCGAGACCTTCTTGCCGTGGTCGTCATAGCTGCCCGGAGAACCGACAAAGAAGAGGTAGTCGAAATCACCCCCCGCTTCGGACGCGAGTGGGATGTCGAGGCCGTCGGCCCAGTCGGCGCGTTCCTCGGCTGGAAGCTGCCACGGGTTTCCGTTCACCTCGTACCCTCGGAACGCGGCCTGGGCTTCCTCCGGGAACTCGGCCTTCTCGAGCACGAGGTTCTGGCGCATCTCGATCAGCTTGTCGACATAGCTGATGTCCAGCGGACACGCGCGTTCACACCACCGACAGGTGGTGCACGCCCAGATCACGTCAGGGTCGACCACCACCGGAACCAACTCGAGCTCCGACCTCCTGACCTCTTCTCCGGGGCTGACGAGCAACTCCTTCTGCTCGCTGTAGAGCTGATCGCGGACGGACTTGAGGAACAAGACCGGCTGCAACGGTTTTCCCGTCAGGGTGGTGGGGCAGAACTCGCGGCACCTCCCGCACTCGGTGCAGGTGTACATGTCGAGCATCTGCTTCCAGGTGAAGTCGGTGATGGTGGAGATCCCGAAACGGGTGTTCTCATCGACATCCTCGAGATCCATGGTCGGCAGCTTGCCGGGGGGGTCGAGGTTTGCGAAGAAGACGTTGAAGATCGAGGTGTAGACGTGAAAGTGCTTGGAGTACGGGAGCTCGTTGGCAAAGACGTAGAGAGTGATGAGGTGGATCCACCACGTCCAGCTGTAGACGGCCTGGAGGGTGCTCTCGGAGAAACCGGCGAAGAGCGAGCCGAAGAGCGCCGATATCGGCAGATAGCTGCCGCCGAGTGCGCCGGCCGCGATCCTCGCCCCTTCCGATGCCAGGTCGGTGACCATGAGGATGGCAATCAGGCCGATGACGATCCAGGCGCCCCTCGACTGGATGATTCTGTCCTTACGCTGGATTCCGCGCCGCCACACCGCGAAGACGAGTCCGAGGAGCACGAGCGCTTCGAAGATGTCCTTGGAGAAGAGGTAGGCGTGGCCGACACCGGTGTGGAGCAACGGCAGCTCCCAACCCGCAAAGAGGCCCTCGATCACCATGGTCACGGTTCGGAGGCTGACCACCAGGAAGCCGTAGAAAATGAAGAGGTGATAGATCCCGGCAAAGGGGTCATCGAACATTTTCTTCTGGCCGAACGCATAGACCAGGACATGTTTGAACCGTTCGCCAAGCCGATCGAATCGATTCTCCGCCCTCCCCATCGTGAGCAGGCTGAACCGGCGGCTCAGCGAAAACACCACCGCGCCGACACCGACGATGGTGAGCAACCAAAACCACACAACGCCGGAGATTCCAAGAAATGATGAAGCGGTGGCGTGATCCATGGCTCCTCCTCACGACCCCGACGGATCAAGAAAAAAGTTGAACTCGAGAGTATTGCCGCACCGTGGCAGTATACCAGGAGAAATGAACCGTCATTCATTTCGGTCCGGCCGTGTTGTATCCGTTGACATCGACGTTTCGAGGACAATCGCGATCGCTATCGCCATCGATATCGGGATCGATTTCCGGCCACGTACGCGTCCGCAGGCACCCCCTTCTGGGATGTTCGATTGCGATAGCGATGGTCTACGAGGCATCGAATTGCAGCTCTCATTCTGCTGACCATGAGGATCCTCAACAAAATCCTGACGACAGGGAGTTGGACGTCGTGCGAGACCAGGCTGTCAAGAAACCGACTTCAGCAGCTTGCCGAGGAGCGAGGATGTCGGGAGCTCAGGGTTTGCCGGATCGGCCCACGACCACCCTTTGGTCACAGTCACCGGATGATCGATGACCGCTCGTGCCGGTGTGACCTCGATCCTCCGGTGGGTGATGAAGTGCCTGATCGGCTTCGAAAGTACGATGGGCGGGGTCACGTCGAAGGGGAGGAGTCGGAGGGCCTGTTGTTCGAGAGGACGGCCGCTGTCGATTTCGGCGAACGGCGGCAACCAGAGACCGCGGAGGATCGGACCCTCGGTCACCTGTCGCAGCAACCAGCGCCGCTTGGGATCTTCGACAACCACGACCAGCCAACGCAGGTCGACGACGGCCCGGGTCTGCCTCGGTGGCGGGTAGGCGGTCGGATCGCCCTCACACCGGGCGCGACAACCCTCGGTCAGAGGGCAGCGGGCACAATCCGGCTGGTTGGGGGTACACACCGTCGCCCCGAGCTCCATCAGAGCCTCGTTGACATCGCCGGGGGGGGCGCCCTCCATCAACCCGCGCACCCACTCGAGGACGGCTGCTCGACCCTCTTTCCTGCGCGGATCATCGGCCGAGGCCAGCACTCTCGCGCCAACCCGGGCGATGTTGCCGTCCATCAAAGGGACCGCCTCGCCGAAGACCATGGACGCCACCGCCGCCGCGGTGTAGGGCCCGATGCCGGGCAGCCGCTCGAGCTCGGCAGCCGAGGACGGCAGTTCGCCACCGCCGGCTGCAACCTCGAGCGCCAACCGATGGAGCAGACGCGCCCGCCGGTAGTAGCCGAGCCCCGACCATGCCTCGAGCACTTCTTCCTGCGACGCCGCGGCCAGTGCGCGGAAATTCGGAAACCGGCGCACGAACGCCTCGAACCGCGGCACGACGCGGTCGAGCTGTGTCTGCTGGGCCATCAACTCCGAGACCAGCGAGCGGTAGGGGTCGCGCGGCACCGTCCGCCACGGAAGCGAACGGGCGTTCGAGCGAAACCACGCCACCAGACAGTGTGCGCCGGTCATGAGATCTTGACGTCGTGGGGTCATGAGGTCCTGGGGCGCTCACCGCCGCCAGAACGAGGGGTAGAAGATCACCAGGGCCGAGAACATCTCCAGCCGGCCGACGAGCATGTTCCAGGCCAGGAACCACTTGCCTGCATCGGAGATGAAGGCGAAGTTCTCGGACGGCCCCACCGCCCCGAATCCGGGCCCGATGTTCATCAGCGCCGCGATCACCGAACTCATCCCCGTGATGGCGTCCATGTCGTCGATGAGCACCATGACGCAACCGCCGATGAGCACCATGAAGACGTTGACGATGAAGTAGCACACCGCGAGGTAGACCACACCTATTTCAACCGGGTGGCCATTGATGCGCACCGAGAGGACCGACAGGGGCTGAAAGAAGATCTTCTTGATGGCGCCGACCATGAACTTCCAGATCAGAACATAGTGGACGACCTTGATGCCGCTGGTGGTCGAACCGGCACAGGCGCCGATGAAACAGACCACCACGAGGATCATCTGCGCGGCCTGGGGCCACAGCTCGTAGTCGGCGGTCGTGAAACCGGTGGTGGTGAGCAACGAGGTCACCTGGAAGGCGCCGTACCGCAGCGCATCGGGAAAATCGTAGGTGCCGTCCCGCCACAGGACCCAGGTCACGCTGCCGCAGAGCACGGCCATGAAACCGAGGTACCAGCGGAGCTCGGTGTTGACCCTGAGCGTCCTCCAATCGCCGCGGAAGGCGTGGTAGTAGAGCATGAAGGTGACACCGCCGAGAAACATGAAGACGATGATGACCCAGTCGAAGTAGGCGTTGTTGTAGTGGCCGATACTGGAGTTGTAGGGGGAATAACCCGAGGTCGAGACGGTGCCGAAGGCGTGGCAACACGAGTCGAAGAGAGACATCCCGCCGAGACACATGAGCACGATTTGGAGCGCGTTGAGCGCCAGGTAGATCACCCACAGGTAGAGGATCGCGTCGCGGTTGCGCGCCGTGAACCGCTCCTTGGTGATCACCTGGCCCGGGCTCGACTCGGCGCGGAAGATCCGCAGACCACCCATCCCGTGGGGCAGGAAGATGATGGTCAGCGTGAGAAAGCCCATGCCGCCGAGCAGGTGAGTCTGACTGCGCCAGAAGAGCAGACCGTGTGGAACGGTCTCGATGTCGGTGAGGATGGTGGCGCCGGTGGTGGTGTAGCCCGACATCATCTCGAAGAAGGCGTCGGTGAACGACGGGATCGAGCCGTGGATCATGAATGGCAGCGCCGAGACCGCCGAAATGATGATCCAACCGAAGGCGGCGATGACGATGGCATCCCTGGTTTCGAGAACGGCGCCGCGGGCGAACCGCAGTCGCAGGGGAAGACCGATCGCGCCGGCGATCACGGCCGACACCAGTAGGGCGACGAAGTCGCCTTCGCCATAGATCAAGGCACACAGCGCGGGGACCACCAGCGCGCCGCCGGTGACGAGCAGCAGCGTTCCCATGACATAGGCGATGGCGCGGAAATTCATCGAAGCATCACCCGAGAATCATCCTCTGGAGTTCTCGGAGGTTGTCGGATGTACAAACTGCGATCACCCGGTCGCCGGGCTCGAGGTGGGTGGCGCCCACCGCGGTCTGCCACTCGTCATCTCGAAGGAATCCACCAATGATGATCCGACCCTTGAGACCGGCGGTGTTGGAAAGGGCCACCCGCGTGATGGGAGCATTGCGGCCGACGACCGCCTCGACCACCTCGGCTTCGAAACCGTGAAGGTGGGCCACCGAGAGCAACTGACCGCGGCGGATGTATTTGAGGATCTCGTTGGCGGCCAGGACCTTCTTGCTGAGCACGACATCGGCCCCCATGGTTGATGCCAGAACCAGATACTCTTCACGCCCGACCAGGGCAATGGTTCTGGTGTGTCTGGCCCGATCCTCGCCCTCCCGGTCCCGGATCACGTTCTTTGCCAACAGGCACGACATGATGTTAGTTTCGTTGTTCGCGGTGGAGGCGATGATGGTGTCCATCTCCAGGAGCCCGGCCTGGAGCATGGTGCCGCCGTCCGAGGCGTCGCCGTGCAGGAGTTCGGTCTTCTTGAGGCTGTGCGACAGTTCTTCGGCACGCCTCTCATCGCGCTCGATGAGGCGCACCGGGAAGGTGTCCTCGAGGAGTTCGGCGACCCGGCTGCCGACCATCCCCCCACCGATGATCATGACCCGGTGGCGACGATCGTCCGAGACCATGGCGAACTCCATCAACTGCGGCAGGTCTTCTTCCCTGGCCAGGATGAACGCGTTGTCTCCCGGCCGCAGCTCCTCGTCGCCGCTCGGGATGATGGTGTTGGTGCCGCGGGCGATGGAGACCACACGAAAATAGAAATCGTCGTACTTCCTGGAGAGCTCGTTCAGCTTGATTCCGGCCAGGGGGGATCCTTCATCGACCCGTGTCGCCACGACCTGCATCTGACCCCCGGCGATGTCGATCACCACGTTTCCGGCGCGCAGTTTGAGGAGCCGGGCGATCTCGAGCGCGGTCAACTCCTCGGGCCGGATCAGAAAGTCGATCTTGAGGTCCTCGGCGGTGAGCAGCGCATCACGCTCCCACAGACCGAGGGAACGCACCCGGGCGATCTTGCGCTTGATTCCGCAGCGATCGGCGATGAGCGTCGCCAGAATGTTGACCGAGTCCTCATCCGTGACCGCAATCAGGTAGTCCATCGTCTTCGCACCGGCCTCGAGCCAGCTCGAGAAGCTCGTGGCGTCGCCGCGGATCAGCCGGGCGTCGATCTCACCGTCGGCGCGGCTGATCGCCCGGCGAGACTGTTCGATGATGGTGATGGCGTGGCCCTCGTGGCTCAGCCTCTTCGCCAGGTAGAAACCGACTCCACCCAGCCCAAGGATCAGGATGTTCTCACCGGCCTTCATGGTCGACTCCGGCCGGAGCTTGTGGGACCCACCGGCTCGTTCTGGGCATCGGTCGCCGGGCGGAATTCCATCCGCACACCGGCCGAGACCGCGATTCTTCTAACCGTCAGAAATCTCATGGCTGCATTGTCGTCGATCCCGGGGTCCGGAATCCACCCTGAATTCGGATTCCGCGCCCGCGCTATAATGCCTCAGCTCGTAACGTCCCGACACGGAAAGGCATATCCACTGATGGCAGTCGATCGTCGCGCCGAAGAGCAGAAGCTGATCGCGCTGATGATCGCCTATCAGAAGGGGGACATGGATGCGTTTACGGGACTCTATGAGGCCCTGAAACGCCCACTCATTCGTTACCTATGGACCTTTGTCCGCAACCAGACCATGGCCGAGGACCTGCTTCAGGAAACCTTCCTCCAACTCCACCGCGCGCGGCAGACCTACACCCCGCCGCGGCCGGTGCGACCGTGGATCTACGCCATCACCCGTCACGTCGCTCTGATGCACCTCCGCTCCATGCGGCGACGCAAGGAGTTCTTGCCCGACGAAGATCTTCCGGAGGTTCCGGTGCCACCGGAAATGGACCAGCTCGCCGACCGTGCAACGGTGCAGCGGCTGCTCGGCACCCTGCCGCGAGCGTCGCAGGAGGTGCTCATCCTCCACCACCTGCTGGGTATGAGCTTCGAGGAAGTCGGGCAGATCGTCGGGATCACTTCGGGAACCGCCAAGGTCCGCGCCCACCGCGCATTGAAAAAAATCCGAGAACAGCTGGCCGAGGGGGGTGCGCGAGATGAGCCTTGATTCGATCCCCAACGGCCTGCGCGAGGCCATCGAGAGCGATTTTCAACCGGTCCACCCGCTCCACCCGGCCTGGATACGCACCATACTGGCCGTGGCCATTCTGGCGGTGGTGCTCGCCTTCGTGCTCGCCAAAGCCAGCCTCCGGACGGACATCGACCAGCTCCCCTTGTGGCTCAGTTGGGGTTGCTCGGCCCTGCAGCTCGTGCTTGGCGTCCTGCTCATCGGCTTGGCGTTGCGCGAGGCCATCCCCGGCGAAGGCATCCCCGGGGGAGCCATCCGCATCGCGGCCGTGACCGCCCTCGCGGTGCAGATCTTCGTCGGTGTCGCGACGTCGATCTACTCCCCCGCCATCGCCATGCCCGGAAGCGGGATCGCCCCCGGGATCGGCTGCTTCAAGCACGAAATCGCCATGGCCCTTCCAACCTTTGTCGTGACCCTGTGGCTGGTGTTTCGCGCTCTTCCACTGCGGGCCCCCACCGCCGGTCTTCTCGGTGGCGCAGGTGCCACCGTCGGATCGGATGCCGTCATCCATCTCCTGTGCCCCATGTCGAATCTCTCCCATGTCCTCGTGTGGCATACGGGCGCGGTGGTTCTCTTCATGGCGCTCGGCTGGACCGCCGGAGCGATCTGGGAGCGGATCCGCTGGCGAACCGGTGCTTGACAAGCACAGGCGGCGGGTTCACAGTTCCCCCCGACGACCGTCGCCAGAACAACAGCCGGCGACGGGCTGGAGGCAGGATGAGCCACGACATCGACTTCTCAACCATCAATCTTCGCGACACCCTCGACCTCGCCATCGCCGTCGAGGAGGAGGCCAAGGAGCGGTACGACGAGTTCGCCGAGCAACTCGAGGCCCACCGCACCCCCGAGGTCGCCAAGTTCTTCCGATTCATGTCCGACAACGAGGTCAAACACGCAGAGGTCCTCGTCGCCCAGCGCTCCGATCTCTTCGGCAGCGAACCGACCACCGCAGACGCCTCGATGCTCTACGACGTCGAGGCCCCCGACTACGACGGCGCCCGCGCCTTCATGTCGATCCAGGACGCCCTCGAGGTGGCCCTCAACGCCGAGATCAAGGCCTACGAGTTCTATCACGATGCGCTCCCCTCGGTCTCCGACAAGTCCGTCAAGAAGCTCTTCGAGCGTCTCCGCGACGAGGAGGTCCAGCACCAGAAAATGATCAAGGAAATCATGGCCAAGGTTCCGGACATGGACGTCTTCGATCCCAACGACTTCGCGGACGACCCCACCGCACAGTGAGCTGCTGAGAGTCACAGCGGGGAGCGATGCCGACCGTTCCCAATGACGATCAGAACACGTCGCCGCTGTTCGGCGTCCTTCTGACCAACCTGGGATCGCCGACCGCACCGACCAGCCGAGCCGTGCGGTCCTACCTGCGGGAGTTCCTCGCCGACCCGAGGGTCGTCGACCTCCCACGAATACGCTGGTGGCTCATCCGCAACCTCTTCATCCTTCCATTCCGGCCGCGCCGTTCGGCCAGCCTCTACCGGACCATCTGGACCGCCGAGGGATCGCCGCTCGTGGTCACCACCCAGCGCATCGGGGAAGCTCTCGCTACCCGACTCGAGGGCGCCCACGGCACCGAGGTCCCGGTCGAGGTCGCCATGCGGTACGGCTCGCCACGGATTGCGGACGGGTTCGAGAAGCTCGCACACGCCGGATGCTCGCGGATCCTCGTCCTTCCACTCTATCCCCAGTACAGCACCGCAACCACAGCCTCGACCTGCGACGCGGTCCGTGCGGCTCTCCGCCGCAAGGCTTCACCCCCGGAGATCCGCACCGTCCTCGACTACAACGACCATCCGGCCTACTTGACGGCCCTGCAATCGAGCATTCGCTCGTTCTGGGAAGAGTACGGGCCGCCTGACCGACTGCTCATGTCATTTCACGGGATCCCTCGCCGCACCGCCGACGCCGGCGATCCCTACCCGAAGCAGTGCGCGGCAACCACCCGTTTGCTGGCCGCCCGACTCGAGCTCGCGCCCGGCCGGTGGCACATGGCCTATCAGTCCAAGTTCGGCAAAGAGCCCTGGCTGCGACCCGCACTCGATGATCGGCTGGTTCGGTGGGGCAGCGCGGGGCTCAGCGGGGTGGATGTCGTCTGTCCCGGTTTTTCCGCCGACTGCCTCGAGACCCTCGAAGAGGTGGCGAGCACAGGTCGCGAACGCTTCGAAGCGGCCGGGGGGAGCGGATATCGCTACATCCCCGCCCTCAACGACTCCCGAGAGCACATCGAGGCGCTCGCCGAGATCGTCGCCGATCACACCCGCGATTGGGGTGGCGACCACGACCGAGGTTCCGAGCTGGAATAGAATCCACCCGACGAAGCGCTACCCTAGGGTCATGAGAATTGTCATTTCCGGTGCGAGTGGTTTTGTCGGCGATGCGCTGGTCGCTCACCTTCGTCAACGGGGCGCTCACGTCACCACCCTGGTGCGTTGTGCGCCCACCGAGCCCGAGACCGAAGCACGTTGGGACCCCCCCGCGGGTGAGCTCGATTCCGGGGTGCTTTCCGGCGCCGATGCGGTCATCAACCTCAACGGCCGGAGCATCAGTCAGGGGCGGTGGACGGCGCAGGTCAAGAACGAGCTTCGATCGAGTCGTCTTGATGCCACTCGGACCATCGTCGAGGCCATCGGGCGGCAAACCGCCCCACCTCCGCTGCTCATCAACGCATCGGCGACCGGATTCTACGGCGATCGCGGTGACGAGGAGCTGACCGAGACCTCAGAACCGGGCTCCGGTTTTCTCGCCGACCTCTCGCGCGCTTGGGAATCCGCCGCGCTCGAGGCCCGATCGGATTCGACCAGGGTGGTTCTTCTCCGCCTCGGCATGGTCCTTGGCGACGGGGCCGCTCTGAAGAAGATGCTGCCACCGTTCAAGCTCGGCTTCGGGGGCCCCATGGGCAACGGCCGCCAGTTCTGGCCGTGGATCGCCATGGACGATGTCGTCGGCGCCATCGACCACGTCCTCAGCCACGACGACATCGACGGGCCGGTCAACCTCGTCGCACCGGAGGCGGTGACAAGCAAGGGCTTCGCCCGTGCGCTCAGCGAACACCTCGGGATCCCGGCCATCCTTCCAGTACCCGCCTTCGCCGCCAGGCTCGCCCTCGGCGAGATGGCAGACGCGCTGCTCCTGTCTTCGACCAGGGCGACACCGAAGGTCCTCGAGGAGTCGGGCTACCGATTCAAGGCACCTACGTTGGCGGAGGCGTTTCGAACGATTCTGGGGTAGGTCCGACACCGAGGAGAGCAGCCCATCACGCCTACAGATCACACAGATAAACACAGATTCCATCGCAAGGCTATCTGCGGTTTCTCCGTGCGATGGATTCGGGCTTCGTCGAGCCGAAGTGGAGATACCTATGGCGCCGAGGAAGGCTGCAGACGGTTGTTCTGCACCTTCGCCACCAGCAGGATGCCGGCGTTCCAAACGTTCCACCATCCGACGGTGAGCCAGCTCGGGTGGAAGATGAACCACAGGTAGTTGACGATCCCGACCAACATCATGGCGGTGACGATGTTCCTGCCCTTGAGATTGGGAAGGCGGACCTTCGACACCATGAGCACCGACATCACCAGCACCACGAGGGCGACGGCCCGCACCGACATACTTTCGCGCATGAGCACCGCCGCCATGAGGTACGAGGCGGCGGCAGGAATCGGCGCGCCCGTGGTGCGCAGCTCCTTGTCGTGAGCATCGCTGGTGAGCACAAAGCGGGTGAGGCGAGTGACCCCGGCGAGCAAATAGACCAGGCTGACGATCAGACCCCAGAAACCGAGGGGCCTGAGTACCGCCAGGTAAACCAGAAGGGCCGGAGCCACACCAAAAGAGATGGCGTCGGAGAAGCTGTCCATCTCTTGACCGAAGTCGCTGGTCGCTCCGAGCAGACGGGCGATGGTGCCGTCGAGCACATCGCAGAGGATGGCCACCACCAGCAGGTAGACGCTGAGCTCGAACCGCCCGTCGGCCGCCGCCACCATGGCCATGAACCCGGCCGCAATATTGGCGGACGTGACGGCGCTCGGCGCCAGAACCCGGTAGCGTTTCTTGGCCATGACCCTCCAGTCTTACCATCGAGAGAATACCACCGCGGTTCCTCCGCGGTGCCGCAGAGGGCCAGCACGTAGCAGGTTTCAGGTCGCAGGGTCATCGCAGCGGACACCCGCAGATCAAACAGAAGAACACAGATTTCAAGCCCTCAAGCCCTCGAGCCCCACCACCCCACCGCCTCGGAATCGCCACACATCCGCCCTACCCCGTTCAACCCTCACCCGCACAATCGAAGTATGGACAAGCAGAGCCTTCGGCACGTGGCGATCATCATGGACGGCAACGGCCGCTGGGCCCGGGCCCGTGGGCTCCCGAGGCCCGCCGGGCACCGGCAGGGCGCCGAGGCAGTGCGGAAGATCGTCACCCACTGCCGCGAGGCGGGTCTTCACCACCTGACCCTCTACGCGTTCTCCAGCGAGAATTGGGCCCGTCCCGTCCGCGAGGTGCGCACGCTGATGGATCTCCTGGTCCGATTCCTTGTCGAGCAGGAGGGGCGGCTCAGGCGGCACGGTATCGAGCTTCGGGCGATCGGAGATCTCGGTCGGCTGCCGGAACGCGCCCGTTCGCTCCTCGATCGCATCACCGAGTCAACCAGGGGTCTGGGCGGCATGCGGCTGACCCTGGCGCTGTCCTACGGATCCCGGGACGAGATCGTCCGAGCGGCACGCCGTCTCGCCCGTCGAGTGGCCGAAGGCACACTGCAACCTGACGCCATCGATGACGGTCTCGTCGAGGCCAGCCTCGACACGCGTGACACCCCCCCCACCGACCTCGTCATTCGAACCGGAAGCGAGCGCCGGCTGTCCAACTTCCTGCTCTGGCAATCCGCCTACGCCGAGCTCTACTTCACCGATCTGCCGTGGCCGGACTTCTCACCCGAGGACTTCGACCGGGCGGTGGACTGGTACCACGGGCGCAAGAGGACCTTCGGGTTGGTCAAAGCGGCCGGGTGAGATCCAACGCAGAGGTTCAAGTGTGAACGGGGCACCCATCCATACCCGCCCGGGTGTGCTACAACAGTGCGAGACTCTGCACCACAAAGAAGCACGACACCGCACATCTGATCGGCACCGGGGGGAATCTCGACAGCGACGCGTTGCGGATACGGAAACGAAACGGACCCGGATCCAGACGCGGGCGCGGGCGCGAGGTGATATGCGAGAATGGCCGACACGTGACGCGGGGAGGGAACAATGAACGAGCTGCTGACCAAGGAGAATCTCGATTATCAGGAGCGGGCGCGTGAGGTGGCCGAGAACTTCGTCCGCCCCGTAGCGGCCGAGCTCGATCGCACCGGCGAGTACGGCTGGGAGATCCTAGACGCGCTGAAGTCCTACGGGCTCACCGGGGTATGGATCCCCAAGGAGTACGGCGGCCAGGACGCCGGCGTCCTCAACCTCTGCCTCATCGTCGAGCAGCTCTCGCGCGCCTGCGGCGGCGTCGGTGTTGCCTTCGCCGTGAACGCCCTCGGTTCCTTCCCCATCATCATCGGCGGCACAGAAGAACAGAAAATGAAGTACCTGCCGCCCATCGCCTCCGGCGACAGCCTCATCGCATTCGGGCTGTCCGAGAAGCCCTCGGGCTCCGACGCCGGCAGCCTCCGAACCACCGCGATCAAGGATGGCGACGACTTCGTCATCAACGGCCAGAAGAAGTGGAACACCAACGGCGGCGTCGCCTCGACCTTCACCGTCTACGCCCTCACCGACCCCGAACGTGGGATGCGCGGGATCTCGGCCTTCATCGTCGAGAAGGACACCCCGGGATTCACCGTTGGCAAGCGCGAGGACACCATGGGCATCCGCACCGTACCGGTCAACGAGCTCGAGTTCGCGGACTGCCGGGTTCCCTCCTCGCAACTCCTCGGCACCAAGGAAGGCGTCGGCTTCAAGAATGCCATGATGACCCTCGACCGCGCCCGCCCCGGGGTCGCCGCCCAGGCCCTCGGTCTCGCCCAGGGCGCCTTCGAGTGGGCCATGCGCTACACCTCGGAACGCCGTCAGTTCGGTCAGACCGTCATGTCGCATCAGGCCATCCAGTTCATGCTCGCCGACATGGCCACCCAGGTCGAGGCCGCCCGTCAGCTGGTCTACCACTCGGCCCGGGTCATCGACTCCGGCGCCAAGAACGTCAACAAGATCGCCGCCATGGGCAAGGTCTTCGCCACCGACACCGCCATGAAGGTGACCACCGATGCGGTCCAGCTCTTCGGCGGCTACGGCTACTGCAAGGACTACCCCATCGAGAAGTACATGCGCGACGCCAAGATCACCCAGATCTACGAGGGAACCAACCAGGTCCAACGTCTCGTCATCGGTCGCGCACTCACCCGCGAGCTCAAAGAGCTCAGCGATCACCTCGATGTCGTGGTGGAGCACTTTCCGGAAGACTAAAAGCGGGAAAAGACTGACCTGCATCCGTATCCGTGGCCGTGGCCGTGGCCGTGGCCGATTCCGAAGCCGAAACCGTGGCCAGAACCGCGGGCTAAGGCCGTAGCCGCAATACCACCCGGCCACGCGAACCACCGCCACGTCTGGACAAGCGAGAGCAATGCGCTCAGCCGGGCGTGCCGGGCATGACATTGTGCTGGCAAGAACTCCCGGCGGCGCGTCGCCTCCGCACAATGTCCATGCCGGGCAACCCACGGGAAAGGCGATGAGAAACGGCTCTTCCGGCTCAGAGGGAGGCCGCCGGCGCGCCATCGGCGTGGTCGCAACCCTTCAATCACCCCCACGAGCGACTGCGCCGATGGTGCGACGCTGGGCCGCCGAAGGCGGACCAGAAGGCCGGGGCCGTGAGAATCAGGGACACCTACAGCTGTCAGAGAAAGCGGCAGCCATCAGCCACAGCGATCCGGGGCAGCGGCCGGGCTCCATTCACTTCCGCAGCAACAACCAAAGAAAGAACGGCGCTCCCAAGAACGCTGTGATCACCCCGACCGGGAGCTCGGCGGGGGCGACGATGGTCCTGGCCGCGACATCGCAGAGGACGAGGAAGACGCCGCCGAAGACCGCCGACATCGGCAACAACAGGCGGTGACCGGACCCGAGCAGCAAGCGGCAGATGTGAGGCGACATCATCCCGACAAATCCGATGGGGCCACAGGCCGCGACCACCCCGCCCACCATCACCGACGTGGCTATGAAGAGCGTGGTCCGCGTTCTCGCCACGGCCACACCACGGCTCGCCGCGAGCTCTGATCCGGTGGCGAGCAGATCGAGCTCGCGTCCGAAACCGAAGATGACCAGCATCCCCAACAGGACGAACGGCGCCATCTGGATGACCGACGAGGCGTCGACGCCCCCGAGGCCGCCCATGAGCCAGCGCAGGACCCGATAGGCGTCGGCAAACGAGGCCGTGTATTGGAGAAAGAGGATCAGGCTCGAGAAGAAGAAGTTGAGCGAGACCCCAGCGAGCAGGAGGGTCGAGGTCGCGGCATCGGGCCGCAGCTTGGTGACCACCCACACCACCGCCACCGCGAGCAGGGCGCCAGCCAACGCCGACCAGGACTGTAGGCCAAGCCCGAGGATGACCACACCGATCCCGATCCGCGCCACGATCGCAACGCCGAAAGATGCTCCCGCCGCCACCCCGAGGATGTACGGGGTCGCCAGTGGATTTCGGAAGATGGCCTGGAAGACCGCACCGCCCACCGCAAGGCCGGCACCGCCGAGAAATGCCGCCACAACCCGCGGCACGCGAACCTGCCACAGGATCCGCGAGCTCGGATCGGAGCCGAACGGATCCGCAATCGCCGCGAGGGGCAAGGACACCGGACCGATCAGCGGCGCAGTCAACAGGACCACCACCGCACCGGCGAGCAACAGGGCGATTCCGACGCCGCGACTCATGACCCATTCCTCGCCGGCATCACCAGGGGCAAACCGTGTCTTCCGCCCGCCACAAGGACGAATTCGTTGCCGAAGATCCGGGACAGGATCGCGGCATCGAAGAGCTCTTCCGGTGGACCCGAGAACTCGACCCGGCCGTCCACCAGACCGAGGACCGTATCGGCATCGGCCACGAGTCCGTTGAGATCGTGGGTCACGGCGACAACCGTGTAGCCGGCTTCGGCGTGGAGGCGATTGAGAAGATCCAGAACCTGGACCTGGTGCCGGTAATCGAGGAAGCTGGTCGGTTCGTCGAGGAGCAGGATGGTCCCACCCTGGGCGAGCGCCGCCGCGATCCACACCCGTTGCCGTTCTCCGCCGGAAAGGGTCGTCATGGATCGCGCCGCCAGATGATCGGTTTCGGTCAACTCGAGCGCCTCGTCCACCGCCCGCCGATCGCCGGCGGCGAGCGCGGACCAAGCGGCCAGGTGGGGATAGCGTCCCATCTCGACGAAGGCCCGGACGGTGTAGCCATCGGAGGGCACATCGGTTTGGGGGACGAAGCTGATGACCCGCGCCAGCTCCCGTCTCCGGTAGCCGCTCACCGGCCGGCCGTCGACCTCGACCTCTCCTCCGTGCAACGACTGGAGTCCGTCAAGGGATCGCAGGAGGGTCGATTTGCCGGCCCCATTCGGTCCGATGACGGCCAGGAGCTCGCCCGCACCCACCTCGAGGTTGACCCCGTTGAGGACATCGGTCTCACCGAGGCGGACCCTGAGGTCGCGGGTCTCGAGCCGCGGTCGATCTCCCCTCACCGCCATTGCAGCTCCGGGTGGAGGTGTTCGGCGAAGGTCCGGACAGTGTTGATGATCCGCGGTCCGGGGATGACGACGAAATCGTCCATGAGCACGTGGACCCGACCGTCCCGCACCGCGCGTAGATCTCCGAGTTCGAGCCAGTCGGCGGCGGCCTTCTCGACGCTGACTCCTCGTGCACCTCCATCCGCCACCACGTCGAGAATCACATCGGCATCCACCGCGATGAGTCCCTCGCGGGAAAACTCCGGATAGCGGATCGATGTGCTTGAAACCGCGTTGACGCCCCCCGCGAGACGGATCACGTCGTCGTAGAAGGTGTCGTTTGCGGCGGCCCATAAGGTACCGACCCGGCCGCCGCCCGGCTCGCGTCCCACGACCACGAGAACCCGCGGCCGATCGAGGCCCTCGACGGCTGATTCGACTTCGTCAAGGGCCGCTCGAAGCTCACCGACCAGGTCGCGACCGCGGCGTTCGATCCCACACCGCACCGCGATATCGCGAACTGAAGTCAGGATCCCCTCGACATCGTGTTGGTCCACCCTCAGGGTGTCGAGACCGAGATCCTCGAGTCGCCGGTGGAGCTCATCGTGCGACTGCATCACGATCACCAGATCCGGATCGAGGGAGAGGATGGTCTCGTAGCTCGGATCGAAGTAGCCGCCCACCACCACCGCACCGTCGACGCGCGGACAGTATCGGGTCACACCCACAAAGCGGTCTTCGAGGTCGAGGGCGAGGAGGGTCTCGGTGAGACTCGGGGCCATGGAAACGATCCGCCGCGGCACCTCCACCGGCGCCGGGCTGACACGCTTCCCACAGGCCGAGGATGTTGCCATCAGGCCGGCGAAAATCAGAAGCGGAAGGGATCTGTGGTATCTCGACATGGCACCAACACAAAAACCCGGAGGCCGCCAAGCCTCCGGGATGCCGTTTTCCATCCGGATTCTTCGACTCGGACCCCAGTCCTCGAGGGTCTTCGCACACCGAGCTGCGGGTCTTCTGGCTCCCGGATCGTCCTACCTACCGGCCCTTCCCACAACCATCCGGTTGCAGTGGATCTGCCGATCTTCGTCCCCGGTCACAGCGGCGGGTCCGCGACGGATTCACACCGTCTTCCCCCAACGCTCGGTCGTACGAGTCTACGCGGGCTCGAGGGCGCTGTCGAGCGGGCGAGTCATCGCCTTCATCGAACAGCCACCATCGGCACCCACAGAACCCGGCCGGTCCACTGGCCTTCCACGATCCGTGCCCGTGCGGTTCCGTCACGATCGACGAGCTCGATGACCTTGATCCTTGTTCCCGAAGCAACATCGATGATTCGCCCCTGAACCTTCAGGACTTCCAACGAACCCGGATCTTCGTCCTCCAGAGCATTGACGACGAAGATCGCCGTCTCCTGGTCCATGGCTGCCGGAACGCGATCTCTGCCGTCGATGGTGAGCTCCGCGAACTGACCGGCGGCACGGCTGGGCCTGAAGAGCTTTGCGAGGAAACCATCGGGATCGGACTGGCCGAGCACCAGCGCCGCGAGCACCAAGAAAATGACACCGCCGATGATCGGCAGCCACGGAACCGAGCGCGTTTGCTCCGGGACCAACTCATCGATGATGTCTTCGATGTCGGCCAATGTCGGATCGGCAAGGAACTCGGTGCCGCAGGCCGTGCAGTGCAGCGTTCGACCCACGTAGCGATCGTGGATCTTCAACTTGGCGTCGCAGGCCGCGCATGTGTGGGTGTAGCCCTGCATACTCCCGATTTCCAGTGATCGAGGTTAATTCATCGGCCGCAGCAGCGTCGGTGATCTATCTCGCGCGATACCTCACCTTTCCGCCGACCACGGTGTACAGGACCTCCGCCTCGAGGATCTCATCAACGGGAACCGTCAGAATATCGCGCGAAAACACCGTTACGTCGGCCAACTTGCCGACCTCGAGGGAACCCTTGATGTCCTCCTCGAAGGCGGCGTAGGCGGCACCGAGGGTGCGCGCATTCAGCGCCTCCGTCCGGGTCATGACCTGGT
>Ga0316192_10000956_pt1 | contig 21310 bp, 17 predicted proteins | sample MerIslwburrow_MG_FD_204931 | JGI IMG/M metagenome (GOLD analysis project Ga0316192, IMG submission 204931) | Coastal sediment microbial communities from Maine, United States - Merrow Island worm burrow | ecosystem: Environmental > Aquatic > Marine > Coastal > Sediment | place: USA: Maine...
AAAAGCTTAGACCCTTAGCCGGATTAAACGGAATAGGAATTGGCAGACAAAAAGCTTCTCATCATCCACCAGGGTGCCATAGGGGATTTCATCCTCATATTTCCCGCCATCATCCGGCTGCAAAAATATTATGACGTCATCGATGTGCTGTGTCAGAGCGGGATTGGGAAACTGGCCAAAGCTCTGGGACTTGTTGAGAAATGGTATCCCCTGGAGGCAGCCTATGTGGCCTCACTTTTCACCGATCGGGTCGATTCAAAAATAAAGACATTATTAACACCGTATGGGATTATCCTTTTATTTACCTTGTCTGATCAGCTCGAACAGACGATCCGTCATATAACGTCAGTACCCGTCTGTCGTATTCCGCCCAAGCCACCGGAATATGTGTCCATACATCTTACAGAATTTGTACTGGAAAATCTTGTAAACTGCGCAATGATAAAGAAACCGGATGCCGTTGCTGAAGGCATCCCACTTCCCGCGCGGAGGGGTCGGGCCGGATATTCCGCCAGGATTTTGCTTCATCCCGGAGCCGGAAGCATCCGTAAACGCTGGCCGATTTTAAATTTTCTTGAAGTTGAAGCGAGGTTAAAAGCCGATGGATTGGAGCCGGAGTTCATTCTGGGACCGGCTGAGGAGGATCTGGTGGATGCGTTGCCGAGGGCGGATCGAACTGTACACATATTAACGGAATTAACAAATTTGGCAGCCTTGCTCAATTCTGCCGGCGGTTACATCGGCAACGATTCCGGGGCCAGTCATCTGGCCGTTTTTTTGGGGGTGCCCAGCGGGGTAATATTCGGCCCGGCTGATCCCAAGCGGTGGAAACCGGTGGGGCGGGCCGTCGAAATCCTGAGGCCCGGGTTGGAGTGCCGCCCGTGTTTTGAAACAGAGCTAACCAATTGCGACGGTTCAGAGTGCCTGCATGGAACCACTCCTGAAAAGGTCGTCAAGGCGTTTTATAGGGTTTATTTATGATACCTGAAAAAAAATTAGCTGCGCTGGACCGAATCTATGCCGCTTATGACCGATTTTGCGTCACCCTGGACGTGGCCTGTAAAAAACACTGCGCTCATTGCTGCACCTCCAACGTGACCCTGACAACGCTGGAGGGATACAAAATTGTGGATCACCTCATTGCTGCCGGAAAGTTGGATATCATCGACGGGCTTAAACATGTGGCCGCACCGACCCGCTATCGGCCTCAAATATCCACCAACCGGCTGGCTGAACTGTATGCCGCAAAGGCCAAAGTACCCGAAGAAGAAATGGCAACCGAATGGAAAGAATGCTCGTTGTTGGCAAAAAACCTTTGCACCATTTACGATCTGCGGCCTTTTGGCTGCCGCTGTTTTGTTTCGAGGCAAAACTGCGCCGAGACGGGCTATGCGGACATCGACGAATTCACGGCATCGGTGAATACCGTGTTTTTACAGACAATTGAGCATCTGGATGCCGATGGTTGTTCCGGCAACCTAATAGACGTGCTGCAGGTTATGGCTTCCGAGGATAACCGACGGGCCTATGCAGAGGATCGATTGAAATGTGAAACCAAAGGATTGATTGTAAACTGGTCGCTGAAAGTCTTGATGATACCGCCCGAACATCGCACCAAAATGGCGCCAATCCTGCAAGAGCTTCGAAATATAAAATTAGGTTGATTAAGTTGATTCGTTGATTGGATGATTGATTGCCTCAATCAACCCCATTAACTGAATTCACCAGCCATCCAGCAAGAAGTGCCTGCAAAGAGCTTTTCCTTTGAGCTTTGAGCCTTGAGCTTTTCAGCTTTCACCTTCCCGCCCTATGCCCTGCGCCTTGTGCCTTGAGCCGTCAATCAACCAGCACCCAGTCACCCAACCATCCAATCGTCTATGTCACCTGAAAGAACGCTTCATCATATTCCGGCTTGCCTTCGTACCGCCCCATGTAAAATCCCGGTAGAGTATCCATATTCTCAAACAATGCCGGATCCGCGTCAATGCCTGCTTGGTGCAGTGCTTTGAGCATATCTTCGGGTTTGGGCGGGCACCCCTTGATGGGAATCGCTTCCCGGATGTCCGGATTGTCTTTATGGGCCTGGTAAATGCATTTGCCCATCAAAATCGTTTTCTTCATTCCTGGGGTCGGCTGCATAGATTTGCCCGTCAGAACTTCAACGTCGTCCCAGGGCTTATTCTTCCAGGCAAACCGAATGGCTGAAAGCATCAGGCCGTTGACACCGGAACAATAGGTGCACATGGAAAGATCGTACTTGCGGTAAAAAACTCCCTTGAGACCCTGTTTGACCAGCGGCGCGGGAAGTATAGCTTCTTCGGTCTCACTGTATTCGAAATCATATTCATGGGGCCGGGCCACATCGTCGATGCACTCTCCGATCACTTCGATATCTGAAAAATCCCGGGGTCGGTGGCGATGTTCGGCCGCATGCATCAGATGGGGCACCTGTTCGGGGTCGAACCCTAAGATTTTGGCGCCCACCATATCGGCCGACAAGACATCGGCGGATGCCACCAGCAGATTTGTCCGTTGTAATTTACCGTCGGGACCGGGACCGCGTTCATTGGTGTAAATTCCGTCCTGCAGGGTGAACATGGGCGGCACCGGATCCGCCAGTTTGGAAACCCAGAAATGCAGGTCTTTGCCGGGCGTCATGTTATGACATTTTTTACGGGAAGGAACATCAATCAACCCTTTCAAATTTTTAATCCCCAGGCTGACCACTGTTTGATTGTGAGCTTTCATTACCGGCAAATCCACCACAAAATCACTTGCCAGGGCATCGACATTGAATCTGACCTCGACACCATCGCCAAGATCCAATTTCTTAAAGGGGCGTTCAAAAACATTTAGGTATTTGATGCCGTATTTGCGCTTCAATTTACCATAGCCCAGGGTTTCAAAAGCATGGGCCGGTGTTTCCATGTCCTTTGGATTCATGGTGACGGTACCCTCACCGATGGTGATGTCGTCAATGCCGCGCTCCTTCAAAATAAGGATCATATCCTCTACCACCCGGGAGGTGGTAATGACCCCCCATTTGGGAAAGGCAACGGCTTTGGTCCAGAATACAATATTGGGTTTGATAAATACTTTGGCTTTAGTGGGCAGGTGGTCCAGACCGTGGGACACTTCAACGGCTTTGCGGACTGATTCCAGGGGCTTTTCATATCGAACGACAGCAACCAGATTTTTTTGCATTCGTGTTCTCCTGTATGTTGAAAAGTTTTTTTGCATTCCCGCCGCAAATTTTAGCGATCTGCGGTTTTGTCAAACCGGTTTCTTGCATTTCGCCGAAATACCGAGCCGGTGGCAGTAACGGAAAATCACTGCCAAAAAGAATTTTGTCAACCCCTATAAGCCTGACTGCAATCGGGTAAATATCGGGCTCATACAGAAAAGGCGATGCGGCCGTGTCAAAAAACACGTTTGTTAGAGTTTCTTTGACATCCCTTTTCATCAGGCTGTAAAAAAACAGGCCTCCGCCCCAGTGTGCTAAAACGATTTTGGTTTCCAAAAATCGTTTGACCAGGCGGTAAATTTGTAGCAGTGTCATCGGCGTCTTCCCGTGGTAAGCATGCCCGACGGGTTCATTGGCGTGAATTAGTACGGGCAGGTCGCGATCAGCGCATATTTTCATGATTGGGGCAAGCTGTTCCAGAGCGGATTCGTCAATGCCGGCCTGGTAAAACGCCAATTCGCCGATTCCGGCCAATCCCCCGTCAAGGCACCGTTCAGTTTCAGCGACAGCGTCGCCTGCTGCTGGATCAAAACATCCCAAACCGGTAAAACGGTGAGGGTATTTTTGGACCATTTCCATGATGTAGTCGTTATGTATTCTAAATATTTCGGAATTTTTCCATGGAAAACCGAATATAACCGCTTTGTCCACCTCGTTTTCATCCATCGCATCTAACAATTCGATCGCACCGATCAGTCTGGATTTGGACGATTGATATAAGAGTTCGAAGGCAGGTTCGGATGGAAAATAATGATTTCTGTTTCGACAAATTGCGGATGGGAAAATATGAGTGTGAAAATCGATTATCATCAAATTGGCCCCAGGCCCTTATCGGATTTTATCCGACAACCTGTTGTCAGCGTTAGATTAAAGTGTCGCTTTAGTAATAATTTGCCAAAAATGGTGTTGTGCAGCGAAACTAGAAATGTCATATTGATCCAACTTACAAAAACCGGGACACTGCCGGTTGTCCAGATATGATAATGATTACGACTGAAACAGACAATTTTGCAAGCAAAAAAAAAACGACTAACCGGATTTTTCCGGTTAGCCGTTAAGGAGGAGAACAGATGAAGAAATTATTAGGTTTATAATTAGGCTGACATTTACAATATGCAAAACACTTGCCAAACTGAGTTAAAAGATGCCTTAATTTGAAATAATTATAATATTTCATTATATTTCAGTATGATATAAATTTTTAGAAAAAAAGGAATGCCACCATCAACCCCAGATTCAGTGCCGTTGAATCATCAAAGAGGTTCATAATATTTAACCATATTTGGGGTAAATTTCAATAACCCCTTTGTTTTTAAGACAATTTTTAAATATGAGGTCAGGTTCAATATTTTGAACTCTGGACCGGCCTTCAGTTGAAAAAAATGTAACTATCTAATTTTTAAAAGAAAATATAGGTTCATATTTTTGAACCTCTTAATAAACCTTAGCGTTTCAACAACCGGAGGTTTAACAACCTTGGGGTGCACGTTACCACGGAATTCGGGACAAACTTAAAAATGGATTATATCGCAAATACAACAAAGAACCCCATGTATCGATATTTGATGGTTTTGACGATCAGCTCCACTGTGGGGCTGCAGGCCTGGCAGACACTGTTTAACAATTTCGCGGTGGATGTTGCCGGACTGAACGGTAACCACGTCGGAATGATTCAATCCATCAGAGAGATTCCGGGATTTCTGGCATTACTGGTCGTTTTTGTGATTATATTCATCAAAGAATATCGCCTGTCCGCCCTGTCGATCCTTATTCTTGGTCTCGGGGTGGCAATGACCGGATTCTTTCCTTCTTATATCGGACTCATTTTGACAACCCTGATCATGAGTTTCGGTTTCCATTATTACGAAACCACCAACATGTCTTTAACGCTTCAATACTTTGATGAAGCAATATCTCCCTGGGTGTTCGGCAAGCAGCGCAGTTATGCGGCGGCATCCAACATCGCTGTTGGCATTTTAATCTATTTATTCGTTTTTCTATTTGACTTTACCAATATCTATTTGTTGTTTGGAAGCCTTATCATCGCTGCGGCGGTCTGGGGAATGATGCAAAATCCTTTGGACCGAACGGTCATTCCCCAGCGAAAAAAAATGATTGTTCGGAAAAAATACGGCCTTTTTTACTTCCTGACGTTTATGGCCGGGGCACGGCGCCAGATATTTATGGCATTTGCCGTTTTATTATTGGTGCAAAAATTTCAATATTCCGTTCAAGAAGTCACGATTCTTTTTGTCGTCAATAACATTATCAATTATTATCTGAGCCCCTTGATCGGCAGAAGTATTATCCGCTTTGGCGAAAGAAAGATATTATCACTGGAGTATTTAAGTCTGATTTTTATTTTTACGGCTTATGCCGTAACCGGATCCAAACTGGTTGTCGCTTTTCTCTATATTTTGGATCATATTTTTTTCAACTTCTCCATTGCTATCCGCACCTATTTTCAGAAAGTGGGAGATCCCAGAGATATTGCGCCGAGTATGGCCGTCGGATTTACCATCAATCACATAGCCGCCGTTTTTTTGCCCGCCCTCGGTGGTTTGCTGTGGATGATCGATTATCGCATTCCCTTTATCGCCGGGGCATTGATGAGTATGGTCTCTTTGATGGCGGTCCAGATGATCAGAACGCCCGTAAAAATTGGTGTATGAACACTTATTCCCACACCCCGTCAATTTCAGCGCCACATTGGGTGCATCTGCCGTTTTTGAGCTGCAGATTTCCTACCTGGAAGCCCCGGCGTTCGATCACTGATTCACCACAGCTGTAACAAAAGGTATTTTCAGCAGGATTGCCGGGGACATTGCCGGTGTACACATACTTCAAACCGGCCTTTAATCCTATTTCCCGGGCCATCGTGAGCGTTTGGATCGGTGTCGAGGGGCGGTCGGTCAGTTTGTAGGTGGGATGGAAGCGGCTGATATGCCAGGGAGTTTCCGGGCCCAAGTCCTGGACGATAAACGCAGCCAAATCACTCAACTCCGAGGGGTCATCGTTTAAACCCGGAACGACCAGGGTGGTCACCTCGACAAAAGTGCCAAGGGATTTCATCGATTTTAAGGTTGTTTGAACGTGTTTGAGATCGGCCCCGCAAAGCTCTTTGTAATACTTATCGGTAAATGCCTTCAGATCCACATTGGCGGCATCCAGATATGGATCGATCATTTCCAACGCTTCAGTGGTCAAATAGCCGTTGGTGACAAATACGTTGCGTATCCCCTTATCATGAGCCAGCCTAGCGGTCTCATAGGCAAATTCAAAAAAAACCGTGGGCTCGGTATAGGTATATGCGATGCTCCTGCACCCGTCTCGTTGGGCCGCATCCACCACTTCCCCGGGGGTGCAACTGGTCCCCAATACCGTGCCTTTGCGATCGGAGGGCATCTGTGCAATGTCGGCATTCTGGCAAAAGCGGCATCGAAAATTGCAGCCGACGGTGGCAACGGAATAGGAAAGTGTCCCGGGAAGGAAATGAAACAAAGGCTTTTTTTCAATAGGATCAACGTGCCGGGCGATGAGCTTGCCGTAGACCAGGCTCTTCAGAATGCCGGCCTCGTTTTCGCGCACCTGGCATATCCCACGGCGGCCGTCTTTGATTACACAACGATGGCTGCAGAGGTTGCACTTTACCTTGTTTTCCTCAAGCCGTTCATATAGATATGCTTCCATTTTTCATTCCGGCGGATTATTACCTCATTTTAGTTCATTTCAAATTTTAGCTCATTTTTTCAATTAATATTACAAACTTTTGAAATTCGAATAAAATATTTTGCTCCGATTATGTGACAAAGTAGATTTAGTCATTCGTCATTTGTCATTCGTTGTTCAGCTATCAATCCCGTCGCTGCCCCGGTGGTATTCTTGGCCTGATATCGCACGGTCAACGGCCGGGTTCTAAGTCGAGGCACCAGGATCACCACCATTCCGGCAAACGCCCCGAAAGGGCATCGTTGAATAATTTTTGATTGCTCCAGATTTTGTACGAATTTTCCCGAATTGGCGGGCAACTGGCAAACGGTTCGCCAGGCCACCGGCACCTGGCCCATGATGCGTCGAATCATTTGTTTCAACTCCCAGACGCTGAAAAACTGGGCATGATTGAAAATGGTCGGTGAGAAAATACCCTTAACCCGCCGCTGGATTCCTTTGAGGGCATACCGGTTAAATACCCCGATGAAGACACGATCTTTGGTGACCCGGAAGGCCTCCTGCAGCGCTTTTTTAGGGTCATCAACGAATTCCAGAGTGGTAAAAAGACAGGCGTAATTAAATGAATTGTCGTCAAAAGGAAGATCTTCAGCGTAACCCCGGTAAAGGTCCGCGCGGTGACCAATTTTTTCCAACGCCATGTCCAGCATATAGGTCGACGGATCCAAACCGGTAACCCGCAGCCCCATTTCAAGAAACGCTGCCAGACATGCCCCCGCACCGCAACCGATATCCAGCACGGATTCGCTGCGCATGGGCTGGAGCAAATCCCGCATCAGTTGGGTTTCCAACTCAAAAGCGAGTTTATTTTGCGGCTTGTTAAACCACTGCTCGTAATTAACGGCTTCACTAAAATCAAAGACATGGCCCATGTTTGATAATCTAAGGAATAATTCTGAATTTATCAAGGAGAAAACGAACAATTGGGGATGTGGTTGACGGTTATCGGAAACGGTTCATCGGGCCGATTCATTTTAAAAGATAATTGATAGGAATAAATAATGTTTTGGTCATTGGAAATTTGATATTGCCTGCCCTGTTAAATAGGCACTTTGAGTATTGTGATTTGGGATTTTCGTGCCGCATACGGGAAATTAAATCGCTTCTATCTGAATCCGCTAGCGTTGACTTTGACGTTCCCCTGGCACGGTTCACTGACATATTGAATTTTGAATCAATAAAGGTTATGTAGGCGTTTACAGGTTCAAAAGCTACAACCAAAGAAGGAGAACAGCGATGCATCCACTAATCGAAAAACTGATAAAGGAAGGTCCGGTCGTCACCGACGGTTCCTGGGGCACCCAGCTTCAGAATCGCGGCTTAAAACGCGGCGAGTGTCCGGATTCATGGAATCTTAGCCATCCGGAGCGGGTTGAAGAAGTTGCCGCGCAATATGTCGAGGCCGGAAGCCAGGTCATTCTAACCAACACATTCGGCGGCAACCGCTTATCACTGGGACGATTTAATATGGGCGCGGAGGCTGTTGCCATAAATACCGCCGGCGTCGAGATTTCGAAAAAAGCAGCCGGGAATCGAGCCGCGGTTTTTGCTTCTATTGGACCCACGGGTAAGATGCTTTTAACCAAAGAGACGACTGAAGAGGAACTGCAACACGCGTTTGAAGAACAGGCCGATGCCCAGGCGCGCGCAGGTGCCGACGGAATCATCGTTGAGACCATGATTGACATCACCGAAGCCGGAATTGCGGCCAAGGCTGCTAAACGAACCGGACTTCCGGTGATTGCCAGTATGGTTTTTGATTCCGGTGTCGACAAAGATACCACTTTGATGGGTGTAACCCCGGAAGCCGCAGCCGAAGAGTTTGCGAAAATCGGTGTGGATGGCGTTGGGGCAAACTGCGGCCAGGGAATCGAGGGTTACATACCGATTTGCAGACGTTTGCGTGAGGTCAGCGAGCTGGCGATCTGGATTAAACCCAACGCCGGTCTGCCGGAAATTATCGATGAAGAAACGATATTTTACACCACTGCCGCTGAATTCGTAAATTTTGTCCCGGACCTGATTGAAGCCGGTGCAAATTTTATCGGAGGTTGTTGCGGATCAGACCAAAGCTTTGTGAGTGCGATCCGGAAAATCATCGCCGCTTCGTAGGACTGTGTCGACCCGTCCGGAGGCGACTGGGCCCTTATCGGGTTTTAACTGACAACATCTTGTAAGGAACGTTTGGTTCAAGGTGTCAGTGTTCAGGTTTCAGGACTTTGTCACTCGCCTTCCTGACACCTGAAACCTAATATACACTATCGGCGTGCTAGCTGCCTTTCAGGGGCCACTTATTCCCAGTGTAGTCTCGGAAAAAGCTTAGAACCTAATAAATTTAATAATCGAAGAAGAAACTGATGAGCTTCGAACGTCGAATAGATGTATTCTGTCTGATTAAAAAAGATTTCGCGAAGCGATCCCATCTTTCGAAATTCGATATTCGTCATTCGATATTCTGCGGTTCGCTGTTTAGCCCGGGTCATATGCGTCTCAGCCCGGTCCAAGTGCCGGGCCTCAATATTTTCAAATCTTTCCAATCTGATTCTCTCTCCATTCACGACTCAATTGCGCCGTTTTACTCCTTGCCGGCTTGTCCCGTAGATCCAAAGTCGGATTCCGATGAATCAATAAACTTAAATAAAATGAATAGCACCCATAAGCTGAGTTAATTTCACTTTTCCCTTGCGTTTTGGCGGACGGATATGCCATAAGTAGCGATAGGAGAAAATCCTTAGTGTGCAGGCTGGCAATGGCGGAATGAATTTATTTCATGGATGGATTCCGGGATAAGCGTCCCGCTGCGGATTGGATGTTTTCGCTGGCCGATGTGGAAAATGCCAACTGGGAGTATAATGGCTTCAGAATGCCGGAGTGCTGGTGGTTCAAATCGTAATTCGCCCTCACGCACACAACGGCAGGTGATCTGAATGATTCCCCTCAGCTTTATTATCCCCGCAAGGGAACGGAATGAGGGGGCCTATCACCAACTCGCGAATTCATAACCGAATAGGTGGAAAAAAATGGGCTCGATATTTGGAATTGTTGTCAAACGACTTGGATTGGGTTTTCTGACAATAATCGTCATCTCTGTTCTAATTTTTCTGGGTGTAGAGGCGTTGCCGGGCGATGTGGCCACGGCTATCCTGGGTCAGGAGGCCACCCCTGAAACCGTGGCGGCCTTTCGCAAGGAGCTGAAACTGGACCTGCCACCCCATGTGCGCTATTTCGCCTGGCTGGGGGATTTCTTGCGGGGTGATATGGGCACCTCCCTGGCTAACAAACGACCGATTTCCGAACTAATTTTCTGGCGTTTCCGAAACACAATGTTCTTGGCGGCCTCGGCCGCAGTATTGGCGGTGCCGATTGCAGTTATCCTGGGAATACTGGCGGCCCTTTACCGCAACAGTTTGTTTGACCGCACAATTTCCATGGTCACACTCAGCACCATTTCATTTCCCGAGTTTTTTGTGGCCTACATTTTAATCGCTCTGCTCTCGGTGCAAATCGTTATTTTCCCAAGCATTTCCAACATCAACGAGCAGATGTCGTTCTGGCAGAAAATACATGCGATTATTTTGCCCTGCCTGACGCTGACATTGGTTGTGGTGGCCCATATGATGCGCCAGACAAGGGCTGCGATCATCAACATCCTGGCCAGTCCCTTTATCGAAATGGCCAGATTGAAAGGCATCAAACGCATGCGGGTCATCGTTTTGCATGCATTCCCCAACGCGCTGTCGCCGGTTATCAACGTCATCGCACTGAATCTGGCTTATCTGGTGGTCGGCGTGGTGATCGTTGAAGTGGTATTTGTCTACCCGGGAATGGGGCAGCTGCTGGTGGATTCGGTATCGAAGCGGGATATCCCGGTTGTTCAGGCCAGCGGCCTTATTTTTGCAGCCGTCTACGTGGGGCTCAATCTTCTCGCCGATATCCTGTCGATTATCACCAATCCCAGGCTACGAAATCCAAGATAAGGAGAAGCATAAGATGGTGTTTTTCAAATTACTCAGACAATCACCCTGGAGCGCCCGCCTTGGTCTGGCAATGGTACTCCTCAATGTGTTTGCCGCCCTGTTCGCACCATATATTGCCCCTTACAGTGAAACTGAAATCGTTGGCGATGTCTGGCTGCCGATGAGCGGGGACCACCTGCTGGGGACCGACCACCTGGGACGGGATTTATTCACCCGGCTGCTGTACGGTGCGCGCAACACCATTGCGATCGCATTTGTCACCACCATGCTTTCCTTTGTGGTGGGCACGATTCTGGGGTTTTTTGCCGCCACGCTGGGTGGCTGGACGGACCTGACATTAAGCCGCTTGATCGATATCCTGATGGCTTTCCCGACCCTTATTTTTGCCTTGATAGCGCTGTCGGTGGTCGGCACGTCCGTCGCATCCTTAATTGTAATAATCGCGCTGCTTGACTCCACCCGGGTCTATCGCCTGTCCCGGGCCGTGGCCATGGACATTGCCGTCATGGAGTACGTCGAAGCGGCCCGACTGCGCGGGGAGAAAATCTGGTGGCTCATGCGCCAGGAAGTTCTGCCCAATGCCATGCCGCCGCTGGTGGCGGAATTCGGTCTGCGTTTTTGTTTCGTATTTTTGTTCATCGCCGCTTTAAGCTTCCTGGGCCTGGGCATCCAGCCCCCCACGGCGGACTGGGGCGGTATGGTACGGGAGAATGCGGGCGCAATTACCTTCGGCATTTTTATCCCGCTTTGGCCGGCGGGGGCCATCGCATTTTTAACCGTGGGTGTCAATTTAATTGTCGACTGGTTTCTGCACATCGCCAGCGGCTTGAAGGACTAAAGAATGACGAGTGACAAATGACGGATGACGAATTTTGGATATCGCTTCGCTGAGCGATTAAAAAAAAGAATTGGATTAAGTAATGAATTAAATCGACAGAATTCCTTCATTCGTCATTCGTCAATCAGCATTAATCATTCGGAGAAGGGTTATCATGACTGAAATACTCAAAATGAAAAATCTGAAGATCGAAGGATACAGTGACGAGAAATGGGTGCCGATCGTCAAAGGCGTTGACGTCACATTGGACAAAGGGGAAGTCCTAGGTCTGATCGGAGAATCCGGCGCGGGAAAATCCACCATCGGGCTGGCCTCGATGGCATACACGCGGCAGGGCTGCCGCATCACCGGCGACTCGATTATTTTTGACGGCAAGGAGTTGTTCGGTGCCCCGGAAGAGTTTCTGAGAGAAATCAGAGGCGTACGTATCGCCTATGTCGCTCAGAGCGCCGCGGCCTCATTTAATCCGGCCCATCGGCTCGTCAAGCAGTATGCCGAAGCGCCCGTTCAGCATGGCCTGATGCATTTTCATGAAGCGGAAAAAAAAGCCGTCGACATATACCGGCGTCTGCTGCTGCCGGATCCGGACAAAATTGGTTACCGTTATCCCCATCAGGTCTCCGGCGGACAGCTGCAGCGCGCCATGGTAGCCATGGCCATGGCCTGCACACCGGATTTGATTATCTTTGACGAGCCCACCACGGCCCTGGATGTGACCACCCAGATCGAGGTGTTGGCGGCTATCAAGAAAATAACCAGGGAATTCAATACGGCGGCCCTATACATTACCCACGACCTGGCGGTGGTGGCGCAGTTGGCCGACCGCATCATGGTGCTCAGATACGGTGAATTGGTCGAAGAAAACAACGCCAGGGAAATGCTGGCCAACCCCAAAGAGGACTACACCAGAGCGCTGCTCTCCGTGCGTACCCTCACAGAACATAAAGATCTCGCGGCCTCGGAGAAGGATGTTATCCTGGAAATCGAGAATGTGTCGGCCAGCTACACTGGAAAAGAAACGGAAAAGGTGCTAGAAGGCATTAACCTTAAAATCAGGCGCGGCCGGACCGTCGCCCTGGTGGGCGAATCCGGCAGCGGCAAAAGCACTCTGGCCCGTGTGGTAACCGGTTTACTGCCGCCGCTTGAGGGAAAAGTCATTTTCGAGGGCCAGGAGCTGCCGCCGGCTTTAAAATCGCGTGATCGCGAAAGTCTCCGGCAAGTGCAAATGATTTATCAGATGCCGGATACGGCGCTTAATCCCAGGCACAAAGTCAGAAAAGTCATCGGGCGTCCCCTCTCTTTCTATTTTCACATGAAGGGCAAAGAAATAGAAAAACGGGTGCTGGAGCTGTTGGAGATGATTGAACTGCCGGCCAGCTATATCGAGCGGTATCCCGGGGAACTGTCGGGAGGGGAGAAACAACGTATATGCATTGCCCGGGCCCTGGCAGCCAAGGCCAGTTTGATTATCTGCGACGAAGTGACCTCGGCGCTGGATCAGCTGGTGGCCGAGGGCATCCTGGAGCTACTGCAGGAGCTACAAAATGAACTGAGCGTATCCTATCTTTTTATTACCCACGATCTGGCAACGGTCAAGGCCATATCCGACGAGATTGTCGTCATGCTGCGGGGCCGAATTGTCGAACAAGGCGTCAAGAAAGATATTCTTACGCCGCCACACCACGATTATACGGATCTTTTGCTTTCTTCCGTGCCGGAAATGGATCCGGATTGGCTCGACGACGTCCTGGCGGAACGAAAACGCAAGGGTGTCAAATCGGCGGACTTTGTGCAATTGTAATAATGATAGAGCAACGCGATACAACAAACCCGCAATCTAAATTCGCCCCAAAAAGTTGACTTGCCGGAATCAAATTGGGATGAAAGCTAAGAGCTACGTTATGTGTGATTTTCATCACCCTAGTGGGATGCAACCCGATCGTTGGCTGCCCCTCATGCCACACCATGATAAAAGAGCGCAGCTGTATCCTAATTCCTTTCTAAATCAATCCCTGTAAACTGCTTCTCAACACTCTGATTGGTTATTACAAGAATATGGCTTTTACCTAGTGAAAGCGGCTTCCAGCCGCGAATGTAGCGGCAGCAAGGTGTCGCCGTCGTTTGTCGCGGCTGGAAGCCGCTCCCACAAAGGCAGATTGCCCCACCGGAGGACTCCAGCAATAAGGCGTCAGGGGTGGGGTCCTCCGGCTTTCCGCGTTTTTTTAAGGATAAACAACATAGGGGCACTCCTCTATTGCGACGGGTAGCCTTTGGCCTTCTGAGATCAATTCATTCAAGGGGATGATAGCGCCCGGCATGCTTGATATTATGTTGACATTCGAATACTAGCCGGTTAATTGAATACGAATACTTTTTGATAATCCGGATACGAAAAGGAGAACTGAAATTTGGAAACTTATTGAAAAAGCGGTAATGCCGGACATAGGTGTCCACGAACCTTGGTTTATATGGGCTTCGCACACGGACAGCGTTGCGGAGTTTGCCATTGGCGCCTTTGAAGAAGCCCTTAAAGAAGTAAAAGAGTAAAATAATTTATTAGCTATTCTTTGCCATGTTGTTAATGCAACATTGGCGGAATTGAGGGGTACCATGCAGGATCAGGTTTTTGTAAGAATGGGTGACGGCGAGCGGGTTTTAATGCCATCCGATCAGGTCAAGGAAGATCTTCTGGCAGGAACACAGGATGCGGCCCAGCGAGCCGAAATCCCGCAATTAACCTCCGATGAGCTTGAACGACTCTTAGATATTTTTACGGATACGTCCCGCATCGTCAGTGTCTCACCCGGCGAAGAGGTAATTGTGACCGACGATGCCGTTTGCACCCTGTTTTACCTGGATCAGGATAACAGCGGGCAGGGGATACCTATGAGCCGCGTGCAATCCGTGCTGGCCTACGAACGGGCCTGCGCGGCCGATACCGTATCCATTGGACATACGGATTACAGCTACAAACAGGTAAAGCCCATTATCAATTTTGAAAAACAGGAATATCATACCGCCTCCTTAATGACGACCGCTCCCTTCTTTTATGGCTCTCAACCGAATATGGGGCTTTATTTTCAACCGGATGGCCCTTACCCGAACCCCGCTGACCTCCTGCCCATGGGAAAGATCAGGGAAGCGCAGGAGGCTCAGGAGGAGGCCGCTGAACATCTCAGGAAGGATATGGTTTTTGTATCCAGAAATCTGTATGAAGTCGGGTGCGAAGGGATCAATTTTGATACTGCCGCTTCAGCGGGAGATGCCGATTTCTATGCCACCTTGCAGACAGTTTCGCAATTAAAAAAGGACTTTCCCGACATGGCGGTGGAAGTCGGCATGTCCAGTGAATTTGTCCTGGGAATGCATGGCGAAATTCAATTCGAAGGAAAGCAACTGGCCGGCCTGTATCCCCATGAACAGGTAAAGGTGGTGGAGGCCGCCGGGGCAGATATTTTCGGACCGGCCATCAATGTCAATTCCAGTCAATCCATACCGTGGAATTTGGCCCGGGCCGTGACGTTTGTCAAGGCCACTGCTGAGGTTGCCCGCATTCCGGTGCATCCCAATGTCGGAATGGGGGTCTGCGGCGTTCCCGTGTTTGAGGTTCCCCCCATTGATGCCGTGACCAGGGCCGCGAAGTCTCTGGTGCAAATCGGCAAGGCGGACGGCTTGTAGGTAGGCACAGGCGACATATTCGGTATGCCCTTAGCACATATAATGGCAGCAGGTATGGGGGGCATCCGGACCGCCGGAGATCTGGTGGCCTGGATGCAAATGACCCGCAAAATGAAGATCGCCGAAGCCAAAACGTATGTCGCCGCTAAACTTGGAATTGACATCATCGATCTAGCCAATGAAGAAGTGATGCGTCAGATCAGAGAAGACCTGGATATCGGCATTATTACAGCAGTGGCCGGCAGTGCCAAAGGCATCGCTGCCAAGTGGAAGATTGCCGAATTGCTGGACATCGAAATCAATTCGGTCAATCTTTTCAGATCCAAGATAGGGTAGAGGACAGAAGACAGAGGTCAGAGGACGGATGTCAGAAGCCAGAGGACAGAAGTCAGAATTCGGAAAATATCAATCAACTTGATACCCTTTTTATAATCGATCCGCCGGCTTCCGGCTCGCAGAGCGCTGAGCCTACAGCTCGGAGAGAGGCGAACCTTTAATATTCGATATTCAATCACTTGAAGCCAGTAGCCAGAAACAGGAAAATCCCTTATGACATCGGAAACTACCGGCGGAGCGCGCATCAGCCCGATTGCGATAAAACCGCAGATGAAAATCAAATCATTTGATGAGCAGGAGATCGAAAAAATCCATGAGGCCACTGTGGTCGTTTTACACAAGACCGGCGTACGCTTTCCCTGCAGAAAAGCTTTGGATATTTTTGCGCAAGCCGGCGCCGATGTTGATTTCAAAACAGAGATCGTAAAAATCCAGCCGGATCTTTTAATGAATACCCTTGCCAAAGCCCCGGCCGAATTTGTCATGGGGTCACGCGGCAATCAGGCGTTGGATGTAAATCTTGATGGTACCAAAATATATTGCGGCACTGCGGGCACCGGCACGGCGACAGTGGATTTAGATACCCGTATGCGCAGGCCCTCTGTCAAAGAAGATATTGGGATGATGGCCCTCATCTCTGATTATTTACCCTCCATAAGCTTTTACTGGCCCATGGTGGCCGCCCGGGATTGCCCGACAGAGATCATCGCCCTGCATGAATTGGAGGCCGCTTTCAGCTGTACCGAAAAGCATGTTCACATCGTTAGCTGTGTGGACGAGAAATCCGCCCGATATGCGCTTGAAATGGTCGGGACTATTGCCGGAAGCAGGGAAAGAATCAAGGCCAGACCGCCGCTGTCTCTGATTGCCAGCCCCATATCGCCACTAAATCACGATAGCGGCGTTCTTGAAGCGGCTCTGGTATTTGCTGCTGCCGGGTTGCCGGTCGGGTTTGCGGCGATGCCGGTGATCGGTACAACGGCGCCGGCCGCCATTGCCGGATCATTGGTCCAGGGAAATGCTGAAATCCTGAGTTCCATCTGTATGCTTCAACTCGCTTGCCCGGGCGCCCCGGCATTCTATCCGCTGTTTACTGCCATGATGAATCCCTTTACAGGGGGCATCTGCGTCTCAAGTCAAACGAAATATCTTTTTTATGCGGCCACTGTTCAGCTGGGGCATTATTACAATCTGCCCGTAATGACCGGCTACGGCGGCAGCGACGCAACGGACCCCAAAGGATGGAAGGTCGGAAAAGACGATGCCGTTGATGCCTTTTTTAGTTGTGCCACAGGCCCGGATATGTCTCCCGGCCTTGGTTTGCTGGAAGGTTATACCCTGCTTTACCCGGAAAAACTATTACTCGACGATGAAATTTATCAATCCGTCAAATTGATGGCTGAAGGAATGCTTGTGGAAACAGACTCGCTGGCCCTCGATGAAATTATGCAAGTCGGCCCCGGAGGACATTTTCTGGATCGGGACTTCACCATCAGGAATGTTCGCAGACTCTGGCAACCGGGAATTTCAAATCAATGGTCAGCAGAAAAGCAGGATTTTCATGGCCCTCTAGAAGCAGCCGTAGAGAAAACCAGGTGGATACTCAAAAATCACAAACCCGAACCCCTTGACGAAAAAAAGGCCAATGAGCTAAAACGAATTATTAATACAGCTGAAAATGAACTCGTCAAACTTTAGGCGCTTTGTCTTTTGTTATTCGCCGGGAAGCTTTCAAGCGAATCACCGAAGCTCTGGAAGCACAGGGCATTCAATACGCCCATCGAAAAGTGATTGTCGAAGTGGCGCAACCGAATGCATCCACCACCGACGGTCCTTCCCAACAGCCGGAAAGCGAAATCAGCAATGACAGTGAGGAACAATCAATGGATCAGGCCCTCAAAGCCGGGGCTGCCGCCGTTGAAAGCGTATTGAATGAAAAGCTGGATAAACAGTTTCAGAAATAGCAGTAATATCAGAAGTTCTCCTTTTTTTTGGTATTACAATAGAAATACTATATATTGCAGCTGAAAAAAACAGGCCGAGCACAAAAAGTGTCGGCCCTTTTATTCAAAATTTAAAGAATGATTTTATTTGAACCACCATCGTTCGCCATTTCTCATGCCATCCAGAGCCATGTGCCCTGAGATAGGTCCATGTGCCAGCTTATCTGAACTGGCCTCAACCATCTGGTTGAACATGGGAACAACAGTGCCGCTGTCATTTCTGCATATTTCCTGCATTTCCCCGTACAGCTTTCTGCGTTTATCTGTATCCAGCTCTGCTCTTGCACTTATCAGCAGTTTGTTAAAACGATCATTTTTCCAGTGTGTATCATTCCAGGGGGCCCCATCTGAGTATGCAACTGAGAACATCATATCTTCAATGGGACGTCCACCCCAGTAACACATACACCACTCTTTTTTCATCCAGACATTGCTCCAGTACCCGTCGTCAGGCTCCCGGACAATGTTTATGTTGATGCCTGCTTTTTTAGCCTGTTCCTTCATAAGAACGGCAGCATCCACCGCTCCGGCAAATGCGGCATCGGCAGCATGCAGATTAAAGGTATGGTCCAGCATGCCTGCTTTTTTCATATAAAATTTGGCCTTTTCCGGATCATATTTTCTTTGCTCCAGGCCTTTAGCATGATATTTATTTACCGGTGCAATGGGATGATCATTGCCGGGTTCGCCATAACCGCGTAATATTTGTTTCACTAATTCTTCACGGTCGACAGCAAGCTTTAATGCCATGCGAACATTATTGTCATTGTATGGTTTTTGATCTACCAGCATGGGGATGGTGTAGTGGGCCGTTCCCGTTATTGCTGAGACATTTACCCCCGGCGACCTTTTCATGAGATGTACTGTTTTAAGTTCAACCCGATCCATGTAGCTTATCTGGCCGGTCTTTAAAGCATTTGTTCTGGCATTGGTATCAGCAATAGACAGGGTTTCGATCTCATCAAAATGGGCTCTGCCCTCTTTCCAGTAATTGGGATTGCGTTTTGAAAAAGCTCTGACACCAGGCTCCCAGTTCTCCAGAATATACCCTCCGGTACCGATGCCCTTTTCCCATCCCGGTCCTTTCGTTCCGGCGGGACAAATGGTTAAGTGATAGTCGCCCATGATAAACGGAAAATCAGCACTGCCCCCGGAAAGCTCAAAAACAACTCCATGTTTTCCGTCTGCTTTAATATTTTCAATACTTTCTAAATATCCTTTAGCTGCAGATTTGGAGTTTTCGCCCAAATGGTGGTTTATGGAAAAGATCACATCCTCTGCTGTCATGGTTTTGCCATTGTGAAATTCTACGCCCTTGCGCAGCTTAAAAGTCCACACTTTTGCGTCAGGAGTTGAATCCCAGGACTCCGCAAGTTCAGGGATGGCATTGAAATTGTGATCGATTTCAACAAGACTGTTTCTTATCTGCCAGTTGACGTTCTGGTTCATGTTGGAAGTCAGTGTTCCAGGGTCCATGGAATCAGTGGTTGAGCCGCCAGTCATCCCTATTATAAAACGTCCTCCTTTTTTGGGGACGGAAGCTTGGGCTGTGCCTGCGAGCAGTGCAGGAGAAACAGCCGTTGCAAAACCAAGAGCTGAAACCTGGGCAATAAACTGTCTTCTGCTGATTTTGTTTTGGTTAAACAATTTAGTTAATTTTGATAGTTCTGACATGCTAATCTCCTTTTCTATTATTGATTAATCGAAGCCGATGTATAAGAACACCTTCTGCCACGAGTTGATCTATAGCAGATGTCAAGGATAGGAACCTGCTTTTTTCGAAATAGAGTATGTCAAAACGATGCTTGTGCGTCAATAACTTATTCTTGATCGTTTTTCCCCCGAGTTCATTTCCTGTTAATGCATCCAGTTGGTAAATGCCTGTGATACTTTCATAGCAACCCCTTTTCGTTTTGTTTAATTGACATTGCAGGCCGGAGCTTGTAATGTATCGTACACACCATTTGAATAATTTCTATCAATCGCAGGGGGATACGCAATGGCGCTGACAAAGACGGACCTTTTTGAAACAATACAGTCAGAACTCGGTTTACCTAGCGTGCAAATTTTGCCGTGACCCCAATTCTGAAAATTCAACATCCGGAATATTTAAGAGTAGGAGCAAATTAAAGATAGTCAGTTGAAGTGACAAGCTGTTTTTGATTCATTGCATAAATTTAATTTTTTTTAGAAAGTAAGGTACACGACGCTCATGAGTACAGCCATCTTAAGCATATTATCTGGAATAGCAGGTATGTTTGGATGGGGAATATACGACTTTCTAGGCGGTGTTTATGCCAAACAGATCGGACCTTTTAAATCTTTCTTTTGGTCACAACTGGCTGGTTTAATATTTGCCTTTCTGCTTATATTCGCTTTTACAATAAGCCTCAACGTCCCTATTCTGGTAATCATTTTGCTCCCAATCGCAGCAATTGTTTATTCTGCTGGATACTTATTTTTTTTCAAAGGTTTTGAGATAGGTAATATATCGATTGTTGCCGCAACCATGAATCTATGGGCTGTATTTACAATGCTGTTTGCTTTTATCTTTATGGGCCAGCGGCTCTCGGCACTACAGTCCTTAGGTGTCTTCATGATTATTTCCGGCGTTACCTTAGCATCCTTAAATTGGAGCGCTATTAGAAATCAAAGGTTTCAACTTTCATCAGGTGTCAAAGAAACAGTTTTAGGGGCTTTTTTCTTTGGTGTTTTTTGGAATATTAGCGAGGTTATATCTGAAGAAATTGGGTGGCTATTAACGACCCTATTTGTGAAATTTGGAATTATTTTGTTCTTGCTGCTCTTCTCCTTTCTCGTAAAACGAGAGCTTGACTTAACCAAAGCTGCCACTAAAACAAAATGTATGGTTGTATTAATGGGTATTATTGAAGCTGGTGCAGTAGCCATCGTAAATTACGGATTAACGATCGGAGATGCAATATTGATTACGCCGATAGCTTCTGCCTTATCGATAGTGACCATAACCCTGGCCATTATTTTTTTGAAAGACAACGTCACGAAACTTCAGGGGTTCGGAATCATAACAGCTGTGGCCGGTATAATTGTCACTGCATTTTAAATTCTCGCCCGATTTTTCTATCGGCAGGTTCAGGACTCAAAACTTTAGGGCATCTCCAACAAATTTAAATCTGTAAGGATTTACATATTCGATCAGCGCCCATAAATCTGATACAAAAGCTTGACTTAAATATCAAATCTTAGTTTATAGTATTAACGATACAGGTAAACCCCAAAGTTGCATAAACATCGCGCAAAACCGGAGAATGACAACCAGAAATCGGAAAGGAGGTGAAAAAAACGAATACTTTTGATTAATTATTGAATATTCAAGCTTCCGGCTCGTCCCGTTCAGGATTCACGGTTAAGATAACTTTGAATCTGTAAACCCTCATGAAAGAAATGTAACCCTGTATGCTGTACCCGGCATCTTTGAACCCTTACAAAAAGGAGATTGTTCACAATGAAAAGGTATCAAATAGTT
>Ga0316192_10000957_pt1 | contig 21309 bp, 16 predicted proteins | sample MerIslwburrow_MG_FD_204931 | JGI IMG/M metagenome (GOLD analysis project Ga0316192, IMG submission 204931) | Coastal sediment microbial communities from Maine, United States - Merrow Island worm burrow | ecosystem: Environmental > Aquatic > Marine > Coastal > Sediment | place: USA: Maine...
ATGGCAGGTGCAGTAAAAGCACGGAAAGCCAATCGTCATGCCACCAGTGACTGGATGAAGATCGAACAGGAGCGCGGCATCTCAGTTGCATCCTCGGTAATGAAATTCAATTACCATGATTTCGAGATCAACCTGCTCGACACCCCTGGCCACCAGGACTTCTCCGAAGACACCTACCGCGTACTGACTGCTGTTGATTCCGCCATGATGGTGATCGACTCTGGTAATGGTGTTGAGCCGCAAACCGAGAAATTGATGGAGGTGTGCCGGATGCGCAATACCCCCATTGTCACCTTTATTAACAAGCTGGACCGTGAAGGCCTTGAACCACTTGATCTTCTAGCTGAAATTGAAGAGAAGCTTCAGATTGAGTGCGCCCCACTCTCCTGGCCGATTGGTATGGGAAAGGCTTTCAAAGGTGTTTACAGCCTCTACAAAAAGGAGCTTCAGCTATTCAAAGCTGGAGCAGAGACCAGCAACTTTGAAACCGTACAGATCACGGATTTGAACGACCCGAAACTGGATGAGCTTCTGGGTAGCCAGGCTGATGAACTGCGTGAGGAGATTGAGCTTCTGGAGGGTGCTGCCAACCCGTTTGATCTCGAGCACTTTCTCAAAGGCAACCAGACACCGGTATTTTTTGGCAGTGCGATCAACAACTTCGGTGTCAAAGAGCTTCTTGATGCTTTTGTTGAACTTGCTCCCCATCCGGGGCCACGTGATGCCGTAGAGCGTACTGTTGACCCTGTGGAGAAAGATTTCTCAGCTTTTGCATTCAAAATTCAAGCAAATATGGATCCAGCCCACCGTGACAGGATTGCATTCTTCCGGATCTGTTCCGGCAAATTCAGCAAAGGCATGAGCGTTCGTCATCATCGTCTGGGCAAGGATATAAAAATTCCCAATGCGGTCATCTTCATGTCCCAGGATCGCGCTCATATCGAAGAGGCCTATGCCGGTGATATTATCGGCATTCATAACCACGGGACTATCAGGATTGGTGACACCTTCACCACCAAAGAACCACTGAAATTCGCTGGCATTCCCAATTTTGCACCTGAAATGTTTCGGCGTATTCGCCTGAAAGACCCGATGAAACGCAAGCAACTTCACAAAGGATTGATTCAGCTCTCTGAAGAGGGAGCAGTACAGGTTTTCCGCACCATATTGGGTGGCGATTACATTCTGGGAGCTGTCGGTGTACTACAGTTTGATGTCACCGTTGCGCGCCTGAATGCAGAATACAAGGTAGATGCAGATTACACAGCCACGGACTTTCAGACCGCTCGCTGGATTGAACCAACGGATGATAAGAAGTTTTCTGAATTCAAACGTCTGTTTGAACACAGCCTCGCTGAAGATGCGGATGGTTATCTGACATATCTGGCACCAAGTGTATGGAAGCTGAATTACACCATAGAACAGTGGCCTGACATTACATTCCATAAGACGCGCGAACAGGTCTGATGCTTCAGATCACCACCAAGATTGCGATACACGATGATGAAATCGAACTCCATTTCATCCGATCATCAGGCCCTGGCGGGCAGAATGTAAACAAGGTGGAAACAGCAGTGCAGCTTCGCTTCGATGTGCTCAAAAGCTCTTCTATTACGGACACAGTTCGTGAACGCCTTATCAATCTTGCCGGTTCAAAGGTAACCAATGATGGCATTCTGATTCTGAAGGCTCAGCGACATCGCACTCAGCATGCCAACAAAAGAGATGCCCTGCATCGGTTTCGAATGCTGGTAGAGCAGGCAGCTATCCGGCCAAAAATAAGATTGAAATGCTCCAAACCCAGAAGCATCAATGAAAAGCGTCTTGCCAATAAGAGACAGCGCAGCCAAATTAAGCGTGTTCGCAAGGGGGAGTGGCATTAACATGTACGAAACAGATCAGTTTGATGATGAAGAGTCGCATAGACCCAATAAAAGTCAGCTTAAACGTGAAGCCGATGCCCTATTTGAGCTAGGAAAGCGACTGGCGGAGCTTGAGGAAACCACCATTCAAAGCCTGGATCTCCCCAATGAGCTGTCATCTGCAATTAAAGCAGTCAGGGCTATTGGCTCAAACAATGCACTTAAACGCCAGCATAAACTGATTGGCAAAATGCTCCGCTCCATCGATACGGAACCTTTAAAGAACCTGGTCGAGGCGCGTGATCTTCAGCATAAAAAAGGTGTGGGTGAATTTCATCAGATAGAGAAATGGCGCGACAGACTGATCGCCGAAGGGCCTGCAGCCGTGAGTGGGTTTCTTGATCGCTATCCCAATGTGGATCGGCAAAAGCTTAATCAACTGGTTCGCTCGGCTGCTAAAGAGGCACAGCTTGGAAAGCCCCCCAAATCTTCCCGGCAACTGTTTCGTTTTCTGCGAGAAGAGATCAGCTAATTCTGCGGATATTTACCTGTTGATATTGGGATTCCATGTTATCTGATCTATAGTTCCAAGAGGCTGGGGAGTATTGGAGGGGAACATGGGAAATATACGGAATCTCATCACACTAAAAGTAAAAGCAGCACGAACAATGCTGCTGATCATTATCACTCTTCTGATACCCATCGTGCTGACACTCTCAACGGTTAAGGTGGCTGGCACGTTAGTTATCCCCACCGATAACCCTACCCCTTTGGGCTACACATGGAGCCTCAGCCTCTTTTTGATGCCGCTATTGGCTCTCATTTTGTGGGCACACAGGTTTGGACTCCAGCCATTCCAGCTCAAGGCCTATTACCTGACCATGGCAATTCTGGCGCCGGTAGGAATCATCCTTGATCTGTTGTTGGGACACACCTTTTTCACATTCGAAAACCATGCCGCAGTATCAGGCTATACACTCCCGGCAATCGGTGGAGGCATCCCCATCGAAGAGTTTATATTTTACATCAGTGGTTTTGCCCTAGTCCTTCTTCTCTACCTCTGGTGCGATGAGCAGTGGTTAAGCTCATATAACAGATCAAACCGCTCCTACAGGGAGCGATCCCTGAACATTGTCAGGCTGATGAACCGAAGGGGCGCGTGGGGTTTTATAAAAACGGTGTTTGATGGCAGAAGTCTTCTCATAGCCTCTTTACTCTGCCTGATCGCAATTATCTATAAGACCCTTTTTTCAGAAAGTGCCGGCTTTCCCTGGTATTTTATTTTTCTAACAGCATGCGCAACCACACCCGCATTAGGCCTGTTTACAGCGACCAGGAGGTTCATCAACTGGCGTGCATTCAGCTTTACCTTTTTCATTATGGTGCTCGTCAGCCTGATATGGGAAGCGACATTGGCAGCCCCTTATGCGTGGTGGGGCTATCACCATGAGATGATGATGGGAATTTATATCTCTGCATGGCACGACCTCCCCATTGAGGCGGCCTTTCTCTGGATGGCCGTTACCTATACAACCGTCATTGTATATGAAGCCATCAAGCTATGGCTCTGTTTCAAAGAACAATCGATTAGCCGGACTCATCAGGCACCCTGAATTCAGGCCCTCTGTTGAATACTCCGTCCCATTGATGAGACAATCATGCCAACGCCCAGATAGCCGAAAATCACCATCGGCAACTCTCCCAGTATCGGAAAGTTGTAGCTCCAGTAACCCAGCCCCGAAACAATCAACTCGTTCGGGATACCAACCAGACAGAACATCAGAACATCAACCGCTCTCTTCGGCCAGAAGTTGGTGATGTTGAAATGCGAACAGGCCTTGTCAGACAGGACCAGTGCCAGCATCGTCAGCACGCCCCACCCCACAACAACAATCAATGGCACATCACGCCAGATGGTGACCCCAAATTCGGGGCTATATGTCCAGCACATTTCAAAACATATTTCATTGTAGAGGCCAAAAATAAGCCCCCCCAGGAAATAGCCAATAAACCACTTCCCACCAACCATACGTGATATATATGCCAGCATAAACGCAGCAGCATAAAAAATCAGAGTCATACTTTCCCCTCCCTTTTCTGTAACCTTATTTCCCCAGCCACCTTAATAGATCTCCGTTAAACATAGACTTAGTAGTTATACACTGCTATAAAAAACAGTTACGTATACTTATGTTGGGGAACATTAACCATGTTATATAAAGTCCTTCTAGTGATTATTTCGCTAATCGCCTCCACTGTCGCCATAGCCAGCGAGCAGATTGAAAGCTCTGTTGATGATGCAATGGTCAACCTGCTTAAAATCATTGAAACCGAATCTGAAATAGCTACCAAAAACAAAATGAATACCGACTTCGTGCCCGGCATGGTCACAGTGCTTCACGGCAAAGACCTTGAAGCCATGGGCATTGATACCGTCTGGAAAGCGATGCGGCTGATTCCGGGCATCCACATCAGAATCAGTCAGCAGGGTGATCTGCAGGTTGTCACTCGGGGGCTCGGCGGTGAGGTCATTTCACCCGAAATTAAAACCATGATAGACAATCGCCCTGCGCATAATGCATTTCTCGGTTTTGGCCCATCCCTCTACCTACCCATCGGTGCAGTTGAACGTATTGAGGTCATTCGCGGCCCCGGTGCTTCACTCTACGGTGATTACGCCTTTGCCGGTGTGATCAATATCATCACTCGAAAAGATGAGACCAGAGTCATGGCCCAGTACGGTTCACACAATTCATATCAGGGTAGTGCTATCATTTCCGGCCATTCGGACAGTGATAAATTCAGCTACAGTCTGTTGGCATCACGGAATCATACAGATGGTGATAATGCCCTTGTCGGACCGGACGCACTCGGTCAAACAGCCAATCCAGACAAGCGCATTCAAACAGATACAGCCATCGTCAATATGACCTATGACAAAACATCTCTCTATGGGCGGCTTGTCAACCTCTCGGCAGGCAATCATTTTGGCCTGGTTGGCGCACTGGAACCTGCCAATCAGCGAGGCGGACTCGATTCAAAAGACATCGTGATTGGCATCAAACAGGGGTTCGACCTTTCGGATGACATTGATCTTGAGCTTCATGCCGACTACATGAATTACCAAATTGATACCAAATATACGGTCTATCCTCCAGGGCCTCTTTTCCCATTTCTTACCCAAGATGCAAAAGTCGATCTGTTTTATAAAGAACGCAAATATCTGGGTGGCCTTCAGCTCAATGTCGATGCATTTGCTAATCATAGAATTGTAATCGGCGCAGAGTTTTCAGATGCCAAACCGGAGAATATCTGGTGGACAGCCAACTTCATCTCGCCTGCACCGGGTGTCTATGTGACAATACCTACAACCCTGCTCACAGGGGCCAACAACTGGGTCACAGAGGGCATGGGACGTAAAACCACAGGTCTCTATATTCAGGATCAGTACAGCATCACCGAACATCTGATGCTTACCACAGGTGTGCGATACGACAACTTCAGCGATGCCGGTAAAAGCGTTAACCCGCGTATTGGTCTGGTCTACAACATCGACAACAAACATATTTTCAAAGCTCAATATGCACGCGCATTTCGCCCCCCCACCCTTTATGAAAAGTATGAAGCGACAGGCACCGGCAATGTCAATCTACAAGCTGAAACCATCGAAAGTGTAGAGATCGGATATATATATACGACGTTAAACACTGTCTTGAGAACAACTTTGTTTGATTCACGTGTAAAGAACCTTATTGGAAAAGGGGGAGGGACACAGTATCAAAACTTGCAGGACATGGTTCGCTCAACAGGCGGTGAAATCGAGCTTCAAAAAAACCTCACTGACAACCTGCGTCTGGATGGCAACATCTCTTATGTCCGGGCAATCAACAGCGCCACAAAACTTCCACTGGAGGGCTCTGCCAACTTTCTCGGCAACCTTGCCTTAACCTGGCAGCCCATCCAAAACTACACGGTGACAATCTGGGGCAATCATGTTGGTGCCAGAAGCCGTGCTGCAGGTGACACTCGCGGCAAGCTGGCGGCAGACACCACCATCGATGTCGCTTTCGGTGCAATGAATCTCTTTAATGAAAGGGCTACGGTAAGAGCCGGCGTGAAAAACGTGTTTGATCGAAAAGTTAAATATCCGGCACCTCAAGCCATGTATCCAAACGATTATCCGGGAGATCGTCGAACATTCTGGGGGCATATTGCGTACGGTTTCTAATGATAACCCGGTAAGTAGCTGATCATACCTACGATGAAACCTCTGTACCAAGCACTTCTGCTGCTTCTTATGCTCTCAACAGCATGGGGAGCTGGCGCATCTGATGAGAACCGCCTGATCATGGTCGGTCTAAATCTCTTTCCCAACATTGTTTCAATTGACCGGGATATCGCTGCCAAACGGGCTAGTGATGGAAATATCTATCTTGTTATTGTCTATGAAAACCAGTCCGTTCGGGCAACCAGACTGGCTGAAGCGCTTGGCAGACAGGTCTCCACTATCAAACAATACAGCTCAAAAATCGCCGTTGTAAAAGCATCTGAGCTGTCCAACTTTCCCAAACGTGTAGCGGGCATTTTTCTGGCTGATGAGATAGATCGAGAGCTACTAAACCAGACGATCAGCCATGCAACCAAGCACAGCATACTACTTTTTTCACCCATTCCAGGCGACGTGGAGAGGGGCGTCACGATGGGAATGCAGATCACCAGTAAAATCTGGCCCTATTGCAACAGAAAAACGATGGAACAATCAAATATTCGCTTCCACCCTTCATTCTTGAAAATCATGCGATGTTACGATGAATAGACCGGGCCAGATGAAACTATCGCACCGAATGATGAGAGTTCTGATTCTACTGCTTTTAGGGCTCGTCGCATTGTCGATTTCACTTTGGCTCTTCGTTCTCTCTCCTGCTCTGAAAAGTTCCGAGCAGGGCAAGGCAGATATGTTTATGCTTGCCAATGAAACAGGCCTTGGACACGTGCTTAAAACTAATGACAGTTTAAACATTCAACCATATATCGACCAGCTTATGCTGTTACGCGATCTCAATACCGGCGACTATCTTCTAAATGGTATTGAAATAACAACGGGCTCTCAGACATTCTCGCAAACCAGGCCTGAGGCTGCAGACAACTCATTCATTTCCGAAACCGTAATTTTCTCTTCGGACAAAAACAGACGTTTTCTGGGCTCAGCAACAATTTACTACTCAGACAGCTTTTATAAAAAACTTGAGCTTCAAGGAAATACAGCTCTGCTTTCAAGCATTCTTTTCTTTCTGTTATTGCTACTTATCGTCTTTCTGTTTATGGAAAGGCTGTTGAAACCGCTCACTGAGCTTACCCAGCATCTACTGCGTCTGGATACCGAGGTAGAGTACAAGTTGCCTCCGCTAGAGGAGGAGAAGAGCGAAGAGATTTCGCTGGTAAAAAACGCCCTGGACAAGCTTTTATCCCTGCTTCAGCGCCAACGTGAAGAGCTGGAAGATAGAGTTAATGAGCGGACTGCCGAACTAAACGATGCAAGGGATCGTGCCGAAATGGCAAACAGAGCCAAGAGTGAGTTTCTTGCCAACATGAGCCATGAAATCCGCACGCCTCTGAGTGCAATCATCGGTATTACAGACCTCTCACTAAAGGAGAAGCTTCCACCAAGAGCCAATGAATACATGATGACCATGAGAACTGCCTCTCACTCACTTTTGGGAATCATTAATGACATCCTCGACTTCTCGAAAATTGAAGCCGGTAAACTGGAACTGGAATATAATCCGTTTGATCTCAATGAGGTGCTGAATAATCTGACAGGAGTTTTTCGTGCGACTGCACAAGAGAAAAACCTAAAACTTCAACTCACCATATCACCCGATACACCAACCATATTGAACGGCGATGCCGCCAGATTAAGTCAGATATTAATCAATCTGGTAGGCAATGCGCTTAAATTTACGGAGAAGGGTGAAGTATCCATCTCCACCGCCCTTGTTGAAGAAGATGACTCAAGAGCTGTTATCAAATTCACGGTAGAAGACACCGGCATCGGTATTGAGCCGGAATATATAGATACACTGTTCGAATCTTTCACTCAGGCTGACAGTTCAACATCGAGGAAATATGGAGGCAGCGGTCTAGGCTTGTCGATCTGTCAACGACTGGTGAAACTGATGGGAGGATCGATCAATGTGAAGAGTCATCTGGGCAGAGGGAGCTCATTCGCATTCAGCGCAGAATTCATGAAAAAGGATGCATCTTCTATCCAGAAGCATGGAGAGATGGGGGCTATTCCTGCTGAGTTTTCTCTGAAAGATATTTCGATTCTTCTGGTAGAGGACAACCCAATCAACCAGAAGGTTATTGCCAGAACTCTTGAGGCGGAGGGTCTTCAGGTGTCCGTGGTGTCAAACGGACAAGATGCGATCCGGCTGATTCAATCAGAATCCTACGACATTGTGCTGATGGATATGCAGATGCCGGTACTTAGTGGCATTGAAACCACAAAAATCCTGAGAGAGGAGATCGGGCTTACCGAACTTCCGATTATCGCCCTGACTGCAAATGCCATGCAAGAGGATATGGAGAGATGTTTTGAAGCAGGAATGAACGACTTCATCGTAAAACCAATGAATGTTGAGGCAGTAAAAAGGGTTATCTTCAAATGGACGGCAGATAAGAAGGCACTCTAGATATCTGCCCACAAAAAAAGGGCCCTGTCAGGGCCCTTTTAATAATTTTTCATTATTATCTTAGGTGGCCGCTAAAATGGAATATCATCATCCACGGGAACATCACCAAAATTAGGGCTATCTGCGAACGGGTCATTGCTGCTCTTTTGTGAAGCACTGTCGTGTCCACCACCGCTGGATTGTGAGCCACCGAAGTCTCCACCACCCTGTGATTCGCTGCGACCTCCAATCAAATCCAGTTTATCAACGGAAACATCTACTGAAGTTCGCTTGTTGCCTTCTTTATCTTCATATTCGCGCACTTTGAGTTCACCACTAATAGCCACTTGAGTACCTTTGACCAGATACTTTGGCAGCCCACCTTCTGCTCGCTTACCGAAGAGAGAGCATCGAATCCAGTTTGTGCCTTTGTTTTCGCCATAACCATAATCCACAGCTACGGTAAATGAACAAATCGCCATTCCCGCCTGTGTAAATCGTGTTTCGCAATCCCGTCCAAGACGCCCCGTAAAACTATAGATATTCATGTTTTCTCCTCTCCTGCGCTTAAAACCTTTCTCGCCACCCTAGCAGTCAGATTTATCTTTTACAGATACTTTTTTAAATACTTGCCAGTCCATGACGCCTTACACTTTGCAACCACTTCAGGCGTACCGGAGACAACCACCTGGCCTCCACGGTCGCCGCCTTCCGGGCCCATATCGACAATCCAGTCGGCCGTCTTGATCACATCCAGATTATGCTCGATGACAATCACCGTGTTACCACGATCGACCAGCGCATGCAGTACCTCAAGCAACTTTCTTACATCCTCGAAATGCAGCCCTGTGGTCGGTTCATCAAGAATATAGAGCGTATCGCCTGTAGCACGCCGAGCCAGCTCCTTAGCCAGTTTTACACGCTGGGCCTCACCACCGGAGAGCGTGGTGGCCGACTGACCAAGACGAATATAACCAAGTCCAACCTGCTGAAGTGTATTAAGTTTAGTCTTCAGAGAAGGGATGGCATCGAAGAATTCTGCCCCCTCCTCCACTGTCATCTCCAGCACATCAGCAATGGTCTTACCTTTGTAGCGCACATCAAGTGTTTCTCGATTGTATCGAGCCCCCTGACACGATTCGCAGTGCACATAGACGTCAGGCAGGAAATGCATCTCCACCTTGATAATGCCGTCACCCTGACAGGTTTCGCAGCGACCGCCCTTGACGTTGAAGGAGAAACGCCCTGGCTTATAGCCACGGGCCCGTGATTCGGGGACCGAGGAGAACAGGTCGCGAATCGGCGTGAAGACACCGGTATAGGTAGCAGGATTGGAACGCGGCGTGCGCCCAATCGGGCTCTGATCGATATCAATGATCTTGTCGAACAGATCTGTACCGATCATGGCAGTGTGAGCACCGACCCGCTCTGAAATCTGTCTCTTACTGCGTGCCAGCCCCCGGTAAAGCGTATCAATCGTCAGTGTCGACTTTCCAGAGCCAGAGACACCGGTCACGCAACTCAAGCGCCCCTGCGGGAAGAGCCCGGTCACGTTCTGAAGGTTGTGCTCACAACCGCCCTCAACACCCACCATCGGGTGATCCTTCTCAACCGATCGACGCTCAGGCAGGGCAACTGATTTTCTTCCTGAGAGATAGTCGGCAGTCAGCGAGTTTTCTGTTGCCAGAATTTGCTCCAACGTTCCCTGTCCTATCACTTCACCGCCATGTTCGCCCGCCAACGGCCCCATATCGATCACCCAATCGGCGGTACGGATCGCTTCTTCATCATGTTCAACTACGATGACTGAGTTGCCAATATCCCGCAGCCGTTTCAGCGTGCCCAGAAGCCGGTCGTTATCCCTCTGATGCAGGCCGATGGATGGCTCATCAAGAATGTAAAGCACACCCACCAGAGCAGAGCCGATCTGGGTGGCCAGCCGGATTCTTTGAGCCTCTCCACCGGAGAGGGTTCCTGACGTGCGGTCAAGGCTAAGGTAATCAAGCCCCACTTCGATCATGAAGCCGATACGGGCAGAAATCTCCTCCAGCACCTTTTCTGCAATCGCCTGATGCTGTTCGGAAAGGTTGAGTGACTCCACCCACTGCTTTGATTCACGCAGTGGCATTTTCACTACCGCCGGCAGTGATGTGCCGTCCACCAGCACATGCCTGGCCGCCCGCGTCAGCCTTGAGCCTTCGCATCTGGGGCAATCGATACTGTTGATGTATTTGGCCAGCTCTTCACGCACATCATCCGATGATGTCTCTCGATAGCGTCTCTCAAGATTGGGAATAACTCCCTCAAACGGACGTTCAACCACCCGTTCCTGCATCGATGTGGAGAACTCGAAACGAACCTTCTGTCTGCCGGAACCGTAAAGAAGTGCTTTCTGTGCCTCTTCAGGCAGTTTTTCAAAAGGGGTGCGCATATTAATCTTGTAGTGCTTGGTCACTGCTTCAAGCGTCTGCATATACATGAACGACTCACTTCCCGACCAGACCTCAATCGCCCCCTGCTTAAGCGTTAGCGATGGATCGGGAACAACCAGTGCCGGATCAAAGATGGTCTGGGTGCCAATCCCGTCACACTGAGGGCAGGCGCCGACAGGTGAGTTGAAGGAGAAGAGGCGTGGTTCAATCTCCGGATAAGAGATACCGCAGTCCGGGCAGGCAAAACGTTCCGAATAGTTCTCGATGACTTCATCGGCCCCATCGCTACCAAGCGTCATCATCATACCGTCACCAAATTTGAGTGCTGTCTCAACAGAATCAGCCAGACGGGTACGGACACCATCACGGATCACCAGGCGGTCGACCACCAGTTCGATGTCATGCTTGATGTTCTTCTCAAGCAGCCTTGCATCCTCGATGGCCAACACTTCGCCATCAATACGGACACGAACAAAACCATCCTGCCCTGCCCGCTCAAGTTCGCGGCGAAACTCGCCCTTCTTGCCACGCGCAATGGGAGCAAGAATCTGGAGCTTGGTGCCCTCTTCAAGCTGCATCAACGCATCGATAATCTGGCTGGCCGGCTGTGAGGTGATCGGCTTACCGCAACCATGGCAGTAGGGCTGGCCGATACGGGCAAAGAGCAGGCGCAGGTAGTCGTACACCTCGGTGATGGTGCCGACGGTAGATCGCGGATTGCGGCTGGTGGTCTTCTGCTCGATGGAGATGGCAGGCGACAGCCCATCAATGGCATCAACATCGGGGCGCTCCATCATGCCGAGGAACTGACGAGCATAGGCAGATAGAGACTCAACATAACGGCGCTGCCCTTCCGCATAGAGGGTATCAAACGCCAGAGAGGACTTACCGGAACCGGAAACACCGGTGATCACCACCAGCTTATCGCGGGGAATCTCCAGACTGATATTTTTGAGATTGTGAACACGTGCACCCTGCACGCTGATGCTCTTACCGTTCAAACCACTCTCTTTCATGCCGTCTCCTAAACCTGCCAAAATTTCCTCAAAAGTGGACAACCGGCGCATGCTACAGCCTTTGGGATTGATTGAAATGCTTGGACAACTGGATAATTAAATTAGCCTCGATTGAGGTTACATCATAACCCAGCAGGATAGCTGGGCTGGACGAGCTTTAGCCGCCCGAAGGGTGTAGTCCCAAGGATCGGGCTACATCATATCAATAGGATCAACATCCACCTTACGGCGTACTCCGGATGGTATGGCGATCTTTTGCAGAAACGGCATCAGTTTCCACGGAAGTGTTTTCCGCTCGGCATCACGCAACAGTATCTCCACACGGTAACGCCCGGAAAGACGTTCAACCGGGCAATCCATCGGGCCACTGAGTGCTACCGCTCCCCAACGCTCAATCTCTGATGCCATTCTACTGGCAGCTGACTCGGCTCTGTTTCGTTCTCTGGATGAGAAGACAATGCGAACCCAGCGGGCATAAGGTGGATAACTGAGCTGCTCCCGCAGACTGAGTTCCTCGTCCAACACCTCAGATGCCGACTCATCACCGATTCGATTAAACCATGGGGCTTCGGGAGCATTGGTCTGAATAATCACTCGGCCCGGATGTTCACCACGCCCGGCACGGCCTACCACCTGAGTCATCTGCTGCCACCAGCGCTCCCCTGCCCTGAAATCGGGAAGAGAGAGCCCCATATCGGCATTGACCACACCGACCAGCGTCACGTTGGGAAAGTGATGGCCTTTGACCAGCATCTGTGTGCCTATCAGGCAATCAATCTCACCCCTGGAAAAACGATCAAGGGTATCGAGCAGCTTTTGATTGGTTGTAATTACATCCCGATCAAAACGGGCAAAGCGTAACTTCGGTAGTTTTTCAGCCAACAGCTCTTCCAGCTTTTCAGTGCCTGCTCCCAGAGGAAGAAGAGAGTCCTCTCCGCAACTGGCGCAATGTCTTGGTACCGGCTCAACCCAGCCGCAGGCATGACAACGCAACTGCCTCGCCCGCCTGTGCAGGGTGAGATTGAGTGAACAGGATCTGCACTTGGGAACATCACCACAAGCGGTGCATTGAAGTGCCGGAGAGTAACCACGCCGATTAAGAAACAGGATCGACTGCTGCCCCTGCTCGAATGTCTTCTCCAGTGCAGTTATCAATTTACCTGACAGTACCTCGTGACCGTCACGGAGATCGACCACTTCAGGCGTGATATGAGCATGCGGACTGATCCGCTCGGGTAGTTCGAGCAGCCGCATCGTGCCACCCTTCACCTGACGCCAGCTCTCAAGGCTTGGTGTAGCAGAACCGAGCACAACAGGAACTTTCATCTCCTGCCCAAGCAGAAGCGCCATATCCCTTGCAGAATAAGCCACGCCATCATGCTGCTTAAATGAGCCGTCATGCTCTTCATCCACAACGATGAAGCCCAGTTTCGGTAGTGGAAGAAAAAGGGCTGAGCGGGTGCCAATCAGCACATCAAGACTATCCAGCTGCTCAAGAACAGACCTGCGATCATCCACGCCCATAGCAGAGTGCCAGATTCCAATTCGGGCGAATCGGGATTGGAGTCTTTCAAGCCACATCGGAGTCAGTGCAATTTCCGGCACAAGAATCAGCACCTGTCTGCCCTGCTTCGCCTGCTCCTCTGCAGCTCTGAGATAAACTTCAGTTTTACCCGAACCTGTTGCACCAAACAGCAGGTGTGCCTTAAACCCATTAACGCTCTCTACAATCGTTTCAAATGCTTTCTGCTGAGCAGGGCGAAGTTCAATGTCAGGTTTGCCGATGGATATGAAAGCGGCTTCCTTATCAGTTAACAGCTCTTCCAGAGCGCCTGCATCAACGCTATGCAGAAGCCGCATCTGCACAGCTGGTTCGGAACAGCGTTCACGAACTGTTTTCAGTGAGAGTGGTCGCCGGGTGGTAAAGATATCGGCCAGCTCCGGATCAGACTCGGAGAGTTTCTCACAATCGAGCAGCCGAAACTTCCGTTTCTCATCGGTGCCGCCCCACGCCAGAGCCGTCTCTAAGAACTCGCCGTATGGTGCCAGATAGTAGCGACTGGCCCGTTCAATCCACGAGAGGTAGGAGGCACTGCAGGAAGGGGTTAGGTCGAGACGATCATCAACCAGCTTACTCTCGTGCTTGGGCGTCTCATGGTGAAGAGAAATGACTACGCCATAGCGCCAACCCTTTCCAAAGGGAACACGGATTCTTAAGCCAACGTCCGGTTCTCCAAGGTTTTCAGGCCACTGGTAGGTATAGCTGCCGTGCAGCGGTGAGAATACAGCCACATCGACGTACTTTATTGACGCATGGGCAACCTTCGAATTGGCCAGTGAAGGGTTCAGTGCAGTTTCGCTCCGTCAGGTTTGTCCACATTGCTTGCAGCTGACGACTGTACAAATTCGGGAACCATCTCCTGCAGCAGGGCCCGAACTCTATCAACTTCGCGCTCAGCACAGGCACCACGCAGCTTCTCCAGCAGTGCCTGCATCTCCTTCCAGTCCACTTCGCGGCTGGCAGAGAGCATGATCTTCGGATGCGAGGTTCCCATCAGTGATTCGGAATGGTGAAAGAGCTCTTCGTAGAGCTTCTCACCCGGACGCAGGCCGGTGAACTTGATCTCGATATCCTTGCCGACCTCCATGCCTGAGAGATGAATCATCTGCTCGGCCAGATCAACGATTTTTACCGGATCACCCATATCGAGCACAAAGATCTCACCCCCCGCACCCATACTTCCAGCCTGAAGAATCAGACGAACCGCCTCGGGAATGGTCATGAAATAGCGGGTGATTTCGGGATGCGTAACGGTTACAGGCCCTCCCTGCTTGATCTGTTTTTCAAACAGCGGCACCACCGAACCGGCTGAACCGAGCACATTACCGAAACGGGTGGTAATAAATGCCGTTTTGACGGAACGGGCATTGAGATTCTGGCAGTAGATCTCGGCAGCCCGCTTGCTCGCACCCATAACGTTGGTTGGATTCACCGCCTTATCGGTAGAGACCTGTACAAACTTTTCACACCCATATTCTACAGCAAGATCAGCGATCTTGGACGTGCCCAGCACATTGGTTTTTACACCCTCAGCAGGGTTCTCCTCGACCAGAGGCACATGTTTGTAGGCTGCTGCATTAAAAACCACTTGAGGCTGGTAATGTTCAAATATCCACCGCATGCGTGCCTCATCACGTATATCGCCAAGCAGGGAGACAACCAATCCATCCCTTGCCGTGCGCATCTCACCATCGATCTGATAGAGGTTATACTCTCCGTGATCAACCATGATCAACCTTTCAGGCTGATACTCCGCAACCTGCCTGCAAAATTCTGACCCGATTGATCCCCCTGCACCGGTAATCAGCACCCGTTTGCCTTTAAGAAATTCCCTGACCTGCAGATCATCCAGACGAATCTCATCACGACCCAAAAGGTCCTCCAGCCGGATCTCCCTGAGCGCCCCAACCTCGACCTTGCCATCGGCCAGCTCCGATAAAGAGGGAAGCGTTCGACATGGAATTTTAAAGGCAAGACTCTTATCAACTAGGCTACGCATCAAAGTTGGTGATGCTGTTGGAATGGCAAGCAGGACAATTTCAATATCAAGTGCCTTTACCTGCTCTTCGAAGGCTTCTATCCCTGCGACCACACGAACCCCGTGAATATCAAGGCCATGTTTTTTACGGCTATCGTCCAGAAATGCGACAGGTTGATACTGATCATCCTTCAACAGGTCGCGAATCAGCAGTTCACCCGCTCTTCCTGCACCAACAATCAAGGCACGTTTACCCCGTTTGGAGGCCAGACCGATGCGGCGATCCTTCAGCCAGCGATAGAACAGCCTCGGGATTGCCAGTCCGGCAATCAGAAGGACGGGATAGAGAACAATGACCGAACGAGGAACATTCTCAAGACGCTGCCAGATAAACAGAATCAGGAAAGTGATCGCCGCACCGATCAGAGCGGCTTGAAGGATGCGGACCAGATCCGGTACCGAAGCAAATTTCCAGATACCACGATAAAGGCCAAAGTAGTGAAACATAGTGATCTGAACCGGTATTGCGATACTCAACAGGATCCAGAAAAGCGCTAACTGGGATGCCGGAATCGCCTCAAGGTTAAAACGCAGCAAAAATGCCAGTAACAGTGAAACCGGAACCCAGCAGGTATCATGAATCAGAGCCAGCCAGCGATATGTCCAAGTAGAAAGTACACTCATTGCCCGGATGATAACAAAAAAGGGCGTGGTATAAACCACGCCCTTTAAAAAACTCAAAAAATGAGTCTTTTACTTCTTAACTGTACTAACCACCGTTTTTTTCAGCAGTCAGCTTATGCTCAATTTTTTCGAGTTTTTTCCCTCCAATTCCTTTAACCTTTTCAAGGTCATCAACGTGCTTGAACGCTCCATGAGCATCTCGATACGCAACAATTGCTGCAGCAGTTTTAGGGCCAATGCCTTTTACCTCCTGTAGCTCTTTAGTCGTAGCACTATTGATGTTCACTTTATCTCCAGCCTGAACTGGAGCAGCCATGAATAACATGCTGACCAATGCCAGCATGGGCAGAATAATTTTAATGTTCATTTTATTACCCTTCCATATAAATATTTCGCATGGATTTCCCCTCCATCCGATATTCTGATTATAAACCATCATTTATACCTTGCAAGGCAGCTTGCAGTGATGTGAAAACTGTTTATATCTAAGTGTTGGACTTACAGAGTTGATCGGCCTGGTAAGCCAGGAGAGCATAAACAACCATCCAGAATCCCAGTCCATAAAGTGCGGGAATGCCCCAATGAAGCATCGCCAATGCAGAAAGGCCGACAGCAACCATCAACAGGTATTCCACCAGAACGGTCTTTTTATGTCCCCAGCCAGCCAACACCAATCTCTGATAATAGTGTTCACGGTGCGCTTGCCACACCTTTTCCCGTCGCATAAGTCTCCTCAACAGCGTAACTGTCGCATCCAGTATGAAAGGAGAAAAAACGAGTAGTGGAAACCAAAATTCAAATATCCCCATTCGGATTCCCCAAAGTGCAAAGGCTGCTACTATGAAACCAATCGTGGCAGAGCCGACATCACCCATGAATATTTTTGCCGGAGGAAAATTATTAATCAGAAACCCTGCCGAAGCAGAAGCAACCAGCCATGCAAGAAGGGCAAACAGATGCTCATTCTGAAAATATCCTGCCAATCCTATGAAAGCGAAGCCAAAAAACGTCATGCCACCGGCAAAACCATCCATACCATCCATGAAATTGTAGAGATTTAGCATCCAGACAATGGTAAAAAAGGTGAAAATATCTCCGATAATGGAATCATATAGTGTCAGACCCGAAGCTATCAGGATAAGTGCGGCAACCGCATGAACTGTAATGCGAAGCAGTGGTGAAAGATCCCTCAAATCATCCACAAAGGAGATCGCTGCCACCAGCAACGCAGCCAGAAAAATTGTGATAAACACCATTGGAATATCGAACTGTTGCAACTCCCATAGCCACCCTGCAAAGAGGGTCGCGAGCAGGGCAATGCCACCTGTTTTTGGCACTGGATTTTCATGGAGTGAACGTTCGTTGGGGCTGTCAAACAGCTTCAAGGGGCTCTTAGCAGCGATAAACCAGCCAATCAGAATATACGATAAAAGAAACACCGCAATCAATGAGAGCATCACCTGTTCACTCGCAAATAGCTGATGATTTCTGGAAGACTTTTTCGTAAATTATAAACTGGTTCAAAACCCAGATCATTACAAATATTCTTTGAACTGTAATGCGCATTTCCGGTCAATTTTTCCAGCGCGTCGGAATCAAAGAGAAACCTGCGGCCTCGAAGTGAGCCTATAACATCGCCAACCTTCCCCATCAGCCTCAGCACAAGAAATGGAACGTGCCATGCCGGAATCGGTCTGTTCAACGCCTCACATATCCACTCGTACATTTGACGGGTAGAATAACTTTCTCCATCAGTCACAATATAGGTTTTCCCGGCAGACTTCTCATGTTCAGCAGCGAGAACGGCGGCCTGAACCAGGTCCTCAACATGAACCATCGACCGTCTGTTATTTATCTCCGGCAAGGGAGGAAACCTTCCATCATCAATAGCCTGAATCATTCTAGGCAGATTTCCCTTGTCTGTATTTCCATAAACCATGGAGGGTCTGATCACAACTGGATGCGGCACATACCCCCCCTCCAGAACCAGCTTTTCCGAGGCATGTTTTGACTGACCGTAGGGGGTATCAGCTTCAACAGACACCGATTCATCCATCATTCCATCTATTGCCCCTGAAGACTTTACACTACTAAAGTAGACAAATGTTTTAACGCCAGAACTTTTACTCGCTTCCAGTAACCGCTGTGTCCCATAAGTATTGATCTGGAAGTACTCACCCCCATCCTGATATGCTTCCGTCAACGCATGTGCCTTGCCTGCAAGATGAAAAACCATGTCGACATCTCTCATCATATTGGCAGGCAGGTCAGAAACAAGATCAGCTACAACGGCATCATGCCAGGGGCCATTGCCCATGCGGCGCAACATCGCACGAACCCGATAGCCCTTAGCCTGTAAAAGCTGACAAAGCCTATGCCCAATGAAACCTGATGCACCTGTAACCAGCACTAAATTATCAGTCACGATTAACCTCAACGTAGTGCGAAGAGCTTCTCAAAAATGGCTTTTCAATATAATGCCAAAACAAATATGCACATGCCAACACAAGAAATGCTGCAAATGACAGAGCCATCATTGGGCTCGATTCAAACATGCCTTCTGCAATGAGAACCTGTAATATTGGAAAATGAACAATGTAAATTCCATAGGAGAAATCCCCGTATTTCCCAAAATTCCCAAGCCAGGGGAAAACACATGCAAAATAAATCACTATAATTGCGAGTGCTATTGGCTCAAGCCATAAAACAGGCACAAGATGTCGAATCACCATAATTAAAACAGCTAATGTTAATAGCCATAACCAATGCTGTTTAAACAGATCCAGATAGTAATAGAGAACTGCGCCTGCAATAAAAAACATCAACTGTCCTGGAAATTGGCGTTGCAACTCCAAATAAATGCCGGATCCTGTACGAATACCCCAAACCTCAATAAGTACAACATATGCAAGAGAGGCAATGTACAACGCCAGTAACATCTGCCAACGGCCCCATTTACGCATAGACCACACCAAGACAGGCACACTCAAATAAAACATCACCTCAATTTTTAATGTCCAGAGTGCGCCATCCACAGCGTGTATGATGTTTCCAGAAAAAACACCCGGTAATTCCGGATGCAAAAAGTTCAGAAACAGCAAGTTGGCCAGCAGATATTTTAACCAATCAATAGAAAAATAATCGCTAACAGATACAGAGGAGATAAAAACACCTAACAAAGCACACAACACGACGATAGAAAAGTAAGCGGGATATATACGATGAATTCTCTTAGATGTGTAACTTTTGAGGCTTCGGGAGTTTTCATAACTCATAAAAATAAGAAACCCGCTAACAACAAAAAAAGATTTCACAGCAATCTCTGAGGATAGAAATATGCTAAATGGAGCAAGCAGATCATTCTCAGACAATACATAGGCATGAACAAAAAACACAATCACGGCAAACAGGACGCGCAATAGATCAAAATTATTATCGCGCAAACTATTTGATGGGCTCACCCAAGACTCCTGATCCAAAAAGATCTGGGCTCGACAACTTCCGATTCCTTATTCGTTAACATCGGAAATGCTTCTGTCATCTCTTTTCTATGGTCATACCAAAGATAATTAAGTGCTAAAATAATTTCATATCTTTGACTGCAGGATAGGAACCCTTCAAGAAGATACTGCTCATTCCAAAGCTTCAATTCATTCAGAAGCCATTGATTCAGATAGTCACGTGGCGTAAAAATATCATGGATATGTACAAGGACACCGCGTTTTAGAATGGGCAATATCTCAAGATATTCACACAAAACATCACTTTGGGGACGAATCATATGTGATGAATCGATAAACAGAATATCATCCTCTTCCAACTCAAGAAACAGCTGCTGGTCCATCGCTTCGACCTTCTGACGAATAACCTCGATCTCGGAAATGTTTTCAAGCCATTTCATCTCATAAGGCTCAATACAGATATGCCGACATTGGTACGCAGAATCCTCGGATTGATTTTGCTTAATGGCTGCACGCGCCATAACAGTGGAAAAACCGCTGCCTATCTCAATAACCCTGCTTGGCTTACACAAGCGTATGAGGCTATAAAGGCATTCTGCATCACCCTCTGAAAAATTGGGGTTATCATAATAAAAAGAGGTGTTGTCTGTTTTTGAACGAGGTATTTTTTTCAACTCATCGCCATATTTGAACTGCGAAAGCCAGTTAAGCTGCCCCTCCTCATTCATATCAATCCCCGGAAGGTTACGCTCATCACGTAACGAATGGTGAAGGTGAGAACGATAATTAAACAACGGTTCGTAGTAATGGTCACGGATTGGATATATACCAATACGTTCAAAAACCGTCCTGCAAACAGGCAAGCGCCAGATTCCTAAACGGCGCACAAATTTCATCAATAGCGAAGCTACCAGTATTAATGGTGATAGCAGCAGATCCAGCACAAATGCAATTTTGTCGACTATCCCTCGTAAGAACATATCTACCCCTTAATACTATTTATACGCATGCGCAGTTTTCTATAAACAGGCGAAAAAAAGAATCGCAACATACTCGACAAATGCCATTTCAAATATCGCAAATTACGATGACTCACCCGTTGAGCCTCATGCACAACCGTCGAATTGCGACAAACCACCACTTGATATCCCTCAAGCCTCAATCTCGCACAGATATCGACATCCTCGTAATACAAAAAATAACATGCATCAAATCCGCCAATTTTAGAAAACAGTTCATGCCTGAACAGCATAAACATTCCTGCCACCCAGTCTGGAGATGCAAAGACCCCAGAATCTGGAATATGCGTAGCTGATGCCCGGCCAAACACCTTTCCCAATATTTCCAGCGGAGAAGGAAAACTGCGCATACTATCTTCTGGCTCACCCGCAGAATTTACTACCAGTGGTGCTGCAAGGCCTACAGTTTGATCATTCAATGTGTTGACCAGATGAGTAAAGGGATTATTCGTAAAGCGAACATCCGGGTTCAGTACACAAAAATACTTTCCATTCGCTGATCCCGATGCCTGATTATGATTGGAAGCAAACCCCAAAGGCGATGAATTCTTCAAAACCTTGATAGGGAAATCATATGTTTCCAGTTCAAACGGCAGTGTCTCCGGAAGATTAAGCGTTAATA
>Ga0316192_10000961_pt1 | contig 21272 bp, 19 predicted proteins | sample MerIslwburrow_MG_FD_204931 | JGI IMG/M metagenome (GOLD analysis project Ga0316192, IMG submission 204931) | Coastal sediment microbial communities from Maine, United States - Merrow Island worm burrow | ecosystem: Environmental > Aquatic > Marine > Coastal > Sediment | place: USA: Maine...
GGAAGGGGGTAGACGGTCAGAAGGTTAGACGTGAGACGTGAGACGTGAGACGTTGGAAAGTTGGATGGTAGAGGGTTCGAGGTGAGATGAATATTCGCGTCGTCTCTCCCCTTACGTCTCACGTCTAACCCCTAACCCCTCTGCGATGCCTCACTCCTTCGGTGTCGCTTTCACGGGACCAACCATGGTCATGGGGAACGGGGCGACCTTGCCGGAACCGGCGGATATGCGTCCACGGCCCGCTTTCTCGACCTCGTCGATTCGGAGCACGGAGTGGAGTGGGATGAAGGTCCGTTGAACGCCCTCGAACTCGGTTTTGAGGCGCTCTTCGGATGAGTCGATGAGCAACTTCGATCGTTCGCCGAAGAGGATCTCCTCGACCTCGATGAATCCGAAGAGCCCGCCCTGGGCGACGCTGGCGGCGTAGATCTCGTAGACCTCGCCGGCGCTGACGAAACTGACTCGGTAGATCATCTTCTCGGTCATCGAACGCAGGCTACCACAGGAACGACCATCATTCTCCCCCGTAGACCCGGATTCGCTCGCGAACGGCCCGCCGGCACACCGGACACAGATCCTTGACGCCCCGGCTGAACATGAGGCAATCGATGGCGGGGCGATAGAGGCCCTCGGACAGATAACCTGCCCCCTCGAATGCGCCGACCGTCCCAACGAGGCCGCTGGCCTTCATGAAGGAATCCACCGCAGCGGCCCGGTCGAGTGCATGGCGATCCTCGGCATTCTGCAGACGATCGATTTCGGCGTCGGGTGTTCCTGAGCGGGCGGCTGCTGCGATCTCGGCGTTGAGCTGACGTCGTTCGTCCTGATAGGCGAGATCGGCCTTGTCATACGCGGTCTTGTCCCACGGGGTCGGGAGAACGGTGTCCGGTGTCAGGAGATCCGCCCACTTGACCTTTTCGGGATCGAGCAAAGCGGTGATGTTGGGCGCGACGGGTTCGTGGTCCTGAGGATAGAAATCGGTGTAAGCCGTGCTCGAGGTGTAGTACTCATCGGCGAGACCACCGAACGAGTGGCCGAACTCGTGCATCAGGAGGTAGCCGGCAAACGGTCCGTGGGCGGTGAAGGTGCAATAGCGGTTGTAGAGCCCGCCGCCGCCGTAGCGGTCGTGGTTCACCATGATGACAATGGTGTCGTATGGAGCGTTGGCGGCGATGTCACGCAACGAACGGTTGGCTTCGGTCAGGAGATAGCGTGGTGAGCCGAAGCTGTTGAAGCTCGCCCCCAGCGCCGTGGCCCGCCATGCACCCTTGGTGGGTTCGTCAAGCCCCGAGTCAAGGGACGGAAGCAAGATGCCGCGGATGTTGATGCGGTCCTTGGACGAGGCGTATGGCTCCTGGGACAGCATGAGCTTGGTGAACCGCTTGACGTCGGCGCGAAAGGTCTCGATTTCGTCCTCGGTGTAGCCTTCACCGACAAACGAAATGTCGAGGCATTCGTGCGGATCACCCGCGATGTGGCCATCGACCACGGTGACCCCCGGGGTCGGGCGCTCCCGGGCGATCTCGACGGCGGTGGGGTCGACGGTGAATTCGACCAGAAGCGTCTCCGCTCCATCCACCTCACGCGCGCTCAGACTGATGTGAACCTCGTGGCGAGGAAAGGGCAGGAGGACGGTCTCGTGGTAGACCCGGGAGATCCCATTTTCGGCCGGCCCGGTCATTCGGTACTCACCGAAGTAGCTGTCGAAGCCCCGTTCGAAAAGGGCATCGCCACCGTCCACCTCGGAGACCCGCACGATGTAGTGTCCGTAGGGATGGGGATCGATGAGATGGGCGAGGGGACCGGCCCACCGGCCCTGTTTGACCAGCCGGTCGACGGCCATGTGTTCGGTCTCAGCATCGCCGTACTGGTAGAAATCCACTCGCAGGGTGGCGTCTTCGAAATAGTCGTCGAAGGTCCCGGCCACAGTCGGGGCCGCGGGAATGAGGGAGAGGCAGACGATGAGTTGTACGAGTCGATGGATTGTCATTGGTCACTCCTGTTGGCCTGCGATCGAAGCCGCTGCTCGTGTCCGCGTTCTCGAAGATCGTACCTGAGCCTCTCGTAACCCGATGGGTCGGAGGGCGTAATCTATGGTTATGAGATTGACGAGAACGCTTTTTCTGGTTGCCGCTCTACTCTCCCCGATCGTGGTGGGTGAGGTCGGCGCCAAAGAGGCCGGAGAGCCATTCGACCGCGAGGCGTGGAAAGCTGAGGTTGTGAGACTGGGTCTGGACCCCGAGGACGTGATCTACCCATTCGAGGCATCGCCGGAGATGACCGGCTGGGCTGAAGCCGTCATGGCGGCGACCAACGGTCTGGCGCCGAAGCTTCGACTCTCACGTCTCCAACAGGCGATGTTTGAACCCGAGGTTTTCGATTTCGCCTACGACGATACTCGGACGCTGACCGCGGAGGAAGCGTTTTCGGCTCGCCGCGGGAACTGCATGTCGTTCACTGCCCTGTTCATCGCCATGTCGCGCAGCGTCGGGATCCCGACCTTTCTGATGGCGGTCCGGCGGGATCCCGAGGTCGGTCGAGACGACGGACTCGTGATCCTCAATCGCCATGTCGTGGCGGGGCATCGCGCCGGAGGGCAGATCTCCACTTTTGACTTCCAATACACCTCGGAATCCCGGGTCGTCGGCGGACTCGTGATCGACGATGTTCAGGCGTCGGCCATGTTTCACGCAAATCTGGGCGGCGCCGCTCTTCGGAACAACGATCTCGCCGGGGCTCTTCACAACTTCGAGATCACCACCACTCTCACTCCCGATTGGGCTGCCGGGTGGGTCAATCTGGGGGTGGCCCTGGCCCACCTCGGCGATGTCGACCGGGCTTTTTCGGCCTATCGGAAGGCGCTCGAAATCGACCCGGGAAACTCTTCTGCCCTCAACAATATGTCGTTCCTCTATTCGAGCCTCGGCCGGGAGGCGGAGGCTCGTGTCGCTCTTCGAGCCGCAACCCAACGAACCGAGAGCCCGTTCACGCTCCTGGCCATGGCGGACTCGGAAATGCTCGTCGGCAACGATCGCGAAGCCCAGACGTACTTGAAACGGGCGAAGAGGCGGTACCCGTGGGAACCTGAGGTCTACGATGGCCTCGCTCGTCTCGCAACGAGGATGGACGAACACCGGCGCGCGGAGAAGTACCGGCGCAAGGCCGAGCGCCTCAGGGGCCGCGCAGCCGGTCAGCACTGAGGGTCGCCGAGCGCCAACCCGAATCGGCTGATCCGCGGTGAAGATTGCATTCCCCCCCCAGAGGAGTTATCACTGGTGGTATGAAAAGTGTTCTCCTGCTTTCTCTGCTGTGTGTGGCGATCAACGGTTGGGCTGATGTTCGTCCGCCTGCGGTTGCGGGCAGCTTCTACACCGACGATGCCGACGCGCTCCGATCCCGGATCGAGACCCTCTTGGAGGAGGCCCGCACCGGGGTGGAGGTCGGGTCTGCAAGGGCGCTGGTGGTACCTCACGCCGGCTATGCCTACTCCGGGGCGACGGCGGCGCTCGCATTCGCGAACCTTCCGAGAGAGGGCATTCGACGTGTGATTCTCCTCGGGCCGTCGCACCACTTCGGTTTCTCCGGGGGTGCATTGCCGGCGGAGGGGATCACCGCCTTCGAGACCCCTCTCGGATCGCTGCCGTTGGATGTGAAGGCCATCGCCCGGCTTCGGGGCCAAAGCCCTTTCGGCGGGCCGGCAAACGCTCACGGTCCCGAGCACTCCATCGAGGTGGAGCTGCCGTTCCTGCAGGTGGTTGCCCCCAAGGCGCGGCTTGTCCCCATCGTTGTGGGTTCCAACACCGATCTGAAGGCCTGCTTCAAGATGGCCGAGACCCTCGCCGGTCTGGTCGATGACGGTACGGTCGTGATCGCGTCGTCGGACTTCACCCACCACGGATCCCGCTACGGCTGGTCGCCGTATGAGGGACCGAAGCTCGGCGACACCCTCATCTCCATCGGCCGGGAGACCGCCGAACGGGCCGCGGCCATGGATCCGATGGGGTTTCTGAAACAGATCGAGGTCAGTGGAGACACGGTCTGCGGTGCCCGGCCGGTGGGGGTTCTCGCGGCACTCCTGGCCAGGGCCTTCAACGGCGAAGGGCATGTGCTCGATGTCACGACTTCGGGGCATGTGACGGGGAGCTTTGATCTATCGGTGACCTATGCCGCGGTCGCATTCGACGGTGACTGGGTCTCGTGGCGGTCACAGCCCGAAGCGAAAGCCGCCGGCGATCTCGGGGCCGCCGATGGTGAAGCGCTGATCGCGCTGGCCCGGGCAGTCCTGCAATCCCGGCTGTCGCACGACGCCAGCGTCGCCGAGTGGTTCGCGTCCCACCCCGACACACGCCGCTGGCTCTTCCCGGCGGGCTCCTTCGTGACTCTCAACAACACCGGGAAACGGGTGCGGACGGAAGGCAGACTTCGGGCCTGTATGGGAGTGATCGAGGCCGAGCAACCGCTGCTCGACGCCGTGGTTCAGGGGGCGGTGTGGGCGGCGCGAGATCCGCGATTCCCACCGCTGGAGCTCGGTGAGCTCGCTGAGGTTGAGATCGAGGTATCGGTCCTCTCGCCCATGCAGGCTGTCCGGTCCTACCGATTCATCAAGCCCGGGATCCACGGGGTGCTGATGGCCAAGGACGGTCGGCGGGCGGTCTTTCTTCCGCAGGTGGCGACCGAGGAAGGATGGAATCGCGACACCATGCTCGACCACCTCTCGGTCAAGGCCGGGTTGCCGCGAACGGCCTGGCAGCACGGCGCCACCTTTCAGATCTTCACCGCCCAGGTCTTTGCGGAGCACGAATGACACGCCGATGGACGCGACGTGAGCTCGCCGCCATTGCGGGCGCCGCGGCCATGGTCGGGGTGAGCGACGCATCGCCGGGGAACCCTTCCATCCGGCGTCGGGGAGTCGTCGGGTTGGGGTCGCTCACCGGCGATGCAAAGGGCAAGGTCGATGCGGGGGCAGCGGCGGCGGCCATGGATTCGGTTCTGCGCGCGGCCACCGGGGCCGCGGACATCACCGCCGCTGTTCAAGGGCTCTTCAAACCGTCCGATGTCGTCGGTATCAAGCTCAACTGTCTCGGCGGCAGCCGAATGTCGCCGCGACCGGAAGTCGTTTCCGCATTCGTCGACTGTCTGGTCGCGGGTGGTCTCGCGCCGGAACGAATCATCCTTTTCGAGCGATCCAGCCGTGAGCTCGAGCGTGCCGGTTTTGAGATCCGCCGCGACGGCTCCGGGCCGCAGTGCTACGGAACCGACAACGACTACGATCGCCAACCCTCGGTCTCGGGGGCCATCGGCTCGTGTTATGCGCGTTTGGTCTCGACGACCTGCACCGCACTGGTGTCCTTCGGAGTGGTCAAGGATCATGATCTCGCCGGCGTGTCCGCGAGCCTCAAGAACTGGTACGGCGTGATCCACAACCCGAACAAATACCACGACAACCAGTGCGACCCCTATGTCGCTGATGTGGTGCGGCACCCGTTTATCAAAGAGAAGCTCAGGCTCACGGTGCTCGACGGAGTCACGGCCCAGTGCCACGGTGGTCCCGCCTACAGAGCGTCGGGCGTCTTCCCGCTGGCGAAGCTGGCGGCGACGACCGACCCCGTCGCGGCGGATCTGTGGGCGTGGAAGGTGATCGACGCCGAACGGGTTCGTCGAGGGATGTCGACCCTCGAGGCTGCCGGCAGACCACCCCGGTTCATCGCCACCGCGGCTCGCCACGGTCTCGGCGTGGGCGAGCTCGATGAGCTTCGCGAGGTGGAGGTGTGACCTTCGATCGACGCCGTTTTGCCGGCATTCTCGCCGCGAGCGCGGCGGCCGCCGCGACACCCGGATTCACCGAGGCAGGGCGCGCCCTTCGCGTCGGAGAAGTGGTGGACGGAGGTGAGCTTCCGGCCCGAGAGGCCTCGTGGTACAAGAAGCTCGACGAGGGACGGGTGGAGTGCCAGCTCTGCCCGCAAGCATGTACCGTCGCCGACGCCGAACGGGGAACGTGTGGTGTGCGCGAGAACCGTGGCGGCACCTATGTCACCCTCGTGCACTCACTGGCGTGCAGCGTCCATGCCGACCCCATCGAGAAGAAGCCTCTCTTCCACGTCATGCCGGGAGAGCTCGCGCTTTCGTTCGCCACCGCGGGTTGCAATGTCGAGTGCAAATTCTGCCAGAACTGGGAGATCTCACAGTTTCGCCCGGAGCAGGTCCGGTCGATCTACCTGCCTCCCGAAGCGTTGGTCGAGGCGGCGAAGCGAGCCGGGGCGAAGCTGACGGCCGCGACCTACTCGGAGCCGGTCATCTTCTGGGAGTATGTTCGAGATGCGGCGCGGGCGGCGAGGAAGGCCGGTCTCGCACCAACGGTGATCACGAACGGCTACATCCAGGAGGAGCCTCTCAAGGAGGTGCTCCCGCATCTCAGTGCGGTCAAGGTCGACCTCAAGAGCTTTCGCGAGGAGTTCTATCGGGAACAGGTTCGCGGCAAGCTCGAACCGGTGTTGAAGGCGCTGGAGATCATTCGCGGGGCGGATGTCTGGCTCGAGATCGTGGTGCTTCTGATCCCCACCCTCAACGACTCCGAATCCGAGGTCCGCGATCTGGCCCGTTGGGTGAAATCCAACCTCGGCGCGGATGTCCCGGTCCACTTCACACGATTTCACCCCACCTACCGGCTGACGGATCTTCCACCGACCCCGGTGAAGATCCTTGAACGAGCGTGGAACGTGGCCCGCGCCGAAGGACTGAACTACGTCTACCTCGGCAACCTGCCGACCCACCCGGGTGAGAACACCGTTTGCCCCGGGTGTGGTGGTGTGCTGATTCGACGGCTCGGGTTCAAGATCCTCGAGAATCGCCTGACCAAGGGCGCCTGCCCCGACTGCGAGCGAGTGATCCCAGGCGTCTGGGACTGATGGGGAGACCGGCGACCTTCTTCGGGCACCCCGTGAAGGGTCTGCTCTGCCTGCTGGTCACCTATGTGGTCTGGGGCAGCACCTACCTCGGCATTCGGGTGGCGGTGCGCGAGGGTGCGGGCTGGCCGCCGTTCTGGCTCGGCGCCACGCGGGTCTTTGCGGCGGCGAAGCGTCAGCCGTACCGGCCGGGTTTTTGAAACACAAAGGACGCTAAGAACCACGAAGGAACCACGAAGCATCGCATTTATTGACCCGGACTCCCTCTGACCTCGAAGACACATCAGGCCCTGCGATGAGTCAAGAACGGGCCTTTGTGGTGTCTTTGTGGATCTTCGTGCCCTTTGTGTTTCAAGACAAACCCCCCAAGGGTCCGCGTTTTGACGACTCTTGAATCGGTGATCGAGCAAGCCTACTCGCCGATGATCTTGACCATGATCCTCTTGGGTCTCCGGCCGTCGAACTCGCCGTAGAAGATCTGCTCCCAGGGACCGAGATCGAGGCGGCCATCGGTGACGGCGACCACCACCTCCCGGCCCATGATCTGCCGTTTGTGGTGGGCGTCGGCGTTGTCCTCACCGGTGCGGTTGTGGTGGTAGCGCTCGGGTGACGGATCGAACGGTGCGAGCTCCTCGAGCCAGCGTTTGTAGTCGCGGTGGAGACCCGACTCGTCATCGTTGATGAAGACCGAGGCGGTGATGTGCATGGCGTTGACCAGACACAGGCCCTCGCGGATACCGCTGGCAGCAACCTCGGCCTCGACATCGCGGGTGATGTTGACGAAATCCATGCGATCCCGGATCTGCATGACCAGCTTGGTCGTGTGAGACTTCATGGCGCCTCCTCAGCTCGAATCCGTTGAGTTTTTCAGCTTGACATCGACCCACCTGCAGAGGACCCGCACCGCGCGATCCGCCGAACGAAATACCGGCAGACCGCCTTCCTCGATGACCTCCGCCATGGGGTCGAAGAGGCGGCCGGAATCGACGACCGCCACCATGGGCGTGTCGTGTCGGGCGGAGATGGCGGGTAGTCGCCGGGCGATGGAGTCGGGGTGATCCACGGACTCGCGGTGGCCGTCACCGGGTGGCAGGGTCTGCATCGCCGGGGTCAGGGGAACAACCCCGGTCACCATGACATCGACGGTCGGGCATCCGAGAATCTGGTCAACCAGGGCTGCAAAGGTCTCGTCGTTGGCCATGGGGGTCACGTCGAAGGGATTCTTGACATCGACCAGACCGTCGAGCTTGGCGCTCTCGAGGGTGCGTTGAAGATTGTCGCGGGTAATTTCATCGTAACCTGCGAGCTGGAGGGCGGCGCGGTCGACTTCGGTGGAGTCGGCCATGCCGACGGATTCGAAACCGGCGTTGGACATGGCCGCCAACCGTCGGCCCTTCACGGTCTTGCCGCGGAATCCGACACAGAGGCGCAGGAGATCCGAGAACTCGTTGAAGTCGGCCGCGACATGCGCCCCGGCCTCGGTGATGGCCGCTTCGCAGACCGCGTAGTCGCCGGCCACCGACGCGGTGTGACCGGCCGTGGCCGAGCGTCCGGCGGAGGTGCGTCCGGCCTTGTAGAAAACCACGTCCTTGCCGATGGCGACGGTGTCGCGCACCGCCTGGGCGAAGACGAGCCCATCGCCCGGTTTGAACCCTTCCATATAGATCCCGAAAACCTCGATTTCCGGGTCGTTCTTGATGTGGTTCAGAAGATCGGCGGCGGTGAGATCGATCTGGTTGCCGATGGATAGGGCGTAGGCCGGGTCGAACCAGGGCATCCGGCTCAGGTTGGCGATGATGTAGGCGCCGGACTGGGAGATGAAACAGGCCGGCCGGTGGTGATCGCCGCGCGATTTGGGGAGCTTGGTCTCGGGGATGAACATGGTGTCGTAGCGGCCGGGATGCGAGATCACTCCGAGGGAGTTGCCGCCGATGAAGACCGGACCGCCGTCGTCCGAGTTGTGTGCGGTGCGGATCTTGGCCTCGAGAGCCCTGGCGACGTCCTCGCTTCCCCGTTTCTCGCCGAGCCCTCCGGGGATCAGGATCACCGCGTTGGCCGCGTCCTCGTCGATGAGCTCCTCGAGGACCTGCGGCACCTGAGCCGCGCCGACCGCGACGACGAAGAGGTCGACCTTCTGCGGCAGATCGGCGATGGTCGGGACACAGGCGATCCCGTCGATCTCGTCGAGACCGGGGCGAACGACAAACGTGCTCTTGGGGTCGAAACCGCCTTCGAGAATATTACGAAGGATGATCCGGCCCATGTTCATCCCCTTGGAGGAGACGCCGATGATCGCCGCCGACTCGGGTTTGAGGAGGTGCGAGATCTTCGCGATTGGGCGGACGGCAACCTGCGTATCGGCCGATTCGAAGACGCAGACTCCGTCGAGGGGGCCGAGGCGCCCCTGGGTGACGGTGAAGGGGTTGACCTCGAACTCGAGGATCTGGAAATCGGCGAACGGGTTGAGCTCCGAGAAGTGGTTGGCAAGACTGATGGCCGCCTGAAAGCACTCCACAAGAACCGCGTCGGTGACGAGGAGGCTCGAACCGCGCATGGCTCCGGAGAGACGCCGGTAGGAGAGGGTTCTTCTGAAGAGCTCGAGGAACTGGGGTCCGTCCACCAGACCGGTGGGCGCGATGGCGACGGCGGCGCCCTTGCGGGTCTCTTTCGCCAGCGTCTCCATTTCGACGCCGCCGAGGCCGGCGGTGATGATGGGACCGAACTCGGCCGTCCGGCGGACCCCGACGAAGAGCTCGGTGGCGAAGCCTCGGCTATCGGGTTCGACAAACCGGCAGATCAGCACTCCCACCAGACGGTCCCGAAGCCCCTGGACCTTCTCGGCCTCACTCCCGTTCCCATGGTTCTCGAGATAGGAGGCGTAGGCCACGGGGGTCTCCCGCACCATGGCGTCGAAGGCGGCGCAGACCTCGGCCAGGCTCTTGTCGACGATACGGACGCCGGTTGCCTCGGTCTTGTGGATGATGTCGGGTGAGACGATTTTGAGGACGACCCGGTCGCCGGGAATGGCGTCCAGGTCCTCTTGAGTCGGACGCGAATCGATGGCGACCATGCGTGATTCCGGGACCGCCTCGGCTCCGGTGGCCTCGAGAAGCCGGTAGCACTCGGGTTCATGGAGACGGGTTCGGCCATCCAAACTCGCCTCCCGAAAGAGCCGTTCGATTCGGGGAAAGTCGATGGATGCCATGGCCGCTCCTTCAGGTTCGTTTCGGCCCTATCTTTCTTCGCTATCGGTATCGCTATCGGTATCGCCGCCGATGCGTCAACCGACGCGGCGCGCGCGGCGTCACCCGAATGCGCCGTTTCTCGTCAGGTCCTCGTCGGAATCTGGTCGCAGGCGATGGTTTCTTCAGAGGCCATCACCGAGGCCAGCGCGCTCCCGTCGGATCCCGCGTACCCAACCCAGTCGGCCGCGAGTGCAGGGTCGTAGGTCTCCGGTGCGATCTTCTGCGAAAGACGGAGGGCGTCGGGAATCTCCATCCCGGCATCGACGAGGCCACGAAAGAAGAGACCGGCGGCCCGGCCGTATCGGAAGGCGCGTTGGTTGACCTCGACGATCTTGTCCCCCTTCCTCTTGAAGAGCACCTCGACGTACTTCAAGAGCTGATCCTCGGTGAAGTCGAGCTGCGATGAAGCTGCGCCGACGGCGACCATGTTCTGCGCCCTGAGGTTGCCGGCTGCCTTGGCAATCTGCCCGCCGTCCACCAGGATGCAGTGGGGGAAGGTTGCCAGCTGATTCAGAACCTGCTCGGTTTCGGGGTAGTCCGGGATATTGACATAGGGAGTCACGCTCGAGACGACCCAACCGTCCGGCTTGAGGAAATGCCAGTAGCGCATGACCTCGAGGGGCTCGACGCTGAGCACCATATCTGCTGCGCCCTTGGGGATGAGGTCGGAGTAGATCTCGTGATCGGCGTAGCGCAGATTCGACTGGACGGCGCCGCCGCGCTGGGCCATGCCGTGGACCTCGGCCTGCTTGAACTCGTAGCCGGCGTCGAGGGCGGCGTTGTCGATGACGAATGCGATGGAGAGGATTCCCTGACCGCCGACTCCGGCGAGGATGATGTTCTTTTCCATGATGGACCCTAGGCTCTCTTGATCGCTTCGAGGCAGGTGCGACGGGCGACGATCACGCTTGGTCCGTCGTGCGCCAGTTCTTCTCTCAAGATCTCGACGTTGGAATCGTGGTTTTTCGGAGTCGGCGAGATGATCCGCATGTGCTCCTTCTCGATCCCGGCGCCGAGGATGATCTGGTCGAGGGTTGTTCCGGTGGACATGGAACGCTGGGTTCCGGTCATCCCTACGGTGTCGTTGTCGAGCACGAGCACGTTGAGATTGACTCCCTGCTGGACCGCGGAGAGCAAGGGGGTGATGCCGCCGTGCGAAAAGGTGCTGTCGCCGATGGCCGCCACCGCCGGGGTGTAGCCGGCATGCGCCGCGCCGGCCGCCATGCCGATGGAGGCGCCCATGGCAACGCAGCTGTGGATGGCTTCCAGGGGTGGTAGCGCGGCCAGGGTGTAGCACCCGATGTCCGAGAAGACCTGTGCGTTGTCGAAGAGGTTCAGAGCTTCGTTGAGGGCTCTGAAGCTGTCGGTGTGGGGACAGCCCTTGCACAGCGCCGGGGGCCGGTTGGCCAGATCCTCCGCCGGATTGTGGGCACTCGGGAGGGGATCAAGACCGAGGGACTCGCGAACGATGTCGGGATCGAGCTCGCCGGTGCGGGGAACCTCGCCGGTCATCCGTCCCATGACCTTCACGCCGGCGAGTCCGAAGAGTCCGCGAATCATGCTCTCCACGAGTGGATAGCCGTCCTCGAGAATCAGGAGCTCGTCGACGTGGTCGACGAGGCGGCGGATTTTTTCGGCGGGCACCGGGTACTGGCGGATGGAGAGGACCGAGTAGTCGCCGTTGGAGATGTTCTCCCGCAGGTAGTTCTCGGCGAGCCCGCAGGTGATGATTCCCTTGCGTCCGGTGAGAACCAGCTCGTTGTGCGGAGAATCCTCAGAGCGCCGGAGGAGCTCCGGCTGTTTCTCGGTGAGGTGGTCGTACTGGACGCGGGCATTCGACGGCAGCAACGTCCACTTCTTGATGTCGCGCGAGGGGTTGAGGACGTTCTGTTCTCGGGCGGACTTTGTTTGGACCCCGGCGCGGCTGTGGGCGATGCGGGTCACGAGACGGATCATGACCGGGAGCGCGAGCTCTTCGGACATGTCGAAGGCCTCGAACATCATGTCGTAGCACTCCTGCTGGTTCTTCGGCTCGAAGCAGGGGATGAGCGCGAACTGAGCGAAGTAGCGGCTGTCCTGCTCGTTCTGGCTCGAGTGCATTCCGGGATCGTCGGCTACGGCCAGCACGAGGCCGCCGTTGGTGCCGGTGACAGCGCTGTTCATGAAAGCGTCGGCGGCGACATTGAGCCCGACGTGCTTCATGCACACCAGGGCACGTTTGCCGGCCCAGCTCATGCCCAGGGCTTCCTCGTAGGCGACCTTCTCGTTGGTGGACCAGAAGGCGTGGACGTTGCCGGCCTTTTTGGTTTTTTGTTCGACGAACTCAAAAATCTCGGTCGAGGGCGTGCCGGGGTAGGCATAGACGCCGCTCATACCCGAGTGAATTGCACCGAGGCCGACCGCCTCATCACCAAGCAGAATCTCACGTGACATGGTCTCCTCCTGTCGGTTCGGCATTGTAGCGAAAAATTTCACATTTTGGCTCTCGGGTTTTTTCTTGCCTGTAGAAGCGCCATGGGAGCGGTGCCAGGCACCTTTTCGCGGCGAAAAGAGAGCCAGGCACCGAGCCCGCGCAAGAGGAGGCTGACAGCCTGCGTGAGCGGGTACTGTTCACTGCCACTGCCACTGCCGCGGTCCCCGACGCCGCCGCCGCGTTTCGCGGCGGCTGTGGGATAATCCGCGCATGCCCGCGTTGCCCCGCATTCTCGTCACAAACGATGATGGTTTCTCATCCGAGGGGATTTCGGCGGTGCTGGAAGCGCTCGACGGACTTGGCGAGCTCTGGATGGTCGCGCCCGACAGTGAGCAGTCCGCCGTTTCGCACGCCTTGACGCTGGATCGCCCGCTTCGGGTGCGGCGGGTGGGCGACCGCAGATTCGTCGTCAACGGCACGCCCACCGACTGCGTCACCCTGGGGATCTCCAACCTCCTGGGTGATCGCCCCCCGGATCTGGTCGTTTCCGGCATCAATCGTGGCGGCAACATGGGGGTCGACGTCCACTACTCGGGGACGGTGTCGGCGGCGTTCGAGGGCGTCATCCTCGGCTACCCGGCCATCGCGGTCTCGCAGGTGGTGGGCCAGGGGATGAGTTGGGACGCCTCGGCGGCCCTGGCCCGCGAGCTCGCCGAGTGGGTCCTCGAGCACGGCCTGCCGGAGTCGACGTTGCTCAACGCCAACGTTCCCCTCGGACGGCCCCGAGGACTCAAGCTCACCCGGCTCGGCGTGCGACGCTATACCGAGGGCGTGGTCGAGCAGCGCGATCCGCGGGGTCGACGGATCTACTGGATCGGTGGCGGCGATCCGGTGTGGGAGGCAATCCCGGGAACCGATTTCCACGAGGTGGGCGAGGGTTTCGTCTCGGTGACCCCGCTTCACCTCGACATGACCGAGATGGATGTTCTCCATCGCCTCGAAGACCTGAAACCGTCCTTCCTCGATCATCCAAACGGGGTTGGGCCTGGGTGATGGTGGCAAACGACGGCTACGCCTACCGCCGGGCGCAGATGGTCGAGGCGCTGGAGCGCTACGGAATCCGCGACCAGCGCGTCCTCGACGCCATGCGCCTGATCCCCCGCGATCTCTTCGTCCCCGAGGCCTATCGCCACGCGGCCTACTCGGAGGATGTCTCCATCAATATCGGTGAGGGGCAGACCATTTCGCAGCCCCGGGTGGTGGCGGCCATGACCGAAGCCGCCGGAATCGGGCCGGAGGACCGGGTGCTCGAGATCGGCACCGGATCCGGTTACCAGGCGGCGGTGCTCGCCCGGTTGGCTCGTTTTGTCTTTTCCATCGAACGCATCGCGCCCCTGGCGCGTGAGGCCAAGGGGCGCCTGGACGCGCTCGGAATCGAGAACGTCAGCATCAAGGTGATGGACGGGACGCTCGGATGGCGGGCGCTGGCTCCCTACCATGCGATATTGGTGACGGCCGCGGCGCCCGATGTGCCGGAGCCGCTCATCGAACAATTGGTCGACGGGGGGCGTCTGGTGGTGCCGGTCGGAGCTCGGGAAACGCAGGTGATACGGGTGGTCGAACGGTGCGGCGACCGGTGCCTGACCAGCGATCTCCAGGGGGCGTGTTTCGTGCCGCTCATCGGCAGGCACGGATGGCAGGGGGAGGTGGAATGAGCGGTTTGCTGGAGTGGATCCACCAGGTGAAGGACTGGCTCTTCAGCCTCATCGACCAGTTCGCCGCGTCCCCGCATCCGGGGTGGTGGCTCTTCGCCCTGGCGGTGGCCGAAAGCTCGTTCTTTCCCATCCCTCCCGATGTCCTGTTGGTGACCCTGGGTGTCGCCCGGCCCGAGATGGCCATCTGGTACGCCGTCATCACATCCGTTGGCAGCGTCCTCGGCGGCGGACTCGGCTACGCCATCGGCCTCTACGGCGGCCGGCCTCTGCTCTACCGCTTCTTCAAAGAAACCAAGATCAACGCCGTGGAGCGGCTCTACGACCGTTTCAACGCCTGGGCCACCGGGATCGCCGGGCTCACTCCGATTCCCTACAAGGTCTTCACCATCGCGGGCGGCGCTCTCAAGATCAACTTCAAGATCTTCATGCTCGCGTCGTTGGCCTCCCGCAGTTTGCGTTTCATGACCGAGGGGGTCCTTCTCTACTTCTTCGGTGAGCCCATCAAGGACTTCCTCTACACCCAGTTCAACTGGCTCTCTATTGCCTTCGTGGTCCTCCTGGTGGGTGGATTCTGGTTGATTCAACACATCGGCAAGCGCCATTCTCGGACCGAGCCTGAGGTCCCGGACGACTGAGGTGGCGGCCGCGCACCGACTTCGTGTTTACGGCCGGGTTCAGGGGGTGGGATTTCGCGCATTCGTCTTCCGCGAAGCCCGGTTGTTGGGGGTCGACGGGTGGATCCGAAATAGGACGGACGGGAGCGTCGAGGCCCTGGTTTGGGGCGACGACTCCGCCATCGACGCGCTTCTGGTGCGGGTTGAAGAAGGGCCCACGTGGGGGCGGGTTGACCGCCTGGATGTGACCGTCGAGACCCCGGCAACCGAGCGCCCCAGCGGTTTCGATATTCGATCGGACCGATGATGATTCGATTGGCGCCGGCTTCAGAGGGTTTTGCGCACCAAGCCATCGAGAAAATTCTCGAGACGGCTTTGAGCGATGACAACCCGCCGCCTTCCTGTGTCCTCATCGAGGACCCAGGCGACACATGGCGACGACACGCTGCTCTCCTGCCCGTCGAGGAGCGCCGCCGCTCGGTGATCGCGGCGTCGTCGGAGGCGAGTTTGATCGACGCCGTCAGGTACGAAATCGGCGGCGCCACATGGCTGCCGGCCTCGACTCCATCCATCGAGATGGCGTGCGAGGCGGCGGTACTCGGTGCTCGGAGGGAGTGCGCTCCGAAAGCGACCCGAGGGGTTTTGGAAACCCTGGTGGCCGACGAGACCAGCCTCTCGGCCATCGGTTGGCGGCCGCGATCATTCTGGAGTCGTCAGGTGGGATCGCGGTGGCTGTGCGCCGCGTTGACGGAAATTGCGAATCGTCTTGAGTGTGTTCCAGCCATTCTGCCCGGTCCGGTTCTCGTGGTTACGGGGTGTGATCGGACAGCCATCGACACCGTTTGCCGTGAGTTCACCGCGTCCGAGAAGGTTCACATCCAGATGGATCCGGAGATCTTGGACCTTTCTCGTACCCTGACATCGGCACATCCCTCGCACAGGGTTGAAGATCTCCTGGCGAGCGTGAGTCAAGCCGGTGAGCCGAAGCTGAATTCCCTCGCTGAGGCTCAGCGGGTCCTCAATCTGACCACAGGCGAAAGAGTCGGCTGGTGGTCGCTGCCCGGCGAGGAATCGGACGTCGCGTCGGGATGGATGGCGAGGCCGTCCGAGGACCGGCCCGATGGCGGAGCCTGGGACATCGATGCCGCGGATGGATCACGGACGATCCTGGTCGAGCAGATGTCCGTTGACGATCAGGAGAGCTCGGAAGAAGCGGTGATCAGGGTGCCCGGTTTTATAGGTGCGGAACTCCGACGGGGTTCTCCGGCAGGGCTCCTCGTCGAGCGCTGGGCGAAGCATCCGGCCCGGAGGGATCGGCCCATTTGGGTTCCGAGTGTGAACACCGAAGGCGTGCGCGTTCTTCTCGGGCTTCCGGGACCGATCTGGGTCGACGGCCCCGGTGTTCCGCGCTGATTGACAGAAAGACCTTGCGGGCATAGGATTTGGCCTCTTGCGGGGCTATAGCTCAGGTGGATAGAGCAGTGGATTCCTAATCCGAAGGTCGCAGGTTCGAGTCCTGCTAGCCCTGCCATATTGGCCCCCCGGTTCGCGAGCGAACCGGGGGGCCAATATGGTGGTGTGTTGAAAGTCGTCCGGCGAAGACCTATCTTCTGTGGTGACGGATCATCTCAATCACAACAAGAGGTGCCAATGCGATTCTCGGCGGCCAGCGACACTCGTTCGTGCGGCATGATCAACTGGGTTGTGGTCATCGTGGCGTTCGCCACCCTGGGCGTAACCCCATTGTTGTCGGCTGCCACCTTCACCGTGACGACCAACTCTGACTCGGGGGCGGGCTCACTGCGCCAAACCATCGACGACGCCAACGCCGCTGCCGGCGTTGACACGATCGCCTTTGCCATCCCGGCCGGGCAATGCTCCGCCGCGGGTGTGTGCCCCATCGTTCTCGTCACTCCTTTGCCTACGGTGACCGAGGGAATCATTCTCGACGGCACGACTCAGCCGAGATACGGGACAGCACCGGACAACGTCTGTGCGGACTCGGGTATGTCTTCCTACATGCGGGTATTGATCACGAGCACGGCCGCATACATGATCGAAATCCTCGATACGACTGAGGGGACTCTCATTCGCGGCTTGGCGTTCACCGGAAATACAATCAACGAGGCCATCCGGATCCACACCCTGGAAACGACGCGGGTCCAGTGCAACCACTTTGGTCTCAACGGTGAGGGAACGACCGGTGCCGATCTGGGGAGTGGGATCTGCCTCGCCTGTTACAACCTGGGGGGGAGCGCGATCATCGGTACTGATGGTGACGGGGTCGACGATCTCGCCGAGCGAAACGTTTTCGGCGCCGTGGGTCGAGGTGTCAACATCAATGGGGGAGACATTCTCTACCCGAACTGGATTGCGGGCAACTTCTTCGGGCTTGCTGCTGACGGAAAGACCCCGATCAACACCTACCAGGGTGTGTACCTTCGTCAAAGTACGGCCGGGACCCTGGTGGGTTCCAACCTCGATGGGATCTCCGACGGACTCGAACGCAACGTCATGGGTCAGTTCGACATCGGAGTTTTTCTCAACGTCTGGAGTGGTGTCGCCCATGAAAACCACGTCGTGGGCAACTGGATCGGCGTCGATGCCGGAGGCAGCCCGGTCGGCGGCGGAATCGGCATCCAGGTCCACTGGGAGTCGCAGTTCCAGGACATCCGCGACAACCAGATCCACTCCAACGCGATTGGCGTGTGGGTCACGGCCACCAGTTCCATCGGTACGGGTTCGGACCGGAATTGCATCACGGGCAACAACACCGGACTTCAGCACGAGGGGACCGAGGTCGACCTCTTTGCCAGGAACAACTACTGGGGCGCCGCCGATGGTCCGTCTGGGGTCGGTTCGGGCAGCGGCGACCCGATCGTCGAATTGAACACGGGTACCGTCGACTACGATCCGTGGCTGACGTCTCCCGTCGGTGTCTGCACGATCATCTTCGTCGATGGCTTCGAATCGAGCGATACGAGCGGTTGGTCGAGCGTGACACCGTAATCCGCTGGTCTCGCCGGATTTCGCCGTATGGACGGCAAAGTGACGCGCCGCGAGTGTCCTGTTTGGGAAATCCCATGTGCTATTCGTGGATTCAGCGTGGTTTCTGGCAAGGCGCGACGACGCAGTCGTAGTCTAACAACTTCAAGGAGACGCAACGCAGCCAGGGGCCGCGATGGCCCGCAAAGAGTGCATCGGGACTTTCCAAACAGGACACTAGGGCACCCAACCGGACCACATGGTGGTGTTTCCGGTCTCGAAATCATCCGCGAAGAGCGGGTCCTCGACCTCGAAGGCGCCGATGTCGGAGGTGGCGGACCCGTCGTCGTCTCCGTCTTGGGGTCGGCTGACTCCGCGTTGATCGGTCGCCGGGGCGCCGATGTCGTTGCCGGTGTCGATGGCGGCGCTCCCGGGCAGAAGAGCCATGGTTCTGGTGAATCCCCCGTTGTCTGCGATGGCCGCCAGCCCTGCCGGAGTGTTCACCTGGTCGCCGGCGGCGTTGAGACCGCAGGTGTCGGTGGTTTCCAGGTTGTGACCGAAAGAGACGATCTGACTGTTGGAGTTGCACTGATTGACGCCGTTGTCGGCAATGATGGTGTTGGTGATCGCCACCGTGGCAGGGGTGGCCCCCAGAGATATGGCGCCCCCTCCGGGACGATTGCCGACGTTGCCGGCGATCGTCACGTTGGTCAGGTCGAGGTTGTGGTGGTCCGTCCCCGTGACGAGAATGGCGCCGCCACCGGACTCGCCCTCATTGTCGGTGAAGGTGGAATTGGTGATGGTCAGATCTGCGCCCTCGAAGTGAATCCCGCCGCCGACCTTACCGAGATTGCCGTCGAAGGTCACCCGTTCGAGAGTCGCGGTCGACTGAGGACCGGCAAACACACCTCCGCCGCCAAACCATCGGTCGGAGGAGTAGTCCCCGAGGGCCGTGTTACCGTTTATCGCAACGTCGGTGAGTTCGGCGGTTCCAATGGACGCCACCCCGCCGCCGATCAGAGCGGTGTTCCCGGTGATTTCGGTCGAAACCACCGTTATTGCGCCTGTGTTCCAGATCGCCCCTCCAATCACGTCGGAGACGTTCCCGCTCAGCGTCGATCTCGCGATGGAAAGCGTTCCTTCGTTTGCAATGCCGGCTCCGCTGTTCGGCGAGTTATTGTTGGAAACCGCCACATCTACGAGGACCAGGGTCGCAACCGGTTGAATCCAGAATCCACCGCCAGCAAAGCTCGCGATTCCGTTTTGGACGGTGATACCCGAGGCTCTCAGCGTGGCAAAACTTAGGACATCGAATACCCGCGAAGAGGCGTTGCCGTCAATGACGCATCTAGAGGCGCCTGCGCCCTGAAGATCGATCTCATTCTGGGTGTTGAGCTGTCCGAGTGTGAGGATGTATGTCCCCTCGGGAAGGATGATCACGTTGCTGCCGCCGAGGGCGTTGCTTTCGTTGATGGCGGCGCGCAAGGTGCAGAACGATCCCGAGGCCGAACACACGCCATCGCCCGGGTCTGAGTCACCGAGATCGGTGGCCGAGTTGACGTTGAAGGTCGCGCCGCCGACCGGCGCGGTGAACGCCAACAACACGCAACACACTAGAAATCCGCCATGAAAAGCCTTCGAAATGCCCGACATGGAAACCACCTCCGCAGGAGTCGATTCTGAGAGACTGACCGCGCAATTGAACTCTGTATTGAGTGTATCACCAAACCCGGGTTGCCTGATCCGCGGTCTCGGATCCTGCGTCGGACTCGGATACGGTCACGGAGCGGATACGGCTACAGACGCGGACTCGGACGCGGGAGGTGGTCAGGCAGTAACCGCTTCGCCTTCGGGCTGATCGACGCGGTTACTGTTGAGGACCCGCTCCGGCGGCTCGCGCAGACCCCAGACGATGTGCGGGATCGACAACGCCTTGAGGATGAGATAGCTGATGTCGAGCTCCCACCAGAAGAAACCCTGCCGGGTGGCGGTCTGGTAGTAGTGGTGGTTGTTGTGCCAGCCCTCACCGAGGGTGACGAGGGCCAAGATGATTGAGTTGCGGCTGGTGTCGGTGGTCTCGTAGCGGCGGCGGCCGAATACGTGGGTCAGGCTGTTGATGGCGAAAGTCGCGTGCCAGGTGAGCACGGTGCTGACGAGGAATCCCCAGACAAAGGCGGGCCAGCCGCCGAAAACGAGAAGCAGCACGGCGAGGAGAATTCCCGGCACCAGATGCCACCGGTTGAGCCAGCGCAGCTCCGGATATTTGACGAAGTCCTTGATCAAATGGCTGGGAGTCTCGTCATAGCGTGATGACAGGATCCAGCCCACGTGCGCCCACCAGAATCCATCTCGGCGCGGCGAGTGGAGATCTTCCTCCTGATCGCTGTACCGGTGGTGGTGTCGGTGGTGCCCCGCCCACCACAACGGCCCCTTCTGCATCGAAGACGCGCCGACGAAGGCGAGGAAAAACTGGAAAAACCGACTGGTCTTGAAGGAACGGTGAGCGAAATAGCGGTGGTAGCCGGCGGTGATGGCGAACATTCGCAGCCAGTAGAGACCGAGGCAGAGCCAAACCAGGCCCCAGGAGAACGGAACCCAGAAGACGGCCAGTGCCGCCACGTGCACCAGTATGAACAGAATCGCGCCGGGACCAAGAGCGAGCAGCTTGCGGATTTCCATGTCGTAAGTCTTGCATTTTTGTTGCTTTGCGTGTGTCACGAGAGTCTCACCAGGCGTCATATCTGTGTCAAGAATCGTTGTCGACAAGGGCTTCGGCATGAACGCTACTGGTGAAGAGGCCGAAACCTCGGAGGTCCATCGCATTTTCACCGCAAAGACCGCCAAGCTCGCCAAGAACATCGCAAAGGCCATCGCAATTTTTACCCATCGCACCATCGCATGTAGAAACCGCAGATGGACGCAGATTCCATCGCGCGATCGCAGCTTCTCATCAAGGGTTAGTGGCCCGGTGATTCGGCGCGTTGATGTTGTCCGGCTTTACAGAAACACCCTGGAGCCATGGCGCTCGATGACTCGATGTGATGTTGCGATTGTGGGATGGATCAAGAATGTGATGTCTTGGTGAATCCTTCGTGTCTTCGTGTCTTCGTGTCTTCGTGGTTGCGACGGCGGGCCGCGGTACTATCGTCATCATGGCTCGCGCACGCACTTTTGTCGTGCCCTACGTGCTGTCGCTGATCGTCGTCATCGCCGTCCTGGTGATGTGGATCATCTACGCCGTTTCATCGGGCAGCCGGTTGGCGGAGCTGGCTCATCGGGTCGGGGCGTCGGGACCGACCTGGCCCTGGGTGATCCTCGGGGTCGGATGCAGCCTCCTGGGTCTGCTCATCGTCTTCATCACCTACCAGCTTGCTCGCTCCCTCTCCGAATACCGCTAT
>Ga0316192_10000962_pt1 | contig 21268 bp, 15 predicted proteins | sample MerIslwburrow_MG_FD_204931 | JGI IMG/M metagenome (GOLD analysis project Ga0316192, IMG submission 204931) | Coastal sediment microbial communities from Maine, United States - Merrow Island worm burrow | ecosystem: Environmental > Aquatic > Marine > Coastal > Sediment | place: USA: Maine...
GATTGCGGCTGACGCCCCGCCATGTACCTGCAATTTCTTGTACCTTCGATAGCGGATACACATTGACAGCGCTGTCAATTGAAAGTTATAAGCCAAGTCGAAAGCGCTGTCAAGTCGACTTGGTCTCTGCACTCGAATCAGGCACTTTTTCATCAACTGCGCGGCAAACAGTTGTTTTGATACGGTATTCTTATTGAGTTCCTGTCTGTTTGTATCGCTTTGGCCCTTCTTCGCCCGCACAGACTCCTGGCCGCAGTAGTGCCCGGCAAGGCCGCAACGCAGATTGCTCGCTCGGCAAGCCACTGGCAATTCCTTGTTTCAAAAAGGGACAAGTGCGCCCGCTCTTCGGCCTGCGGCGGGCCGTTGCACTGTCGCTACGCGCCCATGTCCCTTTTCCCTGCAGGTACACTGGATCTGCGCGCCACGGGCTAGGGCGTCCTCTCGTAAACCCGCACGTAGTCAACAAACATCGATTGCGGAAAGATGCCGTCATCGATACCGCCCCCGGATCGTCCCCACATGCCGCCCACGGCAATGTTGAGGATGAGATGGAACGGGCGGTCGAAAGGCCAGGATTCCCACCCCCGACCTTCGTTTATGTACGTGAAGTAGCGTGTGTCGTCCACGAACACATCAATCCGTTCCGGGGACCATTCGAGGACGTAGTCGTGAAACGCGTGATCAACATCATCGATGATGATGCGTCCTTTGCGTTGCTTCCAGACCGCCCAGTAGTACGCCTTGTTGTGAACCGTACCGTGCACGTGGCCCATCTGGTAACCAACATGCTCCATGATGTCCATCTCGCCCGAGTTCGGCCACGCATCGCAGTCGCCGCTACCTTGCCAGTCCGGCTCATCGGAGCATGTTGTCGCGTAAGTGAACGGGTCGCTCGGCAGCATCCAGATGGCTGGCCAGGTTCCCATGCCGCGCGGCAGCTTGGCCCTTACTACGAAGCGGCCATAGAGAAAATCGCCTTTTCCTTGCGACTGCAGGCGCGCCGACGTGTAGCGCGAACCTTCAAAGTCCTCCCTGCGTGCCGTAATGACGAGCCGGCCGTTTTCGACCAGGACATTTTCGGGGCGCGACGTATACGCCTGATCCTCGTCGTTGACGACGCGCGCCGGCCACTCTTCCATAGTCCAGCGACTCGGATCAGGCCGGCCGTCGGTATCGAACTCATCGTTCCAGACCAACCGCCATGTGTCGGGCTCAGTCGACTTACCGCGTACAACCAGCGCGCTAAGCACCGGCTCGCGAGCCGTTGGCGAGAACTCGATACGCAGGCGTCCCGTCGAGATTTCGATATTCGGAATGGTCACGGTCAGCGCGGACCTCGTCTTACCGTCGCGCGATAACACGACATCCAGTTCGTGCAGCACCCGCCGGTCATTTACGATGATGTCGAACAGTCGCTCCCTTTCTCCGATCTCGGCCGGCTCGGCAAAATGGAAGGTCACGTCGTAGATGCCGTTTGCGATCGGCCTGTCGATCCGAATATCGCCCTCACGAAAACTTACATACAGCTGTGGGTCCTGCGACCCCAGAACTTCGTCGAGCACTCCCAATTCGCCGCCGCTGACAAATTCCTCCGCGACATACCGAGTCCCGTCGGCACCCGTGTAGTCGGGTCCGCCGACGTTGACTGCCCATTCGAACAAAGTGCTCGACTCCTCCGCCTCGCACTCTCCTGCAAGCGTCGTGAGCACCATGAACAAGATGATCCCTCGCAGTGCATCATTCATATCGGTTTGCTCCAAATTCAAATCTTGTGCGGATTTGCGGATTTGCGGATTTGCGGATTCGCAAATAGAAACGTGATGACAGCGCTGTCAATAATGTTCTAGAATGTTTCTACATGTGGCCTGGCCAAGAGATTGCATGCCACCAACCGAAAAAACAATACAGCGGCCTCCGAATCGGTCCCGACCAGTCCATGGGACAAAGTCCGGATCGACGCAAGTCTCTTCGGCGAGGTGATACTTGATGAATAGTGTGATTTCTCCGAGCTCAACATCACGGGCCGGACCAGATATCGCGGATACCGTGGACGGCGATTTTCTCGACTTCGCGGGCGAGCGTTATTTCGTCATTCGCAATGTAGAGCGGATGGAGCCGTTCTTCATGAGCGTAATCTCCGCCTATGACCACTGGCTGTTCGCTTCTTCGAGCGGAGGTCTGACGGCAGGACGCGTATCGCCCGAGACGGCCCTGTTCCCATATACGCCTGTCGACAGGCTACACGACAATGCCAACAGCGCCGGCCCGCGGACGATCCTGAGAGTCGGCAAAGGCCCCGACGCTGTGTACTGGGAACCGTTTAATCTCGAACGGCAAGGCTTATTCGCGACCAGTTGCAATCTTTACAAGAATACGCTCGGCAACAAGCTTTGCTACGAAGAGGTCAATCACGATCTCGAACTCGTCTTTCGGTACACATGGTCAACCAGCGTCGAATACGGCTTTGTACGCCATAGCGAGCTCGAGAACCGTGGCGATGCGGTGCGGCACGTCGAAGTCGTCGATGGCGTACAGAACATCCTGCCGGCGGGCACACCGATCTTCACGCAAACGAACTCGAGTAATCTCGTTGATGCCTATAAATGGACGGAACTCGACGAGTCGACCGGGTTGGCATTCCTGACGCTGTACTCAGGTATTAGTGACCGTGCCCAACCTTGCGAGTCCCTGAAGGCAACCACGGTATTCAGTGTCGGGCTCGAACAGAAGAAGATCCTGATCTCCGCCGATCAACTCAAGCGTTTCCGCTATGGCGCGGAATTGCAACAAGAAGTTCACAAGCGCGGCATACGCGGCGCCTATTTTGTAAATCACTCCTGCGAGCTTGCGGGCGGCGACTGCAGTGCCTGGGACATCGTACTTAATACCGAGCAGAGCCAGGCTGATGTGGTCGCTCTGCGACACGCGCTCGGCACGTCGGACACTGTCGCGGCGAACATACAAGATTCCATTGCAGAAGGTTCCGAACGACTGTCGAGAATCATGGCCGCGGCCGATGGCTTTCAGGCCACGGCTGAAGAGCGAGTAACCGTACATCACTATGCCAACGTGCTGTTCAATGTTCTGCGCGGCGGTATTTTCGACGATCAGTACAACGTGTCGTCACGCGACTTCTGCCGCACGATCAAACTATTCAATGGGCTCGTTTTCGAACGCAATCGCGCCACTCTCGATGCGTTGCCCGAGCGCCTCAGGTTCAACGACCTGCTGTCCGCCACTGACGATTGCGGCGACCCGCAGCTCAAGCGACTCGCGCGTGAATACCTGCCGATCACGTTCGGTCGGCGCCATGGCGACCCGAGTCGGCCCTGGAACCAATTCGAGATCCGTCTCGAGAACGAGCGCGGCGAAAGTCTGCTGTCTTATCAGGGCAACTGGCGCGATATCTTCCAGAACTGGGAAGCGCTTTCGTTCAGCTTTCCTGAATTCATCGAAAACATAATCGCCAAATTCGTGAACGCGTCCACGGTCGACGGCTATAACCCGTACCGTATTACCAAGGAAGGCATCGACTGGGAAGTCGAGGAGCCCGATAACCCCTGGAGCCACATTGGCTACTGGGGCGATCACCAGATTATCTATCTGCTGAAACTGCTGGAACTGTCGCGCAGCTTTCACCCGAAGAGACTGCGGCGCCTGTTGCACGAACCGCTATTCAGTTATGCGAACGTCCCGTACAGAATTAAACCGTTCGAGGATCTCATCAAGGATCCGAAACAGACCGTAATATTCGATGATCTACTGGCTGAGTTGATCGACAAACGGACCGAGGAAATCGGCGCCGACGGCAAACTGGTTCTCGATGCGGAAGGCCAGGTCCACCAGGTCAACCTGCTGGAGAAACTACTCGTACCGCTGCTCGCCAAGCTCGGCAACCTCGTCATCGACGGCGGTGTCTGGCTCAATACGCAACGACCTGAATGGAACGACGCGAACAATGCCCTGGTCGGCCAGGGCCTTTCCATGGTGACGCTGTACTATATGCGGCGCTATATGCATTTCCTGCGCGACCTGCTTGCCGACGAACCAGGCTCATTTGCGATATCCGCGGAGGTCGGCAAGTGGCTCGAGGGCACCGCAGATGCCCTGTCCCGAGCACGATCAGCGACGGACAATGGTGGAGTCGACGACGAACAACGATTGGGTTCACTGTCCGAACTCGGACAGGTCGCCAGCGACTTTCGGCAGTCGGTTTACAACGCCGGCGGATTCGCCGGATCTCGCAACCTCGACATTCGCGCCATATTGGACCTGCTTGATGACGCGCTCGTAATTACCGATCTCAGTATCGCGTCGAACCGCCGTGAAGATGGCCTGTATCACGCCTATAACGTCGCCGATTTCGGCGAGAACAGCTTACGTATCGACAACCTTTACTCGATGCTGGAAGGGCAGGTAGCCGCCCTAAGCTCGGGAGCGATCGGCGCGGACGAAGCCGCTGACGTTGTCGACGCGCTTTTTGCGAGCGACATTTATCGCGATGACCAGGATAGCTTCATGCTGTATCCGGACCGCGAGCTGCCCGGTTTCCTGGAAAGAAATCGCGTCGCAGAAGATAAGGTTCAGGGGATACCGCTACTGGCCCGGATGCTGAACACCAACGATGCGCGCATCGTTCTGCGAGACGTCGACGGCTGCGTTCGCTTCGCCGCGGAGTTTACGAATGCCGGCGATGTCGAGGCGGCTCTTGATGCGATTGGCGACGACTTTGCTGAGAATGACCCTGCAGCCCGCAGGGCAATACTCGAACTCTATGAGACCGTATTCGACCATAAGTCATTCACGGGACGCTCCGGCACGATGTTCGGCTTCGAAGGCCTGGGATCGATCTACTGGCACATGGTTGCCAAGCTCATGCTGGCACTCGAAGAGAAATTTTTCAGCGCGCTCGACAGCGGCGCCGATCAAGCAACGCTGAAACGGCTCGGGAGTCTCTACTACCGGGCGCGCTTTGGCATCGGCTTCAACAAATCACCCTCCGAATATGGCGCATTCCCAACAGACCCCTACTCGCACACTCCCAGGCATGCCGGCGCACAGCAGCCAGGCATGACGGGGCAGGTCAAGGAAGAGATACTGGCTCGCTTTGGCGAACTTGGCGCCCGCGTTCAGGATGGCGCGATTTCGTTCGAGCCTGCATTGTTGCGACCGCGGGAGTTTGGTGTCGAGCCAGGATCGCTCCGCTACCTGGACGTTGACAACAACTGGCAGACACTTGCCGTGCCCGCGTCGAGCCTCGCGTTTACCTGGTGCCAGGTACCGATCGTCTACGTGCTGGACGACGACGCGGAGACCGGCCTTGTCGCGGAGTTCGACGATGGCACCCGTGCGAGTTTCGCCGACCTCAATATACCCGACGACATCAGTGCCGAGTTGTTCGAACGCAGCGGTCGGGTTCGGAAGATCGTTGCGTCGTTTGGCGCGAAGCGCCTGTTCGGCGACTAAACACCAGGGGATCTCAATGTCAAACCACTACAAACGCAGACTGTCTCTGTCCGGGATCGACGTTTCGACTCTGACGGCCGCGGATCTGCGCAACCTCGTGCGGAAGATTCTCGAGTCGAAAATCCACGGGCTCTCCTTCAGCCCATACATCGAGGGCCAGGGACCCGGAACCTTGATCACCGATGCACAGATTCGACAGCGGCTGGAAATCATCGTGCCCTATGTTCGCTGGATCCGGTCCTTTTCCTGCACTGAGGGGCATGAATTGATTCCCGCCATCGCCCGGGAAAAAGGCCTCAAGACCATGGTTGGCGTCTGGCTCGACGATGATCGGGAACACAACGAACTCGAACTTGCGAATGCTATCGGGATCGCGAACGAGGGACACGCAGACATACTTGCCGTCGGCAACGAGGTGTTACTCAGGGGCGACTTGTCCGAGGACGAACTGCTTGACTATATGCGCCGCGTGAAAGAAGGGGCACCTGGCGTTGATGTAGGTTACGTAGACGCCTACTTCAAGTTTGTAGATCATCCCCGCGTTACCGATGCCTGTGACGTGTTGCTCGCCAACTGCTATCCGTTCTGGGAAGGATGTCCTGCCGAACATGCCCTTTTGTATATGAAAGACATGTATCGGCGTGTAGAAGGCATTGCCAACGGCAAGCGCGTTATCGTCAGCGAGACCGGCTGGCCCAATATTGGCTCAGCCGAAGGCGCAGCTACGCCCTCGTTCGAAAACGCGATCAAGTATTTTGTCGATACCTGCCGCTGGGCCGAAGAAGAGGGAATCGAGATCTTCTACTTTTCTTCTTTCGATGAATCGTGGAAGGTCGGCGCAGAAGGTGACGTCGGCGCATATTGGGGACTCTGGGATAAGGATGGCCATCCCAAATTTCACCAGGAATGAATCGACATGTTGACAGCGCTATCAGGCGCGCACTAGGTTAGCAGCCAGAATTCACTGGCGGACGAGAAGCGCAAGTATGCCCAAACCGACAATCGACGACGTTGCCATACTCGCGGGAGTATCGATTAAGACCGTATCCCGCGTCGTGAATCGCGAGCCAAACGTTCGGGATGCAACGCGTGAGAAAGTCGAAAAGGCAATTTCACAGCTCAAGTATCGACCAAACCCATCGGCGCAGAATCTCGCCGCGCTGCGCGCGCGACTGATCGTTCTGATCTATGACGATCCAGGTTATTACGAAGCGCCGAGTGCCGGCTATATCATCAGTTTGCAGCAGGGCGCATTAAACGCGTGCCAGAAGGCCGGTTTCGAGCTGCTAATTCACCCGTGCAACTATCGGAACCACAAAATCGGCGCCGAACTCCGTGCCCTGATCGAGCAGGTTCGTCCGTCGGGAATCATTATCGCTGCGCCGCTGTCGAACATGCCGAAGATTGTCCGCGCGGTAAGCGACACCGGCACACCGTGCGTGCGTCTTTCGCATGGTTCCGCCAATGGAAAAGAATACTCGGTCGCCACTAATGATCGCGAAATCAGTGCCGAAATGACCACCTACCTGGTCAGCCAGGGGCATTCGCGAATTGCGTTCGTCAAGGGTGACAAGCGGCATAAGGCTGTCTGCAATCGTTTCGACGGCTACCGGGATGGACTCAAACAGGCCGGTCTGCCCTACCTTGAAGAACTCGTCGTCGAGGGCGACAACTCGATCGGCTCAGGCGAAGAATGTGCGGAAGAATTGCTGCGCGTGGAACCGCGTCCAACGGCCATATTCGCGGCGAACGATGATATGGCGGCCGGCGCGCTCAGAGTCGCAATTCGGCGCGGTATCAAGGTACCTGAGGAGCTTTCCATTGCGGGCTGTGACGACATCTCGCTGGCACAGCAAATCTATCCGTCCCTGACGACGATCCGCCAGCCCCTCTCCATAATGGCCGACATAGCATCCCAGGCGTTAATTGACGGTGTGCGAGGAAGCTCGCGCGACCCGGGCCTCGAAATCGTCCCCGGCACAATCAAAGTAAGGGAGTCCACGGGTCCTGCGCCGAAATAGGACGCGCTGGTCCCGCATGAGTTATCGGGCCTGGCCTGTCACAAGCAACGGAATATTCGCCACCGCCGCATTACCGGCCGGATCATACGCGTAAGCAAACAAACGGTAGGGCCCGGGTTCTTCGGGCATCCGGATCACCGCTCTAGACCCGCTTGCCTCAATAACGCTGCCGTCGATATCAGGCAAGAAAGGCCGAAAATCCCCACCGGTCAGGTAGTCGCCTGACTCGGGACGCAGGATCCACTTCAATTCCAGCTCCTTGCCTTCCGGGTCGATGACGACGGTGCTTGCTTCAACGACCGCGCCCGGGCTCAGCTCGGTGGTGCCATCGAGAACCAGCGGTTCAATAGTCGGCGACAAATCGGATGGTGCCTTGCCGGACCAGATCTCCGTCATGACGTCCATGGCTCCCAGCTTTGCGCCATCAGCCAGTATCATACCGAACCATGTGGCGGTGGCCTCCATCTTGGCGCCCCACAAGAACGCATAGGACCCGAGCGACTGTCCATCCGATTCCACTATCGCTTTTTGATAACTTTGCCTGTAGAACTCGGCCTTCTCTGTACTTGTCTGTTCATACGGAGCGCCCCAGTCAGTCTTCGGCATCTCCCAGGTCCCCACCGGCCCGAATTCCGTAATCACATAGGGCTTTGTTCCGCCGCCTTCGCGCACGCGCTCGGCAATCGTCAGCGCCCCACCATAGGTATTAATGCCATGGATATCGATGGCAGGACTGCGACGATGCACACTGTCGATACGCCCGCCGCCGATCTCGGCCGTCACGGTCATCGTCGGATGATTGGGATCAAGCTCGTTGACCATGGCGGCGATGTCATTAACGGCCGCCCAGATGACCGGATCGTCGCCGGACTCGTAACCTTCCATTTCGTTGCCGATGCCCCACAGGAGTAACGCCGGATGATCACGAAATTTAAGTACAGCGTCTCGAGCCTGCTGGAGTTGTTCGTCGACCTGTGAAGAATCGCGATAATCAAACCCATGATGTACGTGGGCAAGCCAGATGCCGACCGTGACTGTCATGCCAAGTTCGTGGGCTTCGTCGAGAACTTCCTGAGCCTCGTCAACTCCCCAAAGGCGAACCGAGTTTGCACCCGCCGCAGCCAGCCGCTCCAATGAGCCGGAGCCCCCTGCCCCGCGGATCAGATAGGGCTCGCCGTCCCGAAACAGTTGCCAACCCGCGTCGGTTTCCCGCAACTCAACCGGAACAGCCTCCGCCATCACCAGACCTGGCACCAGCGAGATGCCAAAGATTATTTGCCGCAGTTTAGAGATGGCACCTGGCCTCCGTTAATTGTCACTAAGCCGTGGTCGGCCTAGGGATTTCCTGAGTAGACCCGGACGTAATCCACTTCCATCGTGACCGGAAACTCGGTGGACGCGTCGGGCGCGCCGGGAAAATTCCCACCGACAGCGACGTTCAGAAGAATGTAGAACTGCTCGTCGAACGGCGCCGGAAACGGGCCGCCCGATGATGACCACGAATTCTGCATCGCGTACATGACGCCATCCACATACCAGCGGATCTGGCCAGCATCCCACTCGATGGCATAGTCGTGAAATTCGTCGGTCGCGCTCGATGCAACTGTGTACGCGTCGCCGCTGAATGTATTGTTTGGCCATTCCCCACCGTAATGAAGCGTGCCATGGACATCGTTGCTGCCACTCACGCCGAGATTGACAGCCTCCATGATGTCGATCTCACCCGATGCCGCCCACGTTCCATAGGCGTCGTCCTGCGGCAATAGCCAGAAGGCTGGCCAAAGACCCTGTCCACCCGGCAGGCGAATACGGGCTTCAATGCGGCCATAACGAAACGCAAAGCGGTCCCGTGTATTAATCCTGGCCGACGTGTAGTCCCGGCCGTTCGATGATTCATTGCGCGCGGTAATAACCAGCAGACCGCCGTTCAGTTGGGCGCTGTCGGGCTCATACCACTGCAGTTCATTATTACCCCAGCCGTTCAGGCCGTATTGGCTGCCGTCGCCACTCTCGAAGAACCAGAGTTCGGGGTCGAGCTGCGCCGCGTCGAATTCGTCGCTCCAGACCAGCGTCATACCGTTAGCGCCAATCGGGTTGTTATCCGCGCGCACCAACGTCGGGTTACTAATGTTAACGTTTGAAACCGGACCCGGATCCGGGTCCGGAACCGGTGGCGGGTCCGAAGTGGGAGGGTTGCCGCCACCGCCACCACCACCGCCACAGGCCGCCAGCGTCAGCGTCAGCGTCAGCCCGAGTATCAAGCTAAAGCTAACGGCTCTCATGCTTTGGTGTCCTGTCGACATAGAAAATTCCCCAGTGCTTCTCAGCACCCATTGGGTCATCCGGATTGCCCTTCCACGGCTCATCAAAAGCCTCGAAGAAGAACACCGTTACGTTGTTGTCGGTCGCCCAGGCCTTGAGCTCGTCGTAATAGCGAGCCTGGTCCGGCACGTTGGCACGCTCGCCGAATTCGCGCGCTGTTGTTGCCCAGCCCGCCTCGAGAATCGCGTACGGCTTGTCGGGGTATTGTTCGCGTACGCGAGCGAGGTTCTCGAGCGTAAAACTCATCGCCTCATCGATCGTCTTTTCTTCCCACTGCGCGTAGGTGTGAATGCCGATGAAATCGACGGCTTCAACGAGTTCGGCCCCGTCCTCGGCCCACCAGACGTAATTGTCAGCGACGGTAACAGGCTGAGAGATCGCGGCCTGCACACGACGAACGTAGCGAATCACGGTGTCAACCGGAACCATGTGATCGTTCCAGTCGACCAGCGCCTCGTTGCCAACATTGACGGCGACAATGATGTCATCGTACTCATTGGCGAGACGGATGCCGGTCTCCAGCTCAGCCTCGTTTCTCAGCGTATTGGCGTCCAGTTCAGATTGCGGGATCGGCTCGTCGAGCCACGCACAGCCTTCGTGGTTGCTGAACTCGGCCCTGAGCCACATGCCCAGCAGGACTTTCACTGGCAGCTCGTGCTCGCGAATCAGGCGCAAGGTCGTTTGCGTGTTGACGTCCACGTCGTACATGCGCAGCAGGGTGAAGCCATTGTCGACGAGGATCTGCAGATCTTCGAGTATCTCGGCGTCGGACGGGTTGACGGCACCGTCGCCACGATCCGGATGCTGGCCCTCGCGATAGCCGGAATAGGACATCGCCATGACCTGGCCCGCAATCAAATCTGACGGGTCTTGTCTCAAGTCGCTATTCACGCGAAAAGGGATATTGGCGTGAGCCGCATGGTTTTGTTCATCAAATGCATATCCAAACAGTCGGTAGTTTCCAATAGGTGGGGCTTTAAGGGTTGTTGTCGCCGCAGTTGCGTCTCCCAACAGCCCATCGATATTTTGCGGGACTTCTTCGCGGTCCCCGCCGACGGACGTGGCTTCGCTTTCCGGTTTGACTTCCCAGCGGTAGCGCAACGAGTCGCCATCGGGATCCCGCGCATCGAATACGATTTCGTAATTCTGCCCCGCGACCAGCGTGACGCTATCCGTCGCGCCCTGGCCATCAAGTCGAATGTCATGCACCTGTGGCGTGCGGTTGTCCGGCCAATCGCTGGTCCAGGCTCGGTGCAGGACATCGACAGCTTCGGTGACGTAACCATCCTCGGTGAATATCCCAAACCACGTCGGCGTGCGTTCCTGCTTCTGGCCCCAGACAAATGCGTACGAGCCGATCAGGTTGTCGCCGATGGCTGCGAGTTTCTCGGTGTAACCACGCCAGAACACGTCGGCTTTCTCGGTGCTCGTCTTTTCGAGCGGTGCCCCCCACGCGGTCTTATCGGTCTCCCAGTAACCGACTGCGCCCCACTCCGTCACCATGAAGGGCGCATCGAACCCGGTAGCCGCGAGCAATTCGGGCAGAGCGAACAGGCTGCCGTAGACCTGGAAGCTGTAGAAATCGAGATCCGGCGCGCGTTCACGCACAACGGCAATATCCTCTTCGTCGAAACCGGACAGGGTCGACGTCGTCGGATGATTCGGGTCGAGCTCGTGAATCATCTTCGAGATCTCGTTCACCGCGTCATAAACGGCGTGGTTTTCAGCGTTGAGGTCGAGCTCGTTGCCGATGATCCAGGTCAGCAGGGCCGGATGATCGCGATACTTGAGAACCTCCTCCCGCATCGTCTCGAATTGCGCCTGTACCGCGGCCTCGTCGTCATAATCGAATCCCCATCGCTCAGCCTGCAGCGACAGGCACAACGATACCGTCACGCCGTTGGCGTACGCTTCGTCGAGCAGCGCACGGGTACTTTGCTCGTCATCGACATTCGTCGACCAGTTGCGAATCGAGTTGCCGCCATGCGATACGAAACGTTCGAAGTCGTTGAAGGCCATGCCGGCGCCGCGAACCTCGTACGGCTTCCCATCCCGCCATAGTTCGTAGCCGGACTCTGTCTGGACAATTTCGACTTTCACGGGCTGGTCAGGGATCCGCTCAGCACAGCCATAGACAACGGTGGCAGCCACGATAAACAAAAATGTGCGCAACGCTTGCATGAGATGCCAAACGGCCTAATCGCCGACAATTCGAAAAGCAGTCTGCAAGCCTGCCTTTGAGCTGCCGCCGATCCAAGCGTGGAATTCACCTAATTCGACGATCAGGGTGTTGTCCCGGCCATAAAATGCCAGATCGTCTGTATGGAGCCGGAATTCAACGCGGGTTGAAGCGCCAGGTTCGAGCGTGACGCGCTTGAACCCTTTCAGTTCCCTGACGGGCCGCGTCACATTGCCAACGAGGTCGCGGATATAGAGTTGCGCAACCTCGGTCGCTTCGACGTCGCCGGTATTGGTCAGCGTCGCCGCGATAACGATCTCCTCATCGAGGCTGATCGAATCTGAACTTGCCTCAATGTCACTGTATTTGAACGTCGTGTACGACAAGCCGAAGCCAAAATCCCAAAGCGGCTCATAGCCTGCATCCAGATGAAAAGCGGTCATGCCGAGCGACGTTTGCGGCGCATGGGCGTCAATGTCATCAATGTGGACAATGGTCTCGGGTGTTGGCGGCTTACCGGTCTTCTTTTGCGCGTAGTGAATCGGTATCTGTCCGACCATGCTCGGGAACGTCACCGGCAATTTGCCGGACGGGCTGGCCGCGCCAAACAACAGATCTGCGATAGCCGCACCACCCATCGTGCCGGGATGCCACGCGAACAGGATTGCATCGACGTCATCCACGATATTCGCCAGCGTTAGCGGCCGGCCGGCCAGGATCACCGCGACGACCGGCTTGCCGGCCTTGCGAACCTCGCGCACGAGTTCGGCCTGTGCACCCGGCAGATTGATGTCCGCGCGCGAGTGCGCCTCGCCGGAAAGAATCGATTCTTCGCCGAGGAACAGGACCACGGCATCGGATGATTGTGCAGCCTCGAGCGCTTCTGCAAACGGCTCTGTTTCGCGGCTACGACTCGTTTCCATGGCGCGTACATAGTTGACCTCGGTCTTCGAGCCAAGGAACTCCTGGATGCCAGCAAGCCCAGTCACGCTAAGCGACTTGTCACCATCGAATACCCACGTGCCGAGCTGTTCATACGGCGCGTCGGCGAGCGGCCCGATGACAGCAACAGAGGAGAGCTTGCTTGCGTTCAGCGGCAACGCTGCGTCCTCGTTCTTGAGTAGCACGACACTCTGAAGCGCTGCCTCGCGAGCAACGTCCAGCGCCTCGGGGCTTGCAACCTCGGGAAACTGCGACGGATCGACGTACGGGTCGTCGAACAGTCCCATGTCGAATTTGACTCGCAGGATATTACTGACTGCCGTGTCGATGGCACCTTCGGCAACCGCGCCTTCCTTCACCAGGTCCACGAGGTGATTAATGTAGGCATCGCCAGCCATTTCCATGTCGAGCCCGGCGGTGACCGCTTCGTATGCAGACTCGCGGTGGTTAGAGGTCAGGCCGTGAATGGAAAGCTGGCGAATCGAATCCCAGTCGCTCACGACGAAACCTTCGTATTGCCACTCGTCACGCAGCACCTGGCTCATCAGGAACTGGTTGCCCGAAGCTGGCACACCGTTCAGGTCACTGAACGATGCCATGAACGATCCAACACCCGCGTCGACCACGTCCTTGAACGGCCTGAGATACACGTTACGCAGTTCGTTCTCGGGAATATTCGTCGTCGCGTAATCGCGGCCACTTTCCACGGCCCCGTAGCCCGCAAAATGTTTGGCACAGGCCAGGATGGTTGACGGATCCGACAGGTCTTCGCCCTGGAAGCCGTTGACCATCGCCACGCCGATCTTGCCAACGAGATACGGATCTTCGCCGGGGCTTTCGGCGATGCGGCCCCAGCGAGGGTCTCGCGTGACGTCGATCATCGGCGCAAATGTCCAGTTGACGCCATGTTTCGCGGCCTCTGTTGCCGCGACGCGCGCGCCTGCCTCGACGAGGTCGGGATTCCAGGTTGCGGCCTGGCCAAGCGGAATAGGCAGCACGGTCTTGAACCCGTGAATCACATCGCGCCCGATCAGCAGCGGAATGCCAAGGCGGCTCTCTTCGAGCGCAATGCGCTGCAACTCGTTAACCACATCAACATCGACGATATTCAGGACTGAACCAATTCGTCCAGCCCGTAATTCGTCGCCCAGGCGCGCGATCGGATCGTCACCAGCATTCGCCTGACGCATCTGTCCGACTTTCTCTTCCAGCGTCATGCGCGACAACAGATCGGCGACCTGCTGTTCACTGGATGCGGCGACGCCCGCCGCCGTTTGAGTCAACGTCATAAGGATTACCAGTACCAGCCTGCATGAAGTACCGCGTGGATTCATACGTCAGGAGGATCTATTTGGTTCAAGGAGGCCCAAAATTAGCGAGGATTGACAGCGCTGTCAATGCTGTGAAACGATGGCTGGCTATGGAGCACTATGCGACAGCGCCTCAGGACCGCATTCCTTTCCCCAAGAAAGTGATCTACGGGTTCGGTGCTTTCGTCAACAACATGCTCGCCGATGCCATCGGTCGCATGGTCATCGTCCTGAACCTGGGCCTCGGAATGAACCCGGCGCTCGCCGGACTCGTCGCTGCCCTCCCCCGCCTTACGGACGCGTTGACCGACCCGGCGATGGGGTTCATTTCTGACAAGACACGATCGCGCTGGGGCCGGCGCAGGCCCTATATTTTCGTCGGCGCGATAGCGGCTGGTATAACCTTCGCATTGATATGGCAAACGCCGATCGGCAAGACCGAGATGTATTACTTCGGGTATTTCCTTGCCGGATTCTTTCTGTTTTACCTCGCCTACACGGTTTTCGTGACGCCGTGGATTGCGCTGGGCTACGAACTCACGCCTGACTATCACGAACGCACACGTTTGATGGGCGTGCAGAACATTATTGGTACCAGCGCCTACATGATCACGCCCTATTTACTGGCGATCATGACGAGCAAGCGCCTTTTCGAAAACCAGGTCGACGGTGCTGCGGGACTCGCAATCGTCATCGGCGTTGTCGCGATCGTGCTGGGCGTTTTGCCGGCGATTTTCCTCCGCGAACGATTTGCCGATGACGGTGACTCGGGAATATCGTCCTTTACGGACGGCGTTCGGCAGTTTTTTAAAGGCTTCCTGGTAACTCTTAAGTTCAAGCCCTTTCTTAAACTCTGCGTCGCGACCTTCCTGGTCTTCAACGGTTTCATTCTCATTGCAGCCTTTCAATCCTACGTCATCATCTACTTTGTATTCGCGGGTGATGCAGACGCGGGTGCTGACTGGGTCGGTCACACGGGTCTCTTGCAGACCGTATCCGGCCTTGTCGCGATCGTCATAATCACCTGGGTGGCGACGAAGATTGGCAAGCGGCGCGCCTTTTTTGTCTCTACCGGCATCTCCATGATTGGTTATGCGCTCAAGTGGTTTTGCTACACGCCGGATAATCCCTGGCTCGTCTTGCTGCCGGCGCCATTCCTTGCATTCGGACTCGCCGGCCTGTTTACGCTGATGTCGTCGATGATTGCCGATGTCGTGGACTTTGACGAGTTGAATACCGGAGAACGCCGCGAAGGCATGTACGGCTCGATTTTCTGGTGGGTTGTGAAACTCGGACAGTCGGTCGCAATCGCCGGCGGTGGCTTCCTGCTGAATATCACCGGGTTTGATGTCGCGTTGGGTGGAGAGCAAACTGAAGAAGCCCTGACGCTGATGCGATTATGCGATGCATTCATTCCAGTCGCCGCCTCGGCGATTGCGATCTGGGCCGTGGCGTCTTATTCCATTACCGAGGAAAAGGCGCACGAAATACGCATGCAACTCGAGGAACGTCGTGGAAAATAACAATTCAGAAAAACTGAAGTTCAGCGAAAAGCTCGGCTACGGCCTGGGAGATGGTGCGTCCAATTTCTTCTTCCAGGTATTCAATATCTTCCTGCTGTATTACTACACCGATATATTCGGTTTGCCCGCGGCAGCCGTCGGCACGATGTTCCTTGTCACGAAGGCCGTCGACGCGATCAGTGACCCGGTCATGGGCCTGATCGCAGATCGTACCCAGACACGCTGGGGCAAATTTCGGCCTTACATACTCTGGGTCGCGGTTCCCTACGGCGTACTCGGCTACGCAATGTTCGCCAATCCCGACTTGTCGGAAAGCGGCAAACTGATCTACGCGTACGTCACGTATACATTGATGATGCTCGCCTACACCGCGATCAACGTACCTTACTCTGCATTGCTCGGTGTCATTTCTCCCTCGTCGGAGGAGCGGACCAAGGTTTCCAGTTATCGCTTCATTTGCGCGTTCCTCGCTGCATGGCTGATCGGCACGTTTGTGACGCCCCTGAAGAACCTGCTTGGCGGTGGCAACGAGGCCCTTGGTTTCCAGATGACCATGGCGATCTTTGCGGTGGCATCTGTCGTGCTGTTCTGGATCTGTTTTGCCACGACCAGGGAGCGCGTTGCCCCCACCCAGGAGAAGTCCGACATACGGCTGGATCTGAAGGCCATGGCTGCCAACGGGCCGTGGGTCGCGCTGTTCGTCTCCGGCATTTTTGCATTGATGAACGTCGCCGTTCGCAATGGTTCGATGGTGTACTACCTCAAGTACTACGTCGGTGATGACGGGTCGCGAATGTTCCTGATCTTCGACAAGACAGCCATCTTCATATCTCTCGGTATGCTTGCATTTGTCATCGGCGTATCACTGACCAAAACGCTTTGCACGTACTTCGAAAAACGCACGCTGATGATCGCCCTGACCGTCGGCAATGCAATAACGATGGCGGTGTTCTATGTCATTCCGCCGGATCAGTACTGGCTCATGCTTGGCGTGCACTGCCTGGGCTCGCTTATCATCGGACCGACTCCGGCGATCGTCTGGGCCATGTACGCGGACACTGCGGACTATGGCGAATGGAAGACGGGACGGCGGACAACCGGGCTGGTCTTCTCGAGTGTTCTGTTCGCACAGAAGATGGGCCTGGCCGTCGGCGCAGGCCTGGCCGGTGTAATTCTCGGCTGGTTCGGCTTCATCGCTAACGAGGTTCAGTCGGAATCCTCGTTAGCCGGCATTCGCTTCCTGTTTAGTGTTTTCCCGGCGATCCTCTCAGTCCTGAGTGCGGCTGCAATCATTTTCTACACGATTAACAAAGCCACGATCGCGACGTTCGAGAAAGAACTGGCGGAGCGCCACGCGGGATAAAGTTCAATACGCTAGGCAATTCGGGGCTTATGTTTTGACTAGAGGCATCTTCGTTCAAAAGAGCGTGCAAGCTTGTCCACGTCTTCGGCCTGCGTAAAGAATTTGGCCAGGTACTTGTTACCCACACGGACACTCTTCTCTGGGAGGCCCGGCACCGCCGGAAGCACGTCCAGAATGTCACTCTTTCGTCCCGCGATGGCGTTGATTGCATCTATGACCGATTCGTCTGATATGCAGTAGCCGCGGTAGCGCCTTTGGGTCACTGTTCGTATCCCGATTGACGGATCCGGTTTCGCGTAAGGTGCATTTTCAAGACCGGAAAGATCGAAATCGTACGGCACCGGAAAACGCTGCGCTCCGATATCGAAGAGATCGACATTATGGCAGCATTTGTCATCCTCATCGGCGGTAACCAACGACCAATCCGTATTGCCGATAAGATATTGGAACACAAAAACCGCGGCCGCTTGTTCCGTATTGAGTGAATTCAGCGATACGCCAGCGACCTTTACAGGTTCCCCACCGACTCTGTCAGCCAGTCCTGATGTCGACTCAATCAGGAACCCTATGCGCGCGAATGTCTTTTCCTTCATGCGCTCGTCGGTATCACGGTAGGTAATTTGAACCAGGCGAACTCTGTAGCCGACGTCTGAAATAACATTGAAAATCCTGTAGGCGGCATACTCCTCCAGGATGTCCGTCTGAGCTGACGTTTTTTCTTTGCAATGCGTGACGAGCTTCAACTTGCGCTGACCGACAAACACCGTTTCTTCTGATTGGTCGCCCTTGAAAGTCAGCCGCAGTGGCGGGAAATCGCAAACTCGAAGACGGCTCTTGCCGCGCACCCGGACAGTGACCTCCTGCTCCACACCATCAGCGCCAAGAACAAAAGGAAACTCTTCCCTGTCTTCTTTTTCTTCGATCAACGAGCTGAAAGGGCCGGTCAATTCGAGGGCGAGAACCGTGTCGTCTTCGAAGAGCGGAGACGCGCCTGCCCAATCGGCGAGAGCCAGGAAGACCAGGGCGAGTAGTTGTTTTGGGTACGACATGTTCCGGGCAAGCCTATCAGGATGAAAGCCAGGCTGTCAGCTGCTCTGAAGAGGTTCTAATCAGTACATTTCATCGAAATATACTGGGATAGCAGCCACTGACCGCCGATCTTGTCGGCTAAGTACCAGCCGCAGGAGAGCTCCGTGCTGCCGTCGTCATTTGTCGCTTTATTCGTTGCTCGGAGAGAAAAATGAGTGCCGAAGGCGCCGAACTTCTCAAAGCCGTCAAACAGTTGACGGTGGGAAAGAAAGGTCGCGTCTATACGCAGGAACAACTGCTCGCGATCTCGGCCCGTCAGTCGGTCAAAATGACTCAGAAAGAGTTTGCTCGCCTGCTACATGTTTCGGTCGACTCGATTCAGGATTGGGAACAGGGGCGACGTTCGCCCAGGGGCGCGGCCAGGACACTGCTTCGAGTGGCTCAGGATCATCCCGAAGTTTTAGAAGAACTGGCAACGTAACTCTGCTGGTTTCTCGATCTGGCTGCTTCTGTTGGCCCGCAAAGAACCTAGGGAACGGGCAAGATCTGCGATGTGTCGACACGGAACGTATCGATCGACACATCAAGACAACAAAGAAAGATTTTCTATTTTTTTTCATTTCTCGGCCCGCCATTCATATCCGTTCTATAGACATGCAACAGACCCGAGCTTCCCGCCACATTTTTAGCGGAATCCTCCCATTTTGCACATTGACTAGATATTCCCTGTAAGTTATATTCCTTCAGTGGAATGTTCGATGAACGCCAGATTGCCATGCGATTCGGTTAAGCCTCGATGACTTGCGAAGTCGAGTACACCGACGAATTCGGCGCATGGTGGGGCGATCTTTCGGAGGACGAACAGGATTAAGTGGCAGCCAAGGTTCAGTTGTTGGAACAACTCGGACCACAGCTACCGCATCCTCATAGCTCAGGAATCAATACGTCAAGGCACTCACACATGAGAGAACTTCGAATACAACATCGCGGTGATCCATATCGCGTCTTGTACGCATTTGATCCACGTCGAATGGCAATACTGCTCATCGGTGGCTGCAAAACGGGCGATGATCGCTGGTATGACAAGATGGTGCCAATTGCCGATGATTTGTACGACGAGCACGTGAAGGAAATTGGGCAATAACTGGAGTTCTTAGGAGATATCTAATGGCGAAGAAGTTTCAAACCCTGCGTCAAAGCATGTCGCAAGAACGTCGCGACAAGATTGACGCAATGACCAAAGAGATGCTGGCGGATATGCCCATGCATGCGCTTCGTGATGCCCTGCAGTTTACACAGCAGCAACTTGCCGAGGAGCTTGGCGTCAAACAAGCTGCGATCTCGAAGATGGAACGACGGCCCGACCATCTCGTTTCGACCTTACGTCGGTTTATCGAGGCGATGGGAGGAGAACTCGAACTCAAGGCTCATTTTCCGACCGGCTCCGTCAGTATTTCCGAGCTTGGTGAACAGGAACACAAACGTTGACCGACTCTGGGGGCAACTCTCAAGGACGAAAACAGAGTTGCCCCCAAAGTTGCCCCCAGGCAGCCTTCGCTAAATAGAAAAAAAGTCTTGTTAACCCGTTGATTAACAAGACTTTTTTGGGTACTTGGTGGTGATGGGTGGAATGGGCCTCCGTTGACGAGGTGCATCCTGCACCTCGCCCTTCGGGCGCACTGCGTGCGTCCAAGCCGGCTCCTGCCGGCTTGTCGGTCGGCCTGTCGGCCGCCTGCGGCCGACCTCGGATGAACCACCGACCTACGGGTTATGAGTCCGTCGCTCTGACCATCTGAACTACATCACCTTTTTCGGTCGGGACCTGTACGGTCCGCGAGGGCCGCAGATCGCCCCGATGCGGCCCCTGACTGTCAAGATATTCTACGCCCGAAATTAAGTATCCGGTACAGTCCGGCCATAATTCCAGGGCAAGGTAGACTAGGGGTGATGGTTACCCGCAGGAAATACAACGCGCCGATCTCTTATTTGCCGCTTTGCGCATTATTTGTGGTCCTGTGCCAGGATGCTCTTGGAGCCGATTTCGGTGGGTATGCGGCTCTGACGTCGGACTATGTCAAGCGCGGCGTCACACAAAGCAACGGGGATCCTGCCCTGCAACTCGGCGCAGAAGTCGGCTTTGAAAGTGGTTTCTACATGGGTGCGTGGGCCTCAACGATCGACATCAGCAACGGGCCATCGAGGCAACGGGATCTGGAGGTGAATTACTACGCTGGTTTCTCTCTGGACGCCTCGGACTCCTGGCGAATCTCCGCTGGGGCTGTCTCTTATAACTTCCCTGGACAAACGGGAAACGTCGACTACGATTACGTCGAGTATTTACTGGGGGGCAGTTTCAAAGATCGGGTCTGGCTCGACGTGGCTTACTCACCGGACCTTTATAACACGGGCTATTCAACCACCAATGTCGAACTTTACGCTGAGTGGCCCGTTGGCAGTATTTGGGCGATCGGTGGCGGTGTGGGCTATTACGATACATCGAACCTGACCGGTCGGTCCTATTACTACTGGCAACTCGGCGTTACGGCTTACCTAAGTTGGGTCAACATCGACCTGCGCGCTCACGCTACCGATGATTGGGTACCGATCATCAGTACGCCGGACCGCGCGGACTCTCGGGTCGCTCTAACGTTGCAGATTCCTTTTTGAATGCGGGCCTAATCACCGCAGGATAGCGACGACCCTGCGAGACTAAGCGCATCGCACGCGTTGATCGATACGACCTGACGCGTATCGGCATCCTGTGATTGTCTCAATATACTGCTGATGGCATCGAGTGAGCTGTCTGGTTGGATCGAAAGTAACAGAGCAACGACACCACTCACGTGGGCCGCCGCGAGGGAACTACCCGATCGAAAGTCATAGTGACCCGCTGGTAAGGCAACAATGATCCGGGTGCCAGGGGCGAAGAGCGCGCCACTTGGAACATCAGCCACCGACCCTTCAAGTGGTGTTACGCCAACACCTAGCACACGCGGCATGCTTGATGGAAAACCGTTATCTGAATTTCCGCTAGGCGGTCCGGCGGCGACAACTACGACACCCTCATCAACCGCTTTTTCGATCAGGCGCTCCAGCAATGCGTCGTAGGGCCC
>Ga0316192_10000963_pt1 | contig 21222 bp, 12 predicted proteins | sample MerIslwburrow_MG_FD_204931 | JGI IMG/M metagenome (GOLD analysis project Ga0316192, IMG submission 204931) | Coastal sediment microbial communities from Maine, United States - Merrow Island worm burrow | ecosystem: Environmental > Aquatic > Marine > Coastal > Sediment | place: USA: Maine...
ATGTGCCGTGATGCTCTGAACCGCGAGGAATCCTGTGGCACCCATTTTCGGGAGGAGTATCAAACTCCTGAAGGCGAGGCGTTGCGGGACGACGAGCACTACACTTACGCGGCGGCGTGGGAGTTCCGAGGCGAGGGAGGTGAGCCGATCCTGTACAAGGAACCGCTCCAGTTCGACAACGTGCCGCTGACCCAGAGGAGCTACAAGTGATGAAGCTGACACTCGAAGTCTGGCGCCAGAAGAATCGCGACTCTCGAGGGCGCTTCGTCACCTATTCGATCTCGGATGCCAGCCCGGACATGTCCTTCCTCGAGCTCCTCGATGTGCTGAATGAAGAGCTGACCCAGACGGGTGAAGAGCCGATCGCCTTCGAGTCCGACTGTCGCGAAGGCATCTGCGGTTCCTGCGGTGTCATGATCAACGGCAAGGCGCATGGTCCCGAGAAGGGGACAGCCACCTGCCAGCTGCACATGCGCAAATTCCGAGATGGTGACTCCATCCGCGTGGAGCCCTGGAGATCGAAGGCATTTCCCGTCATCAAAGATCTGGTGGTGGACCGGGCTCCGTTCGACAAGATCGTTCAGTCCGGCGGCTTCGTCTCCGTCAATACAGGCAGTGCCCCCGAGGCCAACCTGATCCCGATTCCGAAGCCTATTGCCGACAAGGCCATGGATGCAGCCGAATGTATCGGTTGCGGAGCCTGCGTGGCCCAATGTCCGAACGGCGCTGCTCAGTTATTCACGGCTGCCAAGGTCTCTCACCTGGCGCTACTGCCTCAAGGCCAGCCCGAGCGCTACAGGCGGGTCCAGCGGATGGTGGATGAAATGGAGTCCTACTTCGGCAGCTGCACCAACTTCCAGGAGTGCGAAGCCGCCTGCCCCAAGGGGATCTCGATCGAATTCATCGCCCGCATGAATCGGGACTACCTGAAGGGTTCGTTCTCAGGCTCCGGAGGGTAGGGCGGGGGGCAGCTTCGAAGGTGCGCGCCTGATGGAGTGTCCAGACTGTGGAACCCCGAACCCAGAGGGCGCTGTCTTCTGCTCCCAATGCTCCACCAGCCTGAACGAAACCTCTCTTCCGACTCTGGCCTCGGGTCCCGACGAGACGCTTCCCGGGGAAGTGGAGACCGAGCTGTCGCCGGTGGGTGACTCTCCGTCTGAAACGCTGTTGGACTCCGAGCAGAAGACCCTTGTCGAGTCCGACTCGCTGCCTTCCTTCGGCTCGCGCTACGAGACTCGTCGACTTCTCGGCAAGGGTGGGATGGGGGCGGTCTATCTGGCTCGGGATCGGGAGTTGAATCGGGACGTGGCTCTGAAGGAGATCCGCCCAGAGCTCGCCAATCAGCCGGAGGTCCTGAAACGGTTCAAGCGCGAGATCCAGTTGTCCAGTGAGGTCACCCATCCCAATGTGCTGCGGGTCTTCGACCTAGGAGAAGCGGACGGGAAGAAGTTCCTCACCATGCAGTACGTGGAGGGGGAGGATCTGGCCGGGTTCCTTCGCCGAAAGGGGAGGCTCTCACTCGACGAAACGCTGAACATCTTCCGGCAGCTCTGCAGTGCACTGGCTGCGGCCCATGCCAAGACCGTCATTCATCGGGACATGAAGCCCGAGAACGTCATGATGACGCCAGACGGTACGGCCTTCGTAACCGACTTCGGTCTGGCCAGATCGGTGCAGGCGAGCGCCCTGACCCAGACCGGCAGCATCATGGGCACACCCCACTACATGTCACCGGAGCAGGTGAAAGGGGTCAAAGTGGGGGCCGGAACCGACGTCTACGCCCTGGGAGTCATGCTCTACGAGATGCTCACGGGCGAGCTCCCGTTCACGGGTGAGTCGAGCTTCGAGATCATGATGCGGCGAGTCCAGCGAGATCCCAAGCCGGCCTCGGAGCTCAATCCCGACATCCCCGACTATTTGCGCAAGATCTTGGACCGGTGTCTGGCGAGGGATGCAGCTGTTCGGTATGGAGATGCCAGCGAGATTCTGGCCGATCTCGAAGCCGAGCGGGTCGAGACGTCGCTCGCGCTCCAAATGCGCCGTCATCGAAAGAAGATTGGTGCTGCGGCAGCAGCCGTGCTCGCCGTTGTCTCGGTGGGTCTCGGAGCGTGGTTCTTCAGGAGTCGCGCTCCCGTAGTAGAAGAGGAGAGCGCTGCGATCGAGGCCATCGGGGTTTCCAGCAGCATCGCGGACGTCCCAGCGGTGGGAGTCCTGCCTTTCCGGAATCTCACGGGTAATACCGATCTCGATTGGCTCGGTGAGGGCCTGGCCCGGCTGGTCAGCGACAACCTCGCGCAGTCTCGACACGTGCGGGTCGTCTCACTGGATCGATTGAACGCGCTCTTGAAGAGTCACGATGGGCAAGTCTCGGCCGCAGATGCGGCCGAGGAGGGCATCGCCTACCTCTTCAGTGGCGAGATCCTTCCAGCCGTGGACGGCTATATGGTGTCGGCAAGGCTCACCGATGCGGCCGCAGCGCGAGAGCTTGTGTCAGAGCGCCTGGAGGCCGTTGGGTCCGAGGAGCTCATCCTGGGCTCCGAGCAGCTAGCGTCTGCCGCCCGCAGGGGGCTGGAGATCCCGCCAACCGAGTCGGTCGACATTTTTGCCGCCGACTTCGGTGCCAGCAACTCGGCGGCCTACGCGTCCTACACCAAGGGACTGAGCGCCAATTCGGACTACCGATTCGGGGAGGCCGAAGCAGAGTTGTTAGAGGCCTTGGCACAAGCACCCGATTTCACCATGGCTCGCTATCGACTGGCTTTCGTTCTGGCCGAGACGGGTCGGACGGAGGAAGCAGTCGAGGTGATGCATCAGGCGGTGATCGAAGCTGTCGGGCTTCCGGAGCGGGAGAAACTCTACGTCCGAGCCGGCGATGCCTATCTCAATCGGAGGAACGAGGCGGCCGAGGCGGCCTATCGGGAGATTCTCGACAGATATCCCTACGAAACGGAGGCACGCTACTTCCTGGCTCTCCTGTTGTCGCACGCAGGACGGATCGAAGAGGAGGTCGAACAGCTTCGGATCCTGGAAGAGATCGATCAGAGCAACCCATCGCTCTGGAGCATGCTGGGGAGCGCCCATCTGGGCATGGGTGAGCTCAATCAGGCGGTCGGTGACTTCCGGCGGTATGTAGATCTCTTGCCGGAGAGTCCGAACGGTCACCACCTGTTGGCCGATGCATATGAGGCACAGGAGGAGCTCGATCTGGCCGCCCAGGAGTATGGCCGAGCCCTCGAGCTGGATCCCACCTTTTACTACTCTTCCGTCAGCCTGGCGGTTGTCGATGCTCTTCGCGGAAAGAGAGGCGAAGCAATCTCCCGACTGTCCGAGCTAGTCGTGGGCGACTCGATCGCTCCCACTCATCGTACTGATGCTGGGTTCGAGCTCGCGTCCATCTTGAGGAGTGGCGGCCAGTTCAGAGAGGCTGCGGAAGTCCTCGACTCCTTGAGCGAGCCGATCACCCGGGAACAGGTCTACGAGGCGATGTCGCTTGCTGTGCAGGGTAACAGCTGGATGGAGTTGGGGGACTTGGACCGCGCTGGTCGACTCATCGATCAGGCTGTCGCCAAGTCGCCAGGTGTTCCTACGCGCTACCTCTTCGCTCGCGGCCTGGTGGAGCTCGAGCAAAGGGATTGGCTGGCGGTGAAGCAGACCGCGGCAGGAATCCTCGAGGGCGCTCTGCCTGCCGAGAATCCGGATCGAGCGGAGGAGAAGGCCGCTGCTTTTCTTCGGGGAGCAGTTCTGCTCGAAGAGGGTGAGCCGATGAAGGCCGTCGATGAGCTCTCCACAGCTATCGCTCTGGAGGGCTACGAATACGAGGTCTACCGCGTCGAGCTGGCGAGAGCGTATCTCGAGGCTGGGAGACTCCCGGAGGCCATGGCGGCCTCCAGACAAGCATCGACCGAGCGGGATCCGGCGGACCCGAGGCTCGATCTGGACTTGGGACGGACCCGCGCGCTACTGGTCTTGGCTGAGGTACAGGCTGCGATGGGCCGCCCGGCGGAGGCTGCCAGGGCAGCAGAGGAGTTCTTGTCCCTCTGGGCCGACGCTGATGAAGGGCTGCCGGACATCGAGCGAGCCCGAAGGCTCGCCCGAGCCGGCAATTGAAGAGAGTGGCATCAGTGTAGAGCTTGCCACCAGAATCAGCTTTATCGCGGTGGTTGTTTCACTGCTCCTGGACCTTGGGGGGCCACCCACTCTGCTGTCTTGCCGTTGTTGTCGAAGTCCCACCAGTAGGGCAGATCATGGAGCTCGTGCCGTTGGGTGAAACGAATGGAGCGTTCCGCCGAGAGTAGCTCCCAACCCATCGCCTCAGCGTCGTCGCCATCGCAGTCGCCATCCAGATCCAGGTCCAGGATCTTGTCCGGTCCGTCACCGTTCACGTCCACCTGGACGACGAAGGCTCTGACGGTGACGATGGTGTCGCGGGCCAAGCTCCAAAGCGAGAAATCATTGCCATCGACACACCGAGTCGTGTAGGCGGGCGAGGCACCAAAGTTGTCGCTGGGATCGTCATAGGGCAATCCATCGACTCGTACCAGACTATCTTTCGGCTCGCCTCCCGGTGCACATTCCACGTCGAGGACATTGTCCGCCAGAACGACGGGTGAGAAGAGAAACGGTGGCACGACCATGTGGGCCGTGAGGGTCGTGTCGTACCAACGGTTGGAGAGCACATAGCTCACACTCTGGACGAAGCCCGCGGCATTCCAACATTCGTTCGTCCGATTGAAGTTCTCGTCCGTGATGATGGTCGGCCCGACGTCCGAGGTGATAACGAGTCCCGGAAGTCGACGGTTGGCCCCATACCCGTAACCGTCCTCGGGTACACCAAGGCCTGGTCCGATGTCATAGAGGTCGACATCCAGCTTGCCGTCGCTATCAGAATCGCCCCCCCACATGGAGGCGATTACGGGGCCGAGCTCGCAATCCGGTACGCCAACTGCGCAGAATGGATCACCGGCAGCACAGCAGAAACCCGGTGCGGTGACACCTGCGGTAAAGGGCACGATGGTCTCGTCGATTGGCCAGGGCCAGTCCTGGTCTGTGAGCTGACAACCGTCATAGAAAAGGGGAAACTCGGCCCAGGAAGGGCAAAGGTCTGGTCCGAAGGCCGGCTCGTGAAAGACCAGTGGAAAAGGATAGGGAGAGTCCATCAGGGGATAGTCCTGAAACATCGAGGGCTGACCGAATCCCTGGAAATCCCAGTTGGCTTTCATGAGAAAGGTCAACGGCCAACCCGAGCTCGTGGCCATCATGTAGTCGGCCGGGTCGTCCGAGTTGTTCGGCAACAGCGGTGCGCCGAGAATCCAGAGATCCATCTCATAGTTCGGTAGCCACCACCAGGCCGAGGCGGCCTGGGGAACCAGAAGGGCCAAGGCTGCTAGGGCCACGATCGTCCATCCGATACTTCTTGACGCTTGTCTTCGACTCTTCTGCATCTTGTTCCTCCTGTCGAGAGTGGAGTGAATATCCGCGGTCTGGGACCTAGCTTGTATACGTAGATAGCAATGAGCAAATAGGGGGAAGGCCGTGTGTGGGGTGGTGGAGAGGACCGTCAGTGTGCCGTCCCGAGTCACCCTATCCCGACCTCACTGTGGGCTTCGACGACGGACTCGAAGCTCTTTTCGATCTGAATGCGGCTGAGCCAGTGACGACCATTCGCAGCGGTACATCGGCTCTCCTGCTTTCCATCGGCTCGAGGCTACCTCCCGACCCCAGGCCAGGTGCTCGAGGTTCGTCTGTCTAGAGACAGCTTCGAGACGCCTCGACCCGGAGGTCCGAGAATCCGCAGGTATCTCCCGCTTTATATCCTCGCGAGGGCCAGTTCGCACCCCATGATGAGGTGGGTGGTGGCCCCACCCCCGAGGGTGGGCAGGATATAGATGAGCTTGGATGAATCGAGCCCGGGTCGGAGCTCAGGAGCTGGTACGTCGGGTGAGGACGAAGGTGCGGTCGTCCGCGTAGGGCACTCCCTGGGTGAAATCGTCGAGATTCTGCTCGATGGCCGCCGCCAGATCGTCCAGGCTCGCCTCTCGATTCTCGCTGCAGATCGCGGCGAGCCTTTCGATGCCGTACTCGTCGTCTTCCGGGTTGGCCGCCTCGGTGATTCCGTCGGTGTAGAGGACCAACAGATCCCCAGGGCCGAGCTCTACGCTGTCTTGGGTGTACTGGGCTTCGGGCATCAGTCCCACGGGCATTCCGGTGGGCTTGAGCTCCTCGTGTTCACCGCTGACGCGGATCACCAGTGCCGGATTATGGCCTCCGTTGGTGTAGCGAAGCTGGCCGGACTCTCGGTCGAGAATGGCCAGGATCATCGTCGCGTACTTCGCAGGAGGGGTCCGCTGGTAGAGGCGGCGGCCCACTTTCGTACAGATCTCCGCCGGGTCCTGCCCGACCTCGATAGGGCCCGCGGACAGAGCTTCGAGAGAGGCGGTCAAGAGAGAGGCCGCAATGCCCTTGCCTGACACGTCGGCAATGACGAACACGAGCTCGCCGCCCTCCGAGCGCTCTTCGATCTTGAAGTAGTCGCCCGAGACGCCGCGCGAAGGAACGTTGCCGCCCCAGAGCTCGTAACCCTCGACGTCGGGCAACTGGCTCGGCAGCAGGGCAACCTGGATCTGCCGGGCCAGCTTGAGCTCTTCTTCCAGCCGCCGTCGCTCCGCGGCTTCTTCGGCGAGAGCAACGTTGCGAATCCGCAAAGCCGCCACTGAGGCCAGTGACACCAGCAGCTCCATGTCGTCTTCGTCGAACTGCCGCTTGTGATAGCGGGAGTTCAGAGCAATCATGCCCAGGGAGCCCGCGGCGTCGAGGAAGGGTGCCGCTACAAGACTTCGAATTCCGGAGCTCAAAATGCTCTGCGCATTGCCGAACCGCGAGTCGGTCTCCACATCCAGCACCAGTGCCGCCATTCCCTTCTCGGCAACCTCGGTGATCAGCGTCTCGGAAAAGACGTAGTTGGTGTCCACTCCCGGGGCTGTGCGGCGGGCCGCTCTTCGGTACCCGCCCTCGCCGTCTGTGAGGATGATGACACCCTCTTCGGGCTCCAACTGTTCGAAGGCTCGCAGAAGGATCATTTCGAGCAGCTCGTCCAGCTCGAGGGACTGCCCGAGGGCTCGGTGGATGTCGTTGAGCAGGCGCAGACGCTCGGTCTGTCGGCGAAGCGCCTCGGGAGTGGTCAGCCCGCCGGAGGCGTCCGAGGATTGACGACTGATGAGGTCGGATGCACGCCGAAAGACGGTCTGGGCGGTGTCGTGCTTCGCCCCAGTGGTGACTACCTTGTCGTCCTTCTTGTCACCCGAGCGCACCATGATGACGCTGCCCGAGAGACGAATCTCATCGTCAGACTTGAGCTTCGTCGGCTCCTCGATCTTGATCCCGTTGACAAGAGTGCCGTTGCGAGAACCGAGATCCTCGACCATCCAGGCCCCGTTGTCCTGGAACAGGCGGGCGTGTTTGCGGGAGAGGAATCGATCGGCCAGCACCAGCTCGGCGGCGGAAGACCGCCCGACGATCAGGGAGTCTCCCTCCAGGACCTGATCGAACGGGTCCCCATGAGCTGGAACAATGTGCAGCCGGTACATCAGGGCGGAGTTTATCGAAGGAGATGGCCAGGAGTCGAACCCAAACTGTCTTCTGCGGCCTCCCGGAGCCCACGATCAGATCGCAGGTCCGGGCTTCTCCGAGGCTCTCAGGAGAAGAGCTTGAAGAACCCGCTGAAGATGTTCTTCACCATTGGGGTCAGTTTGCCGCGTCGCCACGTATCGGCCGCCTTCTTGAGGACTTCGGCCTGCGTCGGATAGGCGTGGATCGTACCCGCGATCGTGTTCAGGCCGATTCCAGCTTTGACGGCCAGTGTCAGCTCTCCCAGAATCTCCCCAGCGTGATCCGCCACCAGCGTGGCGCCCAGGATGCGATCCTTGCCCTTCCTCGTGACCAGGCGAAGAAAACCCTCCTCGGCGCCATCCAGGATGGCACGGTCGACCTGGTCGAGAGGAATTGTCAGGACGTCGACCGGAACGCCTTTCTTCTCGGCGTTGTCTTGGCTCAGGCCGACATGGGCGAGCTCGGGGCTGGTGTAGGTACACCAGGGAATGACCAGGTCGCTGGCCTTTGCCCGGCCGAAGAAGAGCGAGTTCTGGATGGCGATGCGAGCCAGGGCATCCGCCGCATGGGTGAACTTGAACCTGGAGGCGACATCGCCGACGGCGTAGATCTTGTTGTTGGTGGTTCGCAGCCGATCGTCGACCTCGACTCCCGTTCGTTCGAATGCGACCCCGGCGGCCTCGAGCCCGATGCCTTCGACGTTTGGAGCGCGCCCGACCGCCAGCAGCAACTCGTCGACCTCGACTCGGGAAGGCTCTCCATCCCGTTCGAAGTGCACGACCTTCCCTCCAGAGCTGGTCTCGACTCTCTGCACTCGTACCCCGAGCTGCAGGTCGACCCCATCCCGGAGCATGGCTTGCTGGACGATCTCGGCAGCATCGGCATCCTCTCGGACAAGGACATGGGGTGCCATATCGAATAGGGTCACCCGGCTGCCGAATCTGGCAAAGGCCTGGGCGAGCTCACAACCGATCGGGCCGCCTCCGATGACACCGAAACGGGGGGGACGCTCGGTCAAGGTGAAGACGGTCTCGTTCGTCAGGAAACAGCCTTCCTCGCAGCCGGGAATTGGGGGAGCGACCGGCCGGGCTCCTGTAGCGATGATGGCTCGCCGAAATCGGAGACGAGCTCCTGCGACTTCGATGGCGTCGCCCGACACGAAGTGACCCTCGCCGATGAACACATCGATGCCAAGGTCGCGAAATCGACTCGCGCTGTCATGGCGGCTGATGCTGGATCGAAGTCGTCGCATGCGCTGCATGACGGCTCCGAAGTCCCCCTCGCCATCCACTCTCGGTCCGCCGAATCGCTCGGCCGCGGTACGAGCCTCGTGCCAGGCTCGGGCTGCGCTGATCATCGCCTTGGAGGGCACGCATCCGTAGTTGAGGCAATCGCCCCCCATGAGGCGGCGCTCGATGAGCGCTACGCGAGCACCGAGACCGGCTGCGCCAGCGGCCGAGACGAGTCCGGCAGTGCCGGCGCCCAGAACCACCAGGTGATAGCGCTCCTGGGGCTCCGGATTGATCCACTCGGGCGGATGGACGTTGTCGAGCAGGATCTGGTTGTAGCTATCGAAGGGCTGCACCAGCTCGAGCAGCTCTGGATCAACGCCGGTCGGGGACGGAGGCTTCGGAGATCGGGGATCAGTCATCGTGCACTTCCTGGGAAAGGGCTCGACCTGCGATTCGGGTCACGAATGTGGTCACCACGACAGTGGCGAGCAAGCCGGCGCCAAGGACCACCCAATAGCCCGCTCCCTTTTCGACCTCCACCCCTCCGGCCACGGCCGCCAGGCTACCGAGTGCCTTGCCATAGTAGACATACAGGAAGGTGCCAGGGAGCATTCCGAAGGCTGCGATCACATAGTCACGGAAACTCACGCTGGTGAGGCCCAGGGCGTAGTTGAGCAAGTTGTAGGGAAAGATCGGTGAAAGGCGCAAGAGGAAGACGATCTTCCGGCCTTCCTTGGCCACCGCTTTGTCGATAGCGGCAAAGCGCGGCCGACCCTCGAGCCGACGCTCGATGGAGGAGCGAGCCAGGTATCTGGCGACGAGAAATGCCAGTGCCGAGCCGATCGCGGCCCCGATGAAGACGAAGAGCGTACCCCTGGCGAGACCGAAGATCGCGCCGGCGGCCAGGGTCAGCAGCGATCCAGGGATGAATGCCACTGTCGCGACAGCGTAGCCGACAATGAAGACGAGCGGACCCCAGACGCCGAGGGAATCGACCCATTCGGCAAACTGTGGGATGTAGGCTCCGAGTCGGCGACCGATCAGGATGAGCAACGCCAACGCGACGAGCGCCAGAAGGATCTTGGTGACGAGAGACCAGGGGATACCCCGGCGCGTGGTCGAGTGATCGGTTCTGGCTGTTGACGACTCGGTATCAGACATCGGAGGTTCCTCTTCGAGGGCCGTGACAAGCGTGAGGCCCGTTAGCTCGAGAACCTACGTGTAGCAGGAGTTCATCGGTTCAATCCAGAACCGCCCGGGTGTAGTCGGACGCTACCACAGGAAGCCGGCATCGGATTGGAGGCGTCTCGGGAGTGGCAGGAGAAATACCTGCAGGAGGAAAACCAGAGCACCAAGAGGTCCGAGAGAACCGGTGGGTTGCACTTTGGGTCCGAATTCTTCGTCATTTTGCAATATTTCTGTTGCTTTCTTGCAGATCATGGGGTAGTTTTTGCGAAATCGAAGACTACGGAGGGACATTTTGCTATCCAAAGCCGAGATTCTGAAGACCGCTGACGCTGAGAATGTGCGCTTCCTGCGCCTCCAGTTCACCGACATCATGGGTGTTCTGAAGAACGTGGAAGTGCCACGAAGTCAATTCGAAAAGGCCCTCGACGGGCAGATCATGTTCGACGGTTCCTCGATCGAGGGCTTCGTCCGCATCGAAGAGTCCGACATGTTGCTGGTGCCTGATCTGGGCACGTTTCAGGTCAATCCCTGGGCCAGTGCGGACGGCTCCCGGGTAGGCCGTGTGATCTGCGACATCCATCGACCCGACGGATCCGAGTTCGCGGGTTGTCCTCGTCTGGCCCTCAAGCGACAGATCGCCGCCGCCGACAGGATGGGCTTCGAGATGGTGGCCGGGCCGGAGGCCGAGTTCTTTCTGTTTCAGAAGGACGAGAATGGAAACACGCTGGTGGAGACCCATGATGTCGGCGGCTACTTCGATCTGACCCCTGTGGATCTGGGTGAGGAGTGCCGACGGGACATCGTGTCGGTCCTCGAGTCCATGGACTTCGAGGTCGAGGCCGCGCACCACGAAGTGGCACCGGGCCAGCACGAGATCGATTTCAAGTACTCCGAGGCTCTCGACTGTGCCGACAAGGTGGCTACCTTCCGATTCGTGGTCAAGAAGGTCGCGCTGGATCATGGCCTGCACGCCACGTTCATGCCGAAGCCGATCTTCGGCGTCAATGGCTCGGGCATGCACACCCACCAGAGTCTTCTGAACAAGAGGGGCGAAAATGTCTTCTACGACCCGCAGGCCGAGTGGGAGTTGTCGAAGGTAGCGCTGGGCTACATCGCGGGTGTCCTCAAGCACGCCAAGGCTTTCGTGGCAGTCACCAATCCGTTGATCAACTCCTACAAACGGCTCGTGCCGGGCTACGAAGCCCCGACCGCTATCGCCTGGTCGGAAAAGAACCGCAGCCCGCTGGTGCGTGTCCCCGATCGCCGCGGCAAGTCCACCCGGTGCGAGGTCCGAATGCCGGATCCGGCCTGCAATCCCTATCTCGCCTTCACCGCCATGTTGGCCTCTGGGCTGGATGGAATCCGGAACGACCTGGATCCGGGGCCGCCGGTGAACAAGAACATCTGGACCATGAGCCAGAGGGAGAAGAAGCGACTCAAGATCGATGCCCTGCCGGCCGATCTGTCCGAAGCCCTGGATGCTCTGGAGAAGGACGCGACCATCGAGGAGGCGCTCGGCGAGCACATCACCGAGAACTTCGTCCGCGCCAAGCGTCAGGAGTGGCACGACTACATCTCCCATGTCCACGACTGGGAGCGCGACCTGTACCTACACGCTTTCTAGGTTCGGGCTAGTAGCTGGGATTCAAGACCGGTGTTCGGGCTGCAGCAGGTCGAACACCGACTTGACCGGGGTGAACGTCGACAGCGGCACCTCGACGAAGACGGTGTTCCACCCGGCCATGGCTCCGTTCCACAGGCCAGGCCGCTCGAGGGCCCTCAAGGGACGGCCCTCATGGCTCTTCTCGGTCACGAAGGACATCTCGGTATCGATGAACCGCGAGAGCTCGTAGGGCTCACCCGTTCGGTTCTTCAGCCCGCAGACCAGATCGGTCGGGTTGAAGTGGGTCGAGGCGTTCAAGATCTCGTCCTGGGCCGGATCGTCTCGGTCGACCTGAGCGGTCTCGACGATCTGGCAGGTGAGGCCTCTTGCCGCCTGGTGAACCCAGAAGGGTCCGCCACCCGGCTGCCCCTCGTTGCGCACCACGCCGCATACCCGCAGAGGTCGATCGAGCAGTACCATCACGACCTCACGTCGTGAGAAGAGGCCCGATCCGAGGGTGTCTGTGTCCACCTGGACGCCCAACTCATGACGAAGAAACTCGAGAGCCTCTTCCACCAGCTGCTCGGTGCAAGCGGATTCGAGCCTTCCTGCTAGGGCGAAGATACTCCTCTGCAGGCGCCCGAGCTTGCCAGCAAGGAGGCGCTTCCAGCGCCCTGAGTCCGCGTGCTGCCGCTGCGGAGCGATGTTGTCGATGTTCTTGATGAAGACGACGTCCCCATCGATCTGGGCCAGGTTCTCGATCAACGAGCCATGACCTGCCGGCCGGAAGAGGAGCTCGCCATTCGCGAGTCGGAAAGGGCGATTCTCGAGATCGACGGCTATCGTGTCGGTCGAAGGGCTCTGGGTGGAAAAGGACACCTCGAGGCCCATGCCGGTCTCACGCTCGATCCTGGGCGCGGCCGAAGCCAGGGCCTTTTCGAAGGCAGCCGGGTGCTCCGCCGAGACAGTGAAGTGATAGCGACACTTGCCGCCCGCGGCTGCAAGATAAGTGGTTCCTTCTATCAGCTGCTCCTCGAAGGCGCTGCGGGGCCCCGACTCATAGCGATGGAACTCGATCAGGCCCTTCGGCAGGGTCGCCAGACCGAGGCCGCTCGGCTCCAACAGGCTGACCAGGAGCTGGCGAACCTTCTCGCGGCTCGGCTCGAGACCGAATGTGGGCTCCTCGGTGCCCGTCACCGACTGAAGCCGTTCCCAGAATGGGAAGTCCGGCAGCGCCGTCACCAGTCGGTGCATGAGTCCGGAGTCGTTGGCTGGCGTCCCGTACGAGCCGTCCGTGAGTCCCTGAAGGGCGCTCTTCATGTCCCTGAACATCCTGGTAGCGGCTCCGGATGCCGGTACGAACTTGGCCAGTCGCCCACCCCTCGCCAGCTCGCGCCACTCCTTCAGGAGCTGGTCTTCATCCCCTTCTGAAACCTGCTGGATGCCGTCCTCGAGTCGACAAGGCCGCTCGAGTCGGGTCACCGGTGCAGGGCGACGGAAGATCTCCAGCTGGCGGGCGATCTCCTCGGACGAGACTCCGCGCTGCTCCATCTGGTCGAGGTCGGAAGCTGTCCAGGGTGCTGTTTCTGACATCGTTTCCTCGTCGTCGCCCGAGTCCCAGGGCCGGTGTGAGTATATCGGGCAGGAAGGCCGCCGGTGCAGGGTTGTACGTGGTGTCCCCCTCGGCAAGGGAGTCGATTGGTAAGTCGGGCTAGAATGAGAAAGACCTACCCGGTCTTCCGGCGTGCAGGATCCCACATTGAGCAATCCGAAGCAGCAGGACGCCGAGCTCATTCAAGAGGCTCTCGATGGCTCCCAGGAAGCCCATCGGCAGCTCGTGCTGAGATATCAGCGCCCGGTCTGGGGCCTGCTGCAGAGGATGGTTCGCGATTCGATGCTGGCGGAGGACCTGGCGCAGGAGGTCTTCGTCAAAGCTTTCCGGGCTCTGGGGACTTTTGATCGGACGCGCAAGTTCTCCAGTTGGCTGTTCAAGATCGCTCACAATACCGCCATCGACTATCTGCGTCGGAAGCGGCTCGACACCGTCGCCCTGGAGACGCCGGATGGAGAGCCGGACCTGCTGGCTGTGGTCCCAGACAGTGAGTCCGAGTCGCCGGACTCGGCACTGCAGCGACAGGACCTGGCGAGAGACTTGGAGGCCTCTCTGGAGAGGCTGCGTCCAGAGCACCGGGAAGTAGTGCTCTTGCGGTTTCACGAGGGCCTGTCCTACGAGGAGATCGCAGAGGTCACGGATCTTCCGCTGGGCACCGTCAAGACCCATTTGTTCCGCGCTCGCAAGGCGATGGCTCGATATCTGACGGCTCGAGGCTGGGAGCCCAAGAAACGTTGAAAATGGCCGAAAATCAACGAAACTTCAGGCTGCAAGGCCACGTAGGGCGCATTAGAGGAGGATGAAAGTGCAACGAAGGCTCAAAAAGGCAGTTCAGATCTGGTTGGAGCAGGAACAAACCAGCTCCGATCATGCGTCCGAACAGGCCTTGAGGCAGGTGATGTCGAGTCTCCCCGAGGTGCCGATTCCCGTCGGCTTTGCCGAGCGGGTTCTCGTATCGGCCGGAATCGTGCCAGAACCCGGGCGAACAGGGCTCCTGGATCCTGCCTGGGCGTTGCGCTTCACCCTGGCTGTCAGCCTGCTTCTTTCCGGGCTGGCCGCTGTCCTCGTGCCGAGCCTTCTCCAACCCACTCTGGGCCTGTTGCATCCGGCTCGGCTGATTGGAGCGATTCTCGGTGGCGTGGTGGCGTTCTTTCAGCGCCTGGGGGCGGGACTGGCCTACTGGCGCGACGTTTCCGAAGCAGGTGCGGTCTTATCTTCGGTGTTTTCCTCACCGACCTTCTTGGGTGTTATGGCGTTGAGCGTGCTGCTGAGCCTCGTCGCCTTTCGCTTCTTGCAAAGTTTGATCGATTCCGAGAGGAGTGCTAGTTATGTTCGTTCGATCTGATCCAAACGCAACGTGGAAGTGGCCAGGCGCGAGGCTGGGTGTGTGGGTCCTGGCGCTGGTGTTCCTGAATGGTGCCTTTCTCGGGGCGCAGGTAAAGGTGACGGCCGAGATCGTTCTGGAGCCGGAGGACTTCGAGCTTCGACAGCGGACTCTCGAACGGTTCGATGTCAAGCTGCTGGCGAGGGGCGTCCTGCTCGAGGCGGCGGTCGGCGACAGCCCGGTCTCCACCATCGAGATCAGTGGCGGGGAGTTGGCGGCCGACGGAGAGGTCGTCACGATTGACGAGCTCCGGGAGAAGCTCGGTGAAGCCGACACGAATCTCGTGCTGCAGTTGTCTGAGTTGGGGGAGGCGCAACTCCGAGCTCTGTTCGTCGGCGAGCCCGAGGAAGTCGCGGTGATCGCAGAGGTCGTCGTCGATGAAGAGGCAGACCTGGAGGACGTGGAGGAGGTCATCGCGTCCATCGAGAAGAAGCTCAAGAAGAAGGACACCCAGGTCGTCTTCGGCACCAGCCTCACGGTGGAAGAGGACGAGATCGCACGAGAGGCGGTGGTTTTTGGCGCACCGCTCACCATCCGAGGCAAGGTGAAGGGCGATGCCGCCGCTATTGGAAGCTCCGTGACCGTCTCCGGCGAGGTGACTGGAGACGTCGTCGCGGTGGGTGGTGATGTCCATCTGGAAGACGGTGCTGATGTGGCGGGTGATGTTGTGGCTGTCGGCGGCCAGGTCGAAGAGACCGGTGACGTGAGAGTCGGCGGCGAAAGGGTTTCAGTTCCGTTTGGCAAGGATTTTCGATTCTGGCGCCCCGGGGCCGGAGTGTTCTTCCGCCCTGATGGATGGCATGACAGCGATGATTGGCATGACTTCGGGCCCATGGACGTTGCCATGAGCGCGGCATGGCATGGCTTCTTCCTGGTCATGTTCCTGCTGTTCGCCTGCCTGATACTGCTGCTTGGCCGCAAGCCCCTGGAGCGGATGGAGCGCAAGGTGGCCACGGAACCCTGGAAGTCCGGGCTGGTGGGACTGCTGTCGCAGATCCTGATCGTGCCACTGTTCATCGTGGTGCTGCTGGTCCTCGTGATCTCCATCATCGGGATACCGCTTCTCCTGCTGCTCCCATTCGCCATTCTGGGTCTCCTTCTGCTGGCGTTCATGGGTTTCTGTGCCGTCGCGATGCGGCTGGGCAGGATTCTCGAGGAGCGATTCGGCTGGACCCTGAACAGCCCCTATCTGGTGCTGATCCTGGGTATCGCCTCGATCGCTATCTGGTCCCTGATCGCCGACCTGCTCGACTTCGGCGGCGGCTGGCTCTGGTTCTTCGTCATGATGTTCGCCATCTTCGGGGCTTTGGTGAAGTACCTGGCCTGGACGGTGGGTTTTGGCGCCGCCGTCCTGACCCGCTTCGGCACTGCAGAGGGCTGGGGTGGGCAGGCTGCACCGCCTGCACCGAGCGGCTCGACGCCTCCAGAGGTCGAACCAGTGGCTCCTTCCGCGTCGGCGATCGAATACGTGGAACCGGAGGCGGGTGGGATCGTCGACATCGAGCTCGATTCGCCGGGTACCTTCGACGACGACCGCGAACCTCCGGGTTGAGTGACGCTGTAGAGCTGAGGCAACAAGAGGCGGGACTCCGGTCCCGCCTTTCTTCTGTGTGCCGAGCATGTTTCATTACTTGGGGGTGCAAGTCCCCTACACAGCCTGATGGGGGCGAAGTGTTAGCGAAGCGCAAGGGCGTCATCGTGAGGTGGGGTCTGAAGGAAGCGTGGAGCAAAGCCGCGACCCGACGAACAGGAATCGGATAGGAGGCAGCTTGGACCGGACGAGTGAGCAGAAGGTCACGAAGTCCATACCCATCAAGGGTCCAGGCTGTAAATCCGGCGGGTGTGTGGTGAAGGTGGTGAGGCTTACCTCGGGAGATCTGCGTCGTGTCCGTTGGTGGACTGAGGAGACCGCGAGGTCCCCTGATCGCGTCGCAGAAGTCAGCAGAGGGCATAGTAGGTCCTTTGGACCGAAGGCCCGAACGGTGAGGAGTGGTGAGTAGGAGTCGTGCTCTCGAGGGCGAGGGACAGCCAACCCTTTGGGGTGCTTCGTGGCCGGGGCAAGGGTGAAGCCCGGAGACCGCCCGCAAGCGTCCAACTCGTTCGTCGACGACCCGGCCACTGAAAGCCCGGCTGGCGAGTTCAGCTCAACCTTCCGAACCGCCGTGTACGGACCCGTACGCACGGTGGTGTGACAGGGAAAGCCCGCGAGGGCCTACCTATGTCGATTCTTGAACCCGGAGAGTCGAGTCGGCCGAGTGGGCACTGGGGGTTGAGACGGCCGTCATACCTCCGGCCGCTCTTTGAGGGCTTGGGGGTTGAAGCGACCGGGCGTTCCTTCCGGCCGACCTTTGAGGGCTTGGGGGTTGAGGCGTTCGGCGACTTCGCCGAGCGGTCCATGGGCAGTGGGGAACTGAGGTCATGGGTTCCTGGGCTCCTGGGTAGGCGAACACCTCGTAGGGGAGCCCCTTGCGGGCTCCCGCGGGAGGGGTCAAGCCCCTCCCCTACATTCGGGAGGGCCGCCACCTCGTCACGTCATCGCGCCGGATCTCTTGTGCTCTGCGAAGGCCCTTGCGCTACGCTCGACGAGGCGCCCCACAGTCGAGCCACCCGAACGAACCTCGGGCACCAGTGACGGCAATAGGGGCCTAGGGGCGTAAGGGCATAGGGGCTCAGGGATGCAGGGATGGGTTCGAGACTCCCATCGTTCAGGGTTCGGCGTGGGGACCTCCAGGGGGTTGGTTGCCGTGGAAGGGAGGATAGCCCCCTGGGGGCCCCGCGTCGAATCCCCAACAGATTGTGGTCATCTGCGAACGATCGAGGCCGTCGACCTGCGAGCCACTCGGATGGACCTCAACAAGTAGACGGATATCAGTTCAGGACTCAGGACCCAAGCCCCAGGACGGGTGTGAGGGTGGCGCCGGCCGTCTCAACCCCCAGGGCGGGAGGCGGGCGGGTCCGCCAGGCGCTCCGTGAGGCGGCTGTAGCGGTCGAGCTGGCGGTCGTTGCGCACGGCGAGCCCGAGTGCCCGGGGGTCGCCCACGACAACGACCAGCTTCCTGCCGCGGGTCACTGCCGTGTAAAGCAGATTGCGTTGCAGCATCATGTAATGCTGCGTGTGGATTGGGACGACCACGCAGGGGTATTCGCTTCCCTGGGACTTGTGGACGGAGCAGGCATAGGCCAGGACCAGCTCATCGATCTCGGCCGGCTCGTAGTCGACCGTCCGGCGACCGAAATCCACACGCAGGCCCTCGTCCTTTTCGGCTTTGGGGAGAACCCTTCCAACGTCGCCATTGAAGACATCGAGCTCGTAATTGTTGCGGATCTGCATGACGCGGTCGCCGACCCGCAGGCGTCCGGGTGGGCTGGAGTCCTGGCCTGAAGGCGGATTCAGGAGCCGTTGCAGCTCGAGATTCAAGTTCTCCGTGCCGATCAAGCCCCGGCGCATGGGTGCCAGGACCTGGATGTCGCGATGGGCGTCGAAGCCGAAGCTGCGCGGTATCCGACGAGTCACCAGGTGCAGAATCGTTTCCAGAATCGCCTCCGGCTCCTGGCGTTCAATGAAGAAGAAATCGGTGGTTCGGCTTTGGTGCTCCAGGTCAGGCATCTTGCCCCGGCGAATGCGGTGGGCGTTGGTGACGATGCGACTCTGGGCGGCCTGACGAAAAACGGTTTGGAGCCGTACCACGGCCGGGCGTCGGGATACGATCAGGTCTGCCAGCACCCGCCCTGGGCCGACCGACGGTAGCTGGTCCACATCTCCCACCAGTACCAGCTTGGCGCCATCCGGAATGGCATCGAGCAGGTGATATGCCAGGGAGCAGTCGAGCATCGACGCCTCATCGACGATGACGTAGTCCGCTTCCAAAGGGCGTCCGCCGTGGCGCTGGAAGATCATCTGGCGAGGATCGAACTCCAGCAATCGGTGGATGGTCTTGGCCGGGGCTCCGGTGGCTTCGCTGAGTCGGTTGGCAGCACGCCCGGTGGGGGCGGCTAGAAGCGCTCGCTGTCTGGCTTTGGCGAGGATCTGGACGATGGCCCGAACCAGAGTCGTCTTGCCGGTTCCGGGGCCACCGGTGACAATCAGTATCTTCGAGTCGAGAGCGCACCGCACGGCCTCGACTTGTTGAGGCGCAAGCTCCAGGTGCTGATTCTCCTCCAGCCAGGCGAGAGCCTTCGGAATGTCGATCTGTCGGCTGTCTGAGCGGCTTGCAAGGAGCTTCTCGATTCTGCAGGCGACGCCTGCTTCCGTTGCGTGCAGCCTGGACCGGTACACCGCGTCGGTCTGCCGAGAGGTCGATGGCTCGATGACGATCTCGCCTCTGCCGGTGAGCGCATCGATCGCCGCTCGCACTGGCACTCCATCGCCGTCGAGCTCGAGGAGGGTGCCAGCATCCTCCCTCAGGCGCGGCAGGGGTAGGTAGAGATGTCCAGCTTCAGCGGCGCGATCCAGGGCGTAGAGGATCCCTGCCTCGACCCGCTGAGACGCGTCTCCAGTGATGCCCAGGCCCGCCGCGATCTGATCCGCAGTCTTGAACCCGATGCCTGTCACCTCTTCGGCCAACCTGTAGGGGTTCGCTCTGACCGCAGCGACAGCTGTTTCCCCTAGCTGCTTGTGAATTCGTAGGGCTTGCCCGGTTGTCATCCCCTGGGATTGCAGAAAGACCAGGGTATCGCGCAGGCCCTGTTGCTGTCTCCAGGCCAGGCGAATCTGCTCGGCCCGGACCGGGCCGATACCCTCCACTTCGCTGAGGCGCGAAGGATCATTTTCCACCACCTCCAGCGTGTCGAGGCCGAAGCGGGCTACGAGCCGTCCGGCCAGAGCCGGGCCGATACCCGGAATCAGCCCGGAGCCGAGGTAGCGCTCGATGCCCTTGAGGGTGCTGGGCTGCAGAGCCAGATAGGAGGTGACTCGGAACTGTCTGCCGAAGCGACGGTTCTCCTCCCAGTTGCCACTGAGGCGAAGACTCTCTCCTGGCTGAACTCCGTACAGAGGGCCCACCGCGGTGATCGTGGTGCGCTTGGTGTCGGAGAGAGTCAGCCGGAGCACGGTCCAGGAGCTGGCTGCGCTGCTGAAGACCACCCGGGACACCGCTCCCTCCAGTGTGGAGGTGCCGGAGTCAGACTTGCCAGGTGTGGCGGGCGGGTGCTGCTTCATCGTGACCATCGGTCAGCGAAGAGTTTACGCGAATCCCGCTTGCCACCATGCCCGGCAATTGAATTTGGGGCTGGCCGGGACAGGACGGGTATGCCAAAATGGCGCCATGACGAGTGAAGCGCCTCTGGTGCTGGTTATCGATGATGAGACCGGCTCCAGGGAATCCATGGCCATCGCACTCGAGAAGGCCGGTCTCCAGGTACGCACCTTCGACGATGCCGAGAAGGCCCTGGAGTTCCTGGACAACAACGAGAGGGCAGCGCTGGCAGTCTGCGATCTCAGAATGCCGGGCACCGACGGGATCGCCTTCTTGAGCGAAGTGCGTCGCCGAGAGCTGGACTTCGGGGTGATTCTGGTGACTGGTTTCGGTAGCATCGAATCCGCGGTCGAGGCCATGCGGATTGGCGCCGACGACTATCTAACTAAGCCTGTCGACCTCTACGAGCTGCGCAAGCGGGTGACGAATGTTCTGGAGAACCGTCAGCTCAAGGAAGAGGTGACGACGCTCAGGACGATGCTCGACAAGCGCTATGGATTCGAGAGCATTGTCGCCAAGTCGGCGCAGATGGAGCGACTCTTCGAGCAGATGCGCCTAGTGGCACCGACTCGCTCCAGTGTCCTGATTACCGGCGAGAGCGGCACCGGGAAGGAGCTGGTGGCGAAGGCTCTGCACCAGGCAAGTCCGCGCAGCGAAGAGCGATTCCTGGCCCTGAACTGCGGCGCCATTCCCTCGGACATTCTCGAAAGCGAGCTCTTCGGGCACGAGAGGGGATCCTTCACCGGAGCCGTTGCCCGCAAGATTGGCAAGTTCGAGCTCGCCCATCGCGGCACCCTGTTTCTCGACGAGATCAGCGAGCTCTACCCCGAGCTCCAGGTCAAGCTGCTGAGAGTGCTCGAGGAAAAGCAGGTCATGCGGGTCGGTGGAGGAGATCTGATCGACGTCGACTTCCGTCTCATCGCCGCCACCAACAGGGACCTCGAGAAGGAGGTGGCGGAAGGCAGGTTTCGCGAGGACCTCTACTACCGGTTGAAAGTCGTCACCTTGCGGGTCCCGCCCCTGAGGGAACGACTGGAAGACACCGCCCTGCTGGCCGAGCACTACCTGGCCCAATTTTGTGAAGAGCACGGCCAACCACCCAAGCGTCTCACCTCGGAAGCGCTCGGAGTATTGTCGCACCACGCCTGGCCAGGCAATGTCCGCGAGTTCAAGAACTTCATCGAATCGACGGTTATCTTCCACGAGGGAGAAGAGATCGACGTTGCCGACCTGCCGCCTGAGCTCAGGCTGGGCCATCTCTCGAGCTCGAGCCTGCCGGTGCAGAATGTTGTGGGAGAGCCGAGGGAGATGGCCGAGATCGAGCGCTTGGCGATCGTTGAGACGCTCGAGCTGACCGACGGCAGGCGGGCGGAGGCGGCCAGGATTCTCGGGATCGGACTTCG
>Ga0316192_10000964_pt1 | contig 21215 bp, 17 predicted proteins | sample MerIslwburrow_MG_FD_204931 | JGI IMG/M metagenome (GOLD analysis project Ga0316192, IMG submission 204931) | Coastal sediment microbial communities from Maine, United States - Merrow Island worm burrow | ecosystem: Environmental > Aquatic > Marine > Coastal > Sediment | place: USA: Maine...
GGAGTACCTCGAGCACGGTAACCCCGTCACGCTCGGCAAGCAGCTCTCGGAGCTGCTGCGTCGCGGCATGCTGGCGTATGCGCCAAGAGAGGAAGTCGCCGGGCTGACCGGCGAAGAATGGCTGGTCTGGCTGGATGAGGGCATGCCGCTACCCTATTTTCACACCGAAGGCGGGAAGAGCCTGCTGAATCTGCCGTACCGCGATCCGCAGAGCGATTTCTCCGACATTGATATCGATGCGCTGATCTCCGCCGTCCGTATGCGTCTCGGCGTGCCGCTGCGAGGCGCCGCCTGATGTGGTCGCTCGCCTGGCCCTGGGCTCTGCTCGCGTTGCCATTGCCATGGCTCGTGTATCGCCTGCTGCCCGAGGCACTTGGCCTGTCGGAGGCCGGTCTGCGCGTACCGAACCTGAGCAACTTCGAAACACTGAAGGATCGTTCGGACGCAGAGCAGTTGCTGAACTGGCGCGTCTGGGTTGCTGTAATAGCCTGGCTCCTGCTGGTGTTGGCAGCCGCCCGGCCCGAGCGCATCGGCGATGAACTCGATGTGCCCGTCGCGGGCCGTAACCTCATGCTTGCCGTCGACCTGTCCGGCAGCATGGACCAGAAAGATTTCGAACTGGCGGGACGCCGTGTCGACCGTCTCACGGCGACCAAGGCAGTCGCCAGCGATTTCATCGCACGTCGTGAAGGCGATCGAATTGGCTTGATTCTGTTTGGCGAGCGCGCCTACCTGCAGGTGCCACTGACGCTCGACCGGGATACGGTCAAGATTCTTCTCCTTGAAGCGGAGATCGGACTGGCCGGCGAGAAGACAGCCATCGGCGATGCGATCACGCTTGCTGTGCGTCGAGTTCACGAACAGAAGGAAGATGCGGGGGAGCAGGTGCTCGTGCTACTGACCGACGGCGCCAACACGGCGGGCGAGGTTCATCCGCTGAAAGCCGCTGAGCTTGCACAGCAGGTAGGCCTGCGCATCTACACAATCGGAATTGGCGCCGAGTCGATGGACGTATCGTCACTCGTCGGTGGGCGTCGCGCGATTAATCCGTCGGCCGATCTCGACGAAGCCACGTTAACGGAGATAGCGCAGTCGACCGGCGGCCGCTACTTCCGCGCTACCGACACCGCGAGCTTGCAGGACATCTATGCACTCGTTGATGAACTCGAGCCTGTTGAGGAGCCCGAGTCCGGTTTCAGGCCGGTGAAGTCGTACTATTTCTGGCCCCTGGGGGCGGCGATGGGTCTTGTTGGACTGCTCTGCCTGGCGGCGTTGCTGCAACGCGCCCTGGTGCGGCGCAGGACGGAGGTGCAGGCACATGCTGGCTGACTTCCACTGGATTCGACCGACGTGGCTGCTCCTGATTCCCGTGGTCGTGGCGGTCGCGGTGCTGCTGGCAAAGCGGCGGCTCGGCGCCGGTCACTGGAGTGACGTTATCGATCCGGCCCTGATGCCCTATGTACTGTCGCGTACGCCGGGCCGGGGTATGGACCATCGCTGGTGGTTGCTGGGTCTGGCCGGCATTGTTGCCGTTGTAGCTATGGCGGGTCCGGCGTGGCAACGGATCGACCAGCCCGTCTTCCGCGCGGAGCAGGCCATAGTCATAGCGCTCGACCTGTCACGGTCGATGGACGCCCAGGATATCGAACCGAGCAGGCTGGCACGTGCGCGTCTGAAAATCCTCGGTATGCTCGAGCGACGCCAGAGCGGACAGACAGCTTTGCTCGTATACACGGCCAACGCATTTACGGTCACACCGCTGACTGACGACACCGACACGATCGCAGCGCTCGTTAACAGCCTGAGCACGGACATCATGCCCAGCCGGGGCAGTTATTCCGAAGTCGGCATTCGCAAAGGACTGTCGTTACTCGAGCAGGCCAGCGTGGGCTACGGCGAGGTGCTGTTGATCACGGACGGTGGCTCATCGCCGGCGGCGGAGAAAGCCGCGCGGGACCTCAAGTCGGCTGGCTTCACTTTGTCGATCCTTGGCGTTGGTACGCGCGAAGGCGCGCCGATTCCGCGGCTGGCGGGTGGCTTCGTCACAGATAATCGCGGTGCAATCGCGGTTGCGCGTCTGGAAGAACGCGGATTGCGCGATCTGGCGACTGCAGGTGGCGGACGCTTCGCGGTGCTGTCCTCAGACGACAGCGATCTGGATCACCTCCTGTCCGGCGAGATTGCCGCGGCTGCGGCGGCAGGCGATGACTCACTGGCGACGGACCAGTGGCGTGAGGAAGGGCCGTGGCTGGTCCTGTTGCTCTTGCCGCTGGCGGCGCTCGCGTTCCGCAAAGGCTGGGTCTTGGTGCTCGTCGTGTTTATTGCGCCGCTGCCACGACCGGCCGAGGCCGCGTTTTGGGAAGATCTCTGGTTTAACAAGGACCAGCAGGCGGCGCGGGCCATGGAGGAGGGCAGTCCCGCAGATGCAGCAGTGCTCTTCGATGATCAGAATTGGCGCGCCGTCGCTCGCTATCAATCGGGCGATTACCCGGGAAGCGCCGCGGAGTTTGCCGAGTTTGAAGACACCGGCAATCTATACAACCTGGGTAACGCGCTCGCACAACAGGGTGAGTTCGATTCCGCCATCGATGCCTACGAGCAGGTGCTTGAGTCTGAGCCGAATAATGAGGATGCGCGCTATAACCTCGAACTTGTGAAACAGATAAAAGACCAACAAGAGCAGGAACAAGAGACCCAGGGCGATGACCAGCAGTCGACCGAGAATCCGGGTGGCGAAGGCCAGCAGTCGGATTCAGAGAGCGAGCAGAATCAGGAAGGCTCTGAAGGGACGTCGGAATCGCAGGAGCAATCAGAGAGCGATCCGTCGCAGCGCGGTGAAGACGAGATGAGCGAGGAAGACCTGCAGGCGCTACAGGAAGAGTTGCAACGCGCGGCGGAGGAAGCGCAGGAAGGGGAACAGCCCCAGCAGCTTTCGGAGGCTGAGCTGGCCGAGTTACGCCAGCAGCAGGAACAGGAACAGGCGATGGAGCAGTGGCTGCGTCGGATTCCTGATGATCCCGGCGGTCTACTCAGGCGCAAATTCCGTTACCAGTACCAGCGGTACGGCATAGATCAGGAAGGTAAGGACGTGTGGCCCGACGACGAGGTACAACCGTGGTAGGAATACTCAAGACGTGGCAACACGCGAATCTAAGAGGCTTGAGCACTTGCCTGGCAGTGGTTGTGGGCTTGCTCTGGGTTGCTGTGGCGTCCGCTACGGTGACCGCGCGGGTCGATCGACCAACTGTCGATCTTAATGAGTCGTTCACGCTGGAAGTTGTCGTTGATTCAAACACCGACCTCGAGCCGGACCTGACCGTACTGCACGAGGACTTCTTCGTCGGCCAGGTCAGCAAGCTCAGCAATACATCAATCTTTAATGGTGATATCAAGCGCAGCCTGACTTGGTCGGTCGCATTGATGCCGAAGAACACCGGCGTGCAGCACATACCTGCGATCGAAGTAGGTAACGAGCAGAGCAATCCGGTCCGTATCGTTGTCAACGAGCCGACGAATGCGCCGCCTGGCGAGGCCGACGTATTCGTCACGAGCGAAGTGGATGTCGATGAGACCTTTGTCCAGGCGCAGATTCTCTATCGCATTCGTGTCTATCGCGCTGTTGCGACGCGTCAACCGGCGCTGCGCGAGCCCACGATTAGCGGAGTCGAATCGTTGATCGAACTCGCCGGAGACGAGCGGCAGTATGAGTCCGTGCTCAATGGCAGAGCCTACAACGTTGTCGAGCGGGTGATCGCGTTGTATCCGCAGGAGAGCGGGGAGATCGAGATATCGCCGGCGCGATTCGAAGCGCGAGTGCTGCGCGACGGTCGCATTACCGGTCGCAAGGTCTTCCAATCCGATTCCCACAAGGTAACGGTGCTGCCGATTCCCGCGCCGCCGACCGACATGCCTGACGCAGTATGGCTGCCGGCCCGCGATGTGCAGCTCAGCGAGGAGTGGTCTCGACCGCCCGATGAAATGGAAGCCGGCGAACCGGTCACGCGCGTCGTGACGCTGACGGCACTCGGCCAGATTGAAACCCAGCTGCCGACGATCGAAGCGGCGGAAGTTGATGGCCTGAACATCTACGCCGACATGCCCGAGCTCAGTCGCGTTGTTGAGGCCGATGGGATTCGCGGCGTGCGCAAGGACCAGTTTGCAATCATCGGCCTGGTTGGTGGCGAACTGGAACTGCCGCAGCTGGACGTTCCCTGGTGGGACACAGAAGCGGGCGAGTGGCGCGTGGCGACCCTGCCGGCGAGGACGCTAACAGTTGCCGGCGCCGAGCCACCTCCGGTCATTGAAGAGCCGCCCGTTGTCGTCGAGCCGGTTGATACAGCGTCTCCGGTGCAGGTGCCGGGCGCCGATCCTTCGGCAGCGCTTGCTGCAACGACTTTCTGGCAACGTGCGGCTGAAGTGCTCGCCGTACTCTGGATTCTGACACTGGCAGCATGGTGGTGGTCGTCCCGCACCGCGCCTCGGCAAAGTCGCGAGCCGCGTGAACCTGAGGATCCACCTGTTCAAAAACAACAGAAGGAACTGCTCAGGGTTGCGCGCAAGGCCGCGAGCTCCGAGGACTCCGCTGGTGTGCGTGCCGCACTGCTTCAATGGGCGAGACTCCAATGGCCGGATGATGCGCCACGTAGCCTGGGAGAGCTCTCGAATCGAGTTGCCGCACCGCTTGCGGATGAACTTCGCAGCTTGTCCGCAGCCAGTTACAGCCCAAATGGCGGTGGCTGGGATGCGGCTGCGCTTGCGAACGCGCTACGCTCGATTAGCCTCGTCGCCCGCAGGGAAGATGTGGCAGCGAGTGAGCCCTTGCCGCCACTGATGCCGCCCGCGACCTGATTACCAGTGACCGACACTGGGCATTGATGCCCAGGGTTCCGCAGCAGCAAGCGCATCGCCTTTCTGCAAGAGTTCTATGGAAATATTGTCAGGTGAGCGCACGAATGCCATGCGCCCGTCACGCGGGGGCCGATTGATCGTCACCCCGGCATCCATGAGCGATTGACACAAGGCGTAGATATCGTCGACTTCGTAGGCGAGATGCCCGAAGTTGCGCCCCTCATCGTAGGGTTCCGGGTCCCAGTTGTGCGTCAGCTCGACCTGGGCTTCCTCGTCCCCCGGGGCGGCCAGGAAGACGAGCGTGAATCGGCCTTGCTCGCTGTCATAGCGCCGGACTTCGACCAGCCCGAGCTTGTTGCAGTAGAAGTCGAGGGATGCGTCGATGTCCGTGACGCGCACCATTGTGTGGAGGTATTTCATTGTCTTGCTCCGCTCCCGTGTTAACTCCACAATGGTCGTCGATCATTACGCTGCTGGCAAATATGAAATTTCACCTGTGAATGGCATACGGACAATAACGCTCGACCTGGACGACACGCTGTGGGAGATCCATCCCGTGATCCGGCGTGCGGAAGCGCGACTGCACGCCTGGCTTGGTGAGCATTATCCCAGGATCACGGAGAAGTTTGACCGAACTGCCATGTGCGAGGTCCGCACGCGCGTGGTGCAGGAGCACGCCGACCGGGCGCACGACCTGACATTCCTGCGGCATACGGTTCTCATGGAGGTTGCGACAGCCGCTGGCTATCGCGAATTCCTGATCGACGAGGCGTTCGCTGTATTTGATGAAGTCCGCAACGATGTCGAGATGTTCCCCGAGGCAATCCCGGCGTTGCTGGCGTTGAAAGAACGTTTCACATTGATCGCCGTGACCAACGGCAATGCCAACCTCAAGAAGATCGGTATTGACGATCTTTTTGACGGGCACGTGAACGCAGCGATGGCCGGCGCGGCGAAACCAGAACGACCGATCTTCGATGCGGCTGTGCTGGTTGGTGGTGCTCGTGTGGAGCAGACTCTGCATGTTGGCGATCATCCGTTCTACGACGTGCACGGCGCGCGCGAGGCCGGCTTGCGCACGGTCTGGGTGAATCGAAGCGGAGATGAGTGGCCGGACGAGTACGCACCGCCGGATGTCGAGGTACAGCACGTTGGCGAGCTTGCCGATATCGTCAGCAGGTCAACCTCATGAAGGGACCAGGCGATCCGCTGATCATCTACGTTCCCGGTCTCCTGCCCAAACCGGAGCCTGAATTGCATCGCCAGGCGCTCTTGCGCTGTCTGTTGGCGGGCATACGCCGGGTCGATGCGGAGGTTGCCCGGGAAATTGAATCAAGACGGGGAGCGTTCGACCTGGTGTCGTGGACCTACGACTTTTACCGCGAGCACCGCGACATCGGAATAGATGCGGCGGGGATTGATGCGGTCATCGAACAGCCCAGGGCCAGCAAGCAGGATATCTCCGAAGCCACGTCGTGGAAGCGCCAGCTTGCCCGGGGGCTCTATACCCTGGGTGACTTGCTTCCTTTCCTGATACCGCATGTCGCGAGCGAGACGACAGAGGTGCACCTGCGCGACCTGAGGCGCTACCTGAGCGACGCTAACGGGATTGCTGCACACACGCGTCGCATGCTCAAGGTGCCGCTGCGAGCCGCAACGGAAGCGCACCGCCCGGTACTCCTGATTGGCCACAGCATGGGGGCCGTAATTGCCTACGACAGCCTGTGGGAACTCAGCCATGTTGGGCGGGATCATGTCGAGGTGGATACGTTGTTAACCATGGGCAGCCCGCTTGGACAGCGCTACATGCAAAAGCGCATCAAGGGAGCAGGCCAGTCGAGCTTTGATCGCTACCCGAACAACATTCGTCGCTGGGCCAATCTGTCGGCTGTTGGCGACCTGACCGCACTCGACCCCTATCTCGTGAACGATTTTGGCGAGATGCTCGAGCTAGGCCTCGTCGGCAGGATTGACGACGAAATGATGTTTACGTATTTCCGCCTCAATGGCGAATTGAATGTGCATGCGGAATACGGTTACTTCGTAAACGAAAAAACCGCGCACACCATCGTCGAATGGTGGCGCGGTCATTCTCGTTCGTCAGGCGATTAGGTCGCGTCGATAGCCGGTTTGATGACGATGTCGATACGTCGATTGCGCGCACGACCGGCACTCGTTTCATTGCTCGCGACGGGTCGGGTTTCGCCGTAGCCCGTCGCAATCAGGCGGTAACTCGGAATGCGCATGGCATTGATCATGTACTGCTGCACAGACTCGGCACGATCCTGGGACAGTTTCTGATTCAGATCATCGCCGCCATGAGAGTCGGTATGACCTTCGATAATCAGCTCGCTGCGAGGGAATACATCGATGGCCTTCTCAACTTTGGCCAGCAGATCGAAGTTTTGCGGCTTGAGTTGTGAAGCGCCACTGTCGAAGTTCAGACCGACGAGCCGCAGGATGATGCTATTGCCCTGGCGAAATACGCGGGCCTCGTCAGGCGTGAACATCTTCTCGACTTGCTCGAATTGCTGTTTCACCCGCGCTTGTGCTTCAAGTCGCTGGACGAGCGCCGCACGTTCTTCAGTCGCTCCGCCGAGGCGCTGGTCGAGCGCACGCAATTCTTCTTCCATATCGGCGATACGAAGTTCGTTCTCAGCTTTTTCCTGTTCGAGACCCTGCAACTGGTTGCGCTGTAGTTCGATGAACGCGACCAACTCGGCAGTCAGTTTCTCACCACCGGTCTCCATGTCGGGAAAGACGTCCGCAGCACCAGCGACCTGCCGGAGCCAGGCCTCCCACTCCAATACCAGCTGCTCAGCAGTGAGATTCTTGTCTCTGACCCGTCGTACTATTTCCGACAAATAGATGGCATGCTTGGCTTCGTAGTTTGCCTCGCGGGCAAGACTGCGGGGCAGGTCGGTGTCGTAGCGATTCTCATTGAGCTCGCGCTCGGCGTCAGCCAGCAGCTGCTTGGCCCGGCCCAGCGTAATTGGTGCATATCGACCCACACGCGCCCGATCGGCATCGGCTAACAGGCGCCGCGTCTCGGAAAGATACTGTGCCTTGATCGCGACGAGTTCGGCCTCGCGGTACAGGCTGGTAGCTTCGATATCTCGTCGGCTCGCGTTCTTGAGATCACCGCGTTCCATCAAACGGATCGCGTCGCCAAACTTGCGTTGCGCCCGTTGCCAGATTTCAGAAGAGAGTTCAGGCGCATTCGCATTGGCGGCGTCCTGCCGGCTCTTCAGCACCTGGGCGAATTTGGTCTGTGCCAGGGACGCCTTCTCTTCGGCTTCCCGGAAGTATCGCGTCGCGTCGGCAGCGTTGGAGCGGACAGTCTCGATATTACGCCCACGCCTCAGCGCCTCTTCCGCGTCGTTGTATTCCTTCTGTCCGCGTTCAAAACTACGTGGAGCCAGTAGCTCGGCATCGACGGCTTCAGCGGCAGCCAGTGCAGCGTCGGCATCCTTAAAAAACGTTTTGCGAAGCTCGTCCTGCGCATAGCCCTGGCCCGCGGCAAGCAGCGCCAGCACGGCCGCAACGAAAGTAACAAAATTGGGTTTCGCAACCATTTACTTATTCCTCAGGTCTTTCTGGTTCGAAATCCGCCCAAGCGAAGGCAGATGAAGCTCAATGTTACATATGACAGCGTACTAAATCTGTGCGCCGTGTCCCTGTAAGTCACGGATTTTAAGCTAAAGAACGCTTCAAACGGACGAATTTTAGTGACCTGCGTCCAGTTTTTGGCCATTTGGGCCCTTTACGCGCCTTTCTGTGCTCTGGCTCACAGTTAACATGGCAAGGCAGGCGTAATCTCAAGTCATGTCCGCCAAGTACTACACGCAGTTCATCCTGACCGACGCTGAATATCGCGACGGCAATGAGTTCTGCGGCATCGTCGAACTGAACCAACCGATGGAACAGCGTACCGACCGGCATGACATCGAAGCCATTCTCGCCCGCAACTTCGACCTGAAGCAGAGCGCTGTCAGGTTGGTCAGCTGGTCCAGATTGCACTGAACACCTCTGGCGTCGCCAAGATTTCCCCCTGACTCTCCCGGCTCCGGCCGGGATTTTTTTTTGGCCATGGATGGCCTTATGCCGTGGAGGCCACGGATGGCCGAGAGCGGCGTCGTTGGTATTGAGTCAGTGCTTATTTATGCGACAATGCGTGCCCCTTGATCGCAGCACCCTTATATTGGCATGTATTTGCATGAGTAAGACAGACGAAAAACTCCGCGGAATCCCGGTCGTCCAGAGCGGCAATAAGTACAAGACCGATGCCGGCTTTTCAGCTATCAAGAATGGCCAGAAGCAGGGCCGCGAAGCGTCGCCGCTCGTGCGCGGAGACAAACCGAAATGGCTGCGGGCGCAAATGCCGTCGGGTAAGGGGTATTCCGGGACGCGCCAGATTGTCCACGAACACCGGCTCAGCACGGTGTGCGAGGAGTCGATGTGTCCGAACATCGGTGAATGCTGGAACGCGGGTACGGCGACGATCATGGTGCTCGGCTCAGTCTGCACGCGCGCGTGCAGATTCTGCGCGGTGGACACGGGCAACCCGAAGGGTTGGCTGGATCCGCAGGAGCCGAAAAATTCAGCTCGCGCGGTGCAACTGATGGGGCTCGAGTACGTCGTCATTACATCCGTGGATCGTGACGATCTCGAAGATGGCGGCGCATCGCATTACGCGGAGTGCGTGCGTGAAATCAAGAAACTCAACCCGGAAACTGCGGTCGAGGCACTGACGCCCGACTTCAACGGTGTCATGGAACACGTCGAACTGGTTGTCGATTCGGGTCTCGAAGTATTCGCCCAGAATGTTGAAACCGTGCTGCGCTTGACGCACCCGGTGCGTGATCCGCGCGCCGGTTACGAACAGACGATCGCGGTGCTCCGGCATGCCAAGCAGCATCGAGCGGACGTTTTGACCAAGACCAGCCTGATGCTGGGCCTCGGCGAGCGCGACAACGAGATTCTCAAGACGATGGATGACCTGCGTGCAGCAAATGTCGACATCCTGACCCTGGGCCAGTACCTGCGGCCTACGCCAAATCACCTGCCCGTGGAGCGCTATGTCTCACCGGAAGAGTTTGAAGCGTATCGACAAGAGGGTCTCGATAAGGGCTTCGTCGAAGTTGTCGCCGGCCCGATGGTGCGCTCCAGCTACCGTGCCGAGCAGGTATTGCAGAAAAACAATGTTGGAATAGCCATATGACCGAGTTCGGATTCTTCGCCAATTACGGCCTGTTTTTCCTCAAAGCCATCACGATTGTCGCCGCCATCATCGTTGTTATTGTGGCGGCAGCTGCGGCCGGTCGCAAAGCAACGCACGAAGGCCTTGAGGTAGAAAACCTCAACAAGAAGTATCGCGAGCTCGGCGATGCATTGCTCAGTGCCGTCTCAACAAAGGACCAGCGCAAGAAAGCTGCGAAAGAGCGCAAGAAGGAAGACAAGGCCGAGAGCAAACAGCCATCCGAGCGGCCACGCAGTTTTGTCATCGACTTCAAAGGCGACCTCAAAGCCAGTGCCGTCGAATCTTTTCGGGAAGAAGTCAGCGCGATTCTCGAAGTAGCGGCCGGCGATGACGAAGTTATTGTGCGCCTCGAGAATCCCGGCGGCCTGGTGCACGAACACGGCCTGGCGGCCTCGCAGATGGCGCGTATTCGCGATCGCGATATTCCGCTTGTCGTCTGCGTTGACAAGGTGGCAGCAAGCGGCGGCTACCTGATGGCATGCGTGGCGTCTACCGTGTACGCGGCGCCGTTCGCGATTCTTGGTTCGATCGGAGTACTCGCGCAAATTCCCAACTTCAACCGCATGCTCGACAGCCACGGTGTGGACTTCGAGCAGATCACGGCGGGCGAGCACAAGCGCACGGTCACGATGTTCGGCAAGAATACGGACGAAGACCGCGCGAAGCTCAAAGAAGAGCTCGAAGAGGTGCACATCCTGTTCAAGGACGTCGTCGCGAAGTACCGCCCGAATCTCGACCTGGAGCAGATTGCAACCGGCGAGCACTGGTTGGGCACGCGGGCGCTCGAGCTTGGCCTGGCCGACGAGCTGCTCACAAGTGACGAGCTGCTTGGTACGCGTGCCAGGGATCGGGACCTCTATCTCGTGTCCTACAAGATCAAGCAACCGTTGCAGAAACGTCTCATGGGTAACGTCGAGAGTGCGATCGATGGGGCTGAGGCGGCCGGTTGGCGCCGAAAGTTTGAAGCACGCTTGCCCCGCTGATGCGGAACTGGTGCGGGGCTGGGCAGTCAAACTTCGAGCAGGCTAGCCTGCCGAGACGCTATAATCCCGCAAGGTTTCAAGGAGTTCTCATGAGTACGCTTCGCCTCAAATTGTTGTTCCCATTGGGTTTTGTCGCATTCACCCTGATGGCGTGCTCATCGCAGCCGACCCAGCAGGAAGACGCGCAGATGAAAGCCGAGGCGGCTCGAGCTTTCAACCAGATGCGAGCAAGCATGCCGCTCGTAACCGACCGACCGACCATCGACTTTGTCGCGTGTGTGGCCCAGGCGGTCGTTGAACAGTTGGAACCACCCTATAACGATATTGAGTGGGAGCTCGCCATCTTTGAGGCGGAGTCCGTCAACGCGTTTGCGATGCCGGGCGGCAAGATCGGCGTATTTAGCGGAATTCTCTCAGTGACGGAGAACCAGGACCAATTGGCGACGGTCATGGGCCACGAAATCGCGCACGTGACGGCACAGCATTCAAAGAGCCGGGCCATGAATTCCGAATTGACGAATCTGGGTATCAATGCGGTAGCGATTCTTCTCGGCGGCGGCTATACGGGCACAACCTACACGGCGCAACAGGCCCTGGCGGCTGGCGCACAGTTCGGCATCACATTGCCGCATACGCGCGGCCAGGAATCCGAGGCAGACGTGATCGGGCTGGAGTACATGGCGCGTGCCGGTTTCGATCCGCGCGAATCCGTACCCTTGTGGCAGCGCATGAATGCGTCGGCGGAAAATGCGCCGGCAGAGTTCATGTCCACTCACCCCTCGAGCGAAACCCGAATCGAAAACCTGGTGGGCGAGTGGCAGAAGACCCTCCCTCTATACAACTCGGCACAGGCTGAAGGTTTCGTGCCGGAATGCGGCGAGAATCCGCGCTATTCCGAACCCAAGAAAGAGAGCAATTGATAGCCAGACGCGCACTGCTCCTCGCGGTACTATTTGGGATCGGCGGCTGCGCGACGGTCGACGACTTGTGGTCGTCGAAGGATAAGGATGACGCGGCCGACATCGTTCCTCTGCAGGATCGCCCGGTAGAGGAACCGCAAGACCCGAACGCATTTACGCTTGCCGCGCCAGGCCAGTCTGTGGTCGGTGAGCCCGAGATTGTTTTCGCGACCGACGCTGACACCTTGTCGGATCTTGCCCGCACCTATGGCCTCGGTTATGACGAAATTATCGCCGCCAATCCGGGCGTTGATCCATGGCTGCCGGGTGACGGCACGCCCGTCATGTTACCGACGCAGTATGTTCTGCCTGACACGCGGCATCGTGGCGTAATCCTGAATATTGCGACCAAGCGGCTGTTCTATTTCCCCGAAGCGGAAGAGGGTGAATTACAGCAGGTGCTGACGTACCCGATCGGGATCGGGCGCGTGGGCTGGGAAACGCCGCTCGGCGCGACGACGGTCGTTGCAAAAGCGAAGGACCCGAGCTGGTGGGTACCGGCGTCCGTGCGCCGCGAGCATGCCGAGATGGGTAATCCTCTGCCGTCTGTCGTACCGCCGGGCCCGGACAATCCCCTGGGGCACCGGGTATTGAAGCTCGACATGCCGGGCTACCTGATACACGGAACAAACTCGCCTTACGGTGTGGGCATGCGCGTGAGTCACGGTTGTGTGCGTCTGTATCCGGAGAATATCGAGTTCCTGTATGAGCTCGTGGCCGTTGGCGAAGTGGTCACGATAATCAACGAGCCCTACCAGTTCGGGCAACGCGACGGCATGCTCTATTTCGAAGCGCATATGCCACTCGAAGATGACCTGGAACCCGCCGACGAGCGGCTCGCGGCATTGCTGAACAAGCAGGCGGCCGCGGACGGGCAGGCGCTGAATGACCACTTGCGCGATCACATCAAGTCGCTGGCTGCAGATCCGAAGGGCATCGCGGTCAGTGTCTACGAATACGATTCAGCGGAATACATGGCACGCGCCCGGGTGGTCCACAATACCGTCCAAATCGATCCTAACGCGCCGACACTGTCGGAAGTTCGCGAAATGATGGACGAGGCGGCAGCCGAAGCCGCGGCGGACGAAGAAACGCTCTAGACCCTACCTGCCGAATCGCAGCGCTTTGACGTCTGGTGGGATGCACCGGCTCAATTGGCGTCCGCCCCTTTTCGCTCCTGCTCCCAGGCTGTCCAGAACAGTGCCAGGCGAATGCCATGATCGTAGTCGTTTTGATACAGAGGGCTTGCGTCATTCGCGGAGCCCTTGTTTACCCACAGGCGAATGGATCCGCGGAACTCCAGCCGATCGCTTATCTTCCGGTTGAGGCCCACCAGGAACTCTGTATTCACGTAACCCGATGCCGCTTCGTACGCTGGCCGGGTCGGTGTGGCGTATTCCGGAGCGACGCCGTAAAAGAAGTCCGTATAGTCGCTTGACCCCCACGTTGGCGCTACTCGAAAGCGAAGTTCGGTCTTCTCATCGAGAAAATCGCGGGCAAGGTATTCCAGCTCGGGATTGAAGACGAAGCCGCGACCGGTCGCATCGAGGTCATCAAACGAAACGGCGGCGCGCACTTGTAGCGATAACAAAAGCTCCCGATCGTCTTTTGCGCCGCCTCTGAGCGCCACGTTAACTTCGGGTCCGGCTTCGACCAGGAAATCCAGGTCGGGCATCCCGGTGCGCACGTCCAGGTTATCGCTGCTCTCAGGAAAACTGGCACTCAATCCGACCGACAGGTTAAAACGATCGGTGCCCACGAGCTGGCCATTGGCTATTTCGTCCAGATCCTGACCGAAACTGAATATCTTCCCGCTATAGACCGGGTAGGGAATAGGAAGCGCCGTAAAATTCTGTTCTGACGAGGACGGATAGGCCGGGAAGTTCTGTGCAAATGCGACGAGGCGAAGCCCCCATACCCCAGGCTGATCTTCCTGGGCGACTTTCTCGGTGACCTCTTTACTGACGTCCTCGGCGACTTCTTCCGCGTTCAGGTCGGTCGCCAGGAACGGCAGCAACATGCAAACCATGATTCTCGAGGCAATCACTCGTAGTACCTCTGGAAGTCTTCGGGGATGTTCCCCAGCGTGTCGGGTTTGTCACCGCTAACTGGCAGCGTGCTCGAGTTGTGCGTGTTCCAGAAGAGATAGGTGTCGCCTTCGTATTCGGGCCGCTGCAGGTCCTGCAGCAGCGCGGCCATGGCCTTGCCTGTGTACGTCGTTTCCAGGCTCAGGCCCAGTTCGTCGGAGGCGAAGGACACGGCATCCGAAGTGCGCTCGTCGAAGACCGCATAGCCGCCGGCGAAGAAGTCATCGCGCCAGACCAGTCGTGCGCGATCTGCCGTACCCGTATCGAACGCGGGATCAAGACGATTCAATAGCAGCGCCGTTTTGCGCATCAGGCGATCGAGAATTGCCGGATTCGTGAACTGGTTGTCGGCCACGCGCACCGCATGCACCTCGGTCGGCATCTGTGCTGCTGCGAGGCCAAGCAGGAGGCCTGCGACACTGCCCATTGTGCCGTTAGCAATGTAGATGCGAGCCGGGCAGGGAATGTCGCCTTTTGCCACCTGCTCAGCGAGCTCGAGCCCGGCATTGACGAAGCCGGCCGCGCCGAGCCAGCACGAACCTCCGAGCGGCACGACCCAAACGTGGCGGTGCTGCAGGCATTTGCGAAACAGCGGCAGGGATTTTATCGAGCCGCCATAGCGCACAATTTCCGTCCCAATGCGGCGATGCATGTTGAGTGTGTACGCCACCTTTGGCGTGCGCTTCTGATGCCCGAGAAAACAGGTGCACTCCAGGCCGATCTCATTCGCGAGGATCGCGGTTGCCAAGGCGTGATTTGAACCGACTGCGCCGAAGGTTGCGACGCGCTTCGCCTTGCGGTCCAGCGCGCGCTGGAAGATGTACTCGAGCTTTCGAACCTTATTGCCGCCGTACAGCGGATTGGTGAGGTCATCCCTTTTCACGGCGATCACGCGATCGCCAGACGGTGTCTGTACTTTACCGGCAAGCGCTGGTGTCGGCAGCTCGGCGAGCTGCACCTTCCGCAGGCGTTCGCCCAATCGTGGGTACGCATTGGCCAGGGCATCGGTCATTTACTGAGACTATCGAAGTGCATTGTTGATCGCTATTGCTTTAGAATCGGGACACGCTTATCTGACCAGGTACGGAGACAGGTTTGTCAGATGCAGTCGACCGAGGCATTACGGTCACAGAGATAGCAGCGATGGGCCAGCCCATCGATGTGTCGCCAGAAACCACGGCCGCATTTGTTGGCCGTGCGCTTCGTGGACCCCTAAACACTCCCGTTCTCGTAAAAAGTTTTGGTGAGTTCTGCCGTCGCTTTGGCGATGTGTGGACGCGGTCGAGCCTGGGTCCGTCCGTAAGGCAGTTCTTCGAACATGGCGGAAAACGTTTGTACGTTGTACGTGTCGCGAACAATGCGCGGGGTGCAATGATCTGCCTGCCAGCGAGCGGATCGGCGCTGGTCCTGCGCGCCCTCGAGCCCGGCTCGACAGAACTGATTCGGGCAGCTGTCGACTACGACTGCATTGAAGAAGGCGACGACGAGCTTTTCAATCTCACTCTCCAGCGCATAAATCCGGCAAACGGGCTGGTAGACGATCAGGAGTTGTTTCGCCGATTGTCGTATGTGGAGGGCTCCGAGCAGTTCGTCGGCGACGCCCTTTTGACATCGATGCTGGCGCGGGCCGAGCATCCATACCCGTCGCATCGCCCGGAAAGCACGATGGATAAAAACGGCGGCCAGGGATCGGCGTACATCGAGCCGGTGCAGGTCGGGACGGATGGCACGGAGCTATCGGATTACGACCTGATTGGTTCGCGCCCGGAGCGTCTCGGCCTCTTTGCGCTGGAACAGGTTGAACGCTTCGATATCCTTTACCTGCCGCCACCGGGAAAAGGTATCGATACCGGTCCGGCAGCCATCCTTGCGGCCGAGCTTTTCTGCCGGGAAAGGCGCGCGATGTTGATTGTCGATCCGCGCGCCGAATGGACGACGGCCGAGGCGGCGATCCAGGGTGTTCGGGATCTCGGCTACGCGAGCCCGAATATGCTCGGCTACTATCCGCGACTTCTGGAACGACGCAGTGACGACATTGCACGCCCCGCAGGTGGCGCTCTCGCAGGCCTGTTGTGCAAGCAGGATCGAACGTACGGGCCCTGGCACGACATTAATCAGCAGGGCATGGGGCTGCAGCGCCATTTGTTACCGGCGGTTGCGATTGACGAGGATGATGTTCTGCAGCTCGGCCGCGCCGGCCTCAACGTAGTTACGCCCGGGCCAGCCGGTCGCGCCCGACTGACGGGCGGCATCACGATGGGGAGAGGTAGTGAGGCACACCGCAAGTTCGCGCGGTTGCCGGTGCGCCGCTTCTGCCTGCAGATCATCAACGCCATCGCCGGTGCCGCCAAATGGGCAGTGTTCGAGCCCGGTGATCGAGATCTTGCGAGACGCGTTTGTGCGCAGATCACTACCTATTTCCATTGCCTTGACGATCTCGGCGCGTTCGCCGACAACCGCTTCGTCGTTGAGTGCGACGCCGGTGTCAGCAAGCGTCATGATAGTAAGGAGCGTGGCGTGACAATCTTGTTGGTCTTTCACCCATTGGCGTGCGACGAGCCTGTCTCTTTGACGCTGCACCTGACCGCGGCCGGCTGCCGTGTCGGCAGTACTGCGTTCGCACCGACCATCGAGAATTGCGCCTGAACCAACGGGGCCCGCGCGGGTCTCTCTATAATCGATCATTCCGAGGAATACAGATGAAATTATCAGGAACAGCTGTCCTGGCTGCCGTCCTTCTACTGGCTGCCTGTGGTGGCAGTGAGGATCCGGCCACCACGGAGACCGTCGACGCCGGCTCACAGTTGCACGCGTTGTTCGATGAACACTTCGAACGCAATCTTGAGTTGAACCCGATGAGGGCTACATTCGTCGGCGACAATCGTTACAACGATCGCATGGCGAACAGTTACGGTCCGGAATACCGCGCTGCGGACCAGGCCATGGACAGGGAGTTCCTGCAGCGGCTACTCGAGATCGATCGTGAGCAGCTCGGCTACCAGGACCAGCTGAGCTACGACCTTTTTCGTATCAACCGCGAACAGTCGCTTGAGAGCTACGAGTACCCGTTCCACCTGCAGCCGATCAACCAGTTCCGTTCGGTCACGAATTCCTTTGTGCGCTTGGGCAGTGGTGCGGGCGCGCATCCGTTCGGCACGGTTAAAGACTATGAAGATTTCCTGTCCCGCGCCGACGATTTTGCGGTCATCATCGATCAGCTCATCGTCAATATGAGAGAGGGGATGCGTGAGGGAGTCGTGCAGCCCCGTATCTTGATGGAAAAGCTGCAACCGCAGATCGATGCACACATTGTTGAAAATGTTGAAGACAGCATGTTCTACAAGCCGGTTACGAACATGCCCGAGGACTTCAGTCCCGAGGATCGCGAGCGCCTGACCGCGGCGTACGAAGACAAGATCATGAACACGATCGTTCCGTCGTACCAGAGGATCAGCAACTTCGTTGGTGATGACTATCTTGCTACCGCCCGTGAGACGGTTGGTCTCTACGCGCAGCCGAACGGTGTGTCCTGGTATGAGTTCATGGTGCGCCTGCGTACTACTACCGACATGACGCCGGAAGAGATTCACCAGGTTGGCCTCGACGAAGTTGCTCGTATTCACGGCGAGATGCACGGCGTGATGGAAGAAGTTGGATTCGAAGGCGATCTCAAGGAGTTCTTTGAGTACATGAACTCGGATCCGCAGTTCTTCTTCGAAGAGCGCGAGCAGTTCATCCAGGGTTACCGGGATATGTCGGATCACATCGCCGAGCTTTCTACGGAATTGTTCGAGATATTTCCCAAGACCGGGTTTGAGGTACGAGCGGTCGAGCCATTTCGTGAGAAGTCGGCAGCCGGTGGGTCGTATCAGGCGGGTACACCCGATGGGACACGTGCCGGAATTTTCTATGCCAACGCGTATGACCTGAGCGCTCGTCCGAACTGGGCGATGGAGTCACTGTTCCTGCACGAGGCGATTCCCGGGCATCATTTCCAGATCATGATTCAGCGTGAGAATGAGGATCTGCCCGACTTCCGCCGCTTTGGCCGTTTTACAGCCTTCTCTGAAGGGTGGGGCCTGTATGCAGAATCGCTGGGCAAGGAAATCGGTGTCTACACGGATCCCTACCAGTACTTCGGCGGTCTCAATGCCGAGCTATGGCGCTCGATACGGCTTGTAGTCGATACGGGGATTCACGCCAAAGGTTGGTCGCGTCAGCAAGTGCTCGATTACATGTATGAGAATTCCGCGGTTGCGGAGGCACGTGCCGTTTCCGAAGCGGAGCGTTTCATGGCCATCCCGGGGCAAGCGCTTGCCTACAAGATTGGCCAGTTGAAGATTCGCGAAATTCGTGACAACGCGGAGGCCAGGCTCGGAGACCAGTTTGATGTCAAAGCCTTCCATACCGAGGTACTACGAGACGGGCCGATGCCGCTTTCGATGCTGGAAACCAAGATCGATCGCTGGATAGACACGCAGATCTAGGCGCGCCGCAGCGCGCGGCATTCGTGTAACCTGTCGGCATGAAACTCGATCGGTTCATCCGGGTCGCGATTGCGGTCGTCGTTCTGCTCGTCTTCATCGTGGCGACGGGTGCGCTGCTGTTTATTTCCGAAGCGGCGCTTAACGTCTGGGACCGGCTGAAAGCAGGACCCCCGGCGCTGCTCTACGCCTATGTGAGCGTCATGCTGCTCCTGGCAGTCACGGCCCTTTGGCTGATCTGGCGCCTCGTCGTTCGTCGCAGCATCGCGCCCGGAAAGACGTTGTCCACTGCACCGCTATCGAGAGACGATATCGAATCCCGCTTGCGCGAGGCAGAGGCAAGCGGTGTCGATGTTAGCGCGGCGCAGGCCGAGCTTAAGGAGCTCGCGGCGCGCAGCGACAGTGTCCAGCTGTGTTTTTTCGGTGAGGTTAGCTCGGGCAAGAGTTCACTCATCAAGGCGTTGGTGCCTGAGGCCAACGTGGTTGTCGACGTGGTCGGCGGATCAACCGGCGACGTCCGCCACTATCGCTGGCGAGACGATAGTGGTACCGAAATTTTGCTCACGGATGTCCCGGGTATTGGCGGTGGCGCGGATGGGCACACTGAGGTTGCGGCCGAAGAGGCTAAACGGGCCAGCGTCGTCCTGTTCGTTTGCGACAGCGATCTCACACGTTCCGAAGCCGCTTCGATCAAGTCATTACTTACATTTGATAAACCGCTGGTGATCGTCCTGAACAAGGTCGACCGTTTTTCTGCCGACGAACAGGCCGCGCTTATGCAAAAGCTGCTGGAGCGCGTTGAAGGAATCGGCGGCCAGCTCGACCGCGACCACGTCGTCGCGGTCAGTGCCGGCGGAGAGATTGACGTTATCGAACGTAGCGATGATGGCAGCGAGCAAAGTGTCCGCCGCACGCGGCCCGCGGATATTGGCGTGCTGGTGGTCGCTATCAACCGGATGCTTGCCGAAGAAGGTGAATCGCTGGACGCGCGACGCGAGCGAGCCGTGTTCCGCATGGCCGCAGCACGACTGGCAGAAGCAGAAGGCGAGTATCGCTTGCAACGCTCCGAGCAGATTATCCGCAGCTCCACGCGCAAGGCGATTGTCGGCGCGATGGCTGCCATCAGCCCGGGCACGGATATTCTTATACAGGGGTATATCGGGACCACGATGACGCAGGAGCTTTGCAGGCTTTATGGCGCTACGCCGCGAGATCTCGATATAGAAGAATTTCTGAGTTTGAGCCAAAGTCGCGTCGGACGGGCTTTGCCGTTGTCGCTGGCCGTTGCCGGCAACGGGCTGAAAGCATTTCCGGGCCTGGGAACAGTCGCAGGTGGCGTTGTGCACGCGGTCGCTTATGGACTAATTTTCGATGCATTGGGGCGGAGCCTCGTACTGACGTTGTCGCGTCATGGCGAGTTGTTACCGGATGTGGCCGCGAAGGAATTCGAGGAAGGAATCAGTGAGCATTTGGAAGCGGGCGTACGCCGCATTGCCAAAATGGCCCTGGACGAAAAGAAAGGCTAGGGACGGCGACGCCGACCGGGCGGACCACCTCGGTCTCGCGCGTGAGAGCCTGCGCGAGCTCGTTAATGACACACGTCTGCCCGCTGGTGTTCGTGATTCATTGATTCATGATTATGAGGCTGTGCAGGGCATGCTCGACAAGATTGAGCACGGGCATTTGCACCTGTCGGTCTTCGGCCGCGTCAGTACGGGCAAGTCGTCATTGCTCAACGCATTGATTGGCGAAGAGCGCTTCTCGGTCAGCCCGATTCATGGCGAGACCCGGTACTCCTCAATGGAAGCCTGGGAAGAGGTCGACACAGGCGGCGTGTTCCTGATCGATACGCCCGGACTCGACGAAGCGGGCGGTGAAGATCGCGAAGCGCTGGCGAAAGAGGTGGCGGGTCGCTCAGATCTGGTTGTTTTCGTGCTCGATAGTGACATCACGGAGACAGAGCTCGAAGCGCTCAAGGCCGTGCTGGCACAGGGACGACCGGTCATTGTCGCGCTCAACAAATGCGACCTGTATACGAGCAGTGAAGTGGATGCCTTGCTGAGCTCGATTCGAGCAAAAACGCGCGGCCTCATAGAGCCAGGGCACGTCATCGTAGCCGCTGCTCAGCCACGCGGGCAGACAGTCGTTGAGGTCGACGCAACCGGCAAGGAAATCACATCCGAAAGAACGCGCGATCCTGATGTCGCCGAGTTGCGGCTCAAGCTCTGGGAGATTCTCGAAGCGGAAGGGAAGACACTGGCAGCGTTAAACGCGAGCCTGTTCGCCGCAGACTTGTCGGACCAGGTTGGCCGGCGAATCCTCGCAGCACGCAAGGAGCTCGGCGACAAGTTGGTGCGCACGTATTGCATCGGCAAAGGCGTCGCGGTGGCTTTGAACCCGGTTCCGGTGGCCGACCTGTTCGCCGCGGCGTTCATCGACGTTGGCATGGTTGTGCACCTGTCCCGGGTCTACGACCTTCCGTTGACTCGCAAAGAGGCGGGCTCGATCGTACGCGTCATCATCGCCGAGTCCGCAGCGCTCATGACGACCGTGTGGGCGTTGCACCTCGTTTCTAGCGCACTCAAAGTCGGAAC